>ERZ778496.457-NODE-457-length-40349-cov-14.705539_pt1 | contig 40349 bp, 40 predicted proteins | sample MGYA00433099_ERZ778496 | MGnify/ENA primary metagenome ERZ778496 (study PRJEB29527, sample SAMN07138962) | mouse gut metagenome | material: feces | host: mouse | place: China:Nanjing | collected 2016-01-25 ...
AATTCATTCAAAGAACTTTCATTTTAGACTTGACTTTTAATAGTTAGTCTTTCGTAGGCGCTATCCCAATAAACCGCATTTGCCTCTGATTCTTTTTCGCGTTCCATATAATAATCATACAAAAATTCCTGTTGAGCTTTCGTATACCGCTTCACCGGATTTCTGGTAGGCTGTGCAATTCCCTGTGATGGGCTATGAAGAAGCACCCAACCTCTTTCCACTAGCCAATCTCCCTCTCCGATTAGTCCAGTTCCAGTATTTGACTGCATACTAATTTCTTCGTATTCTTCCGGGAAATTTTCTTTCACATATTCAGTGGCCCATTCCTGGTGCTTTCCCCACTCGACCTCATGGAATGTTCCATTCGGCTCCAGCCATCCGTAATCCTCTGTTGTATGTTCCTCTTCGTCCATCATACGTTCCATAAAACCGCTCAAAAGACTATTCCCATATCTGCTTTCGATTGGCTGGCCTGTTTTTCTTAAAACATCATTTCGGCTATATTCTGGCACATATTCCATCGCTACGGCATACCATTCCTGCATTTTATCCAGTTTCTTTTTAGTATCTTTAAGTCCTCTCAATGTGTCTTCCAGTGTCAAGAAAACGTCGAATTGTTCCGGTACTTCTGGTTGCTCATCTGCCTCGTATATTTCCATATGGTATGTACCATCTCTTGTACTTCCTAAAAGCGCTGCCCTTCCAAGAAGTACATCTTCAGCAAGTCTTTTCAGTTCTTTTTCTGACTGATCAGTGCCTTCCATACAGGAAAGTAATAGTTCCATCACTTTGTCATATCCCTTGTTTTCGCAGAAAAACCATTCTCTGGCTAAATGTACAATAAATTCCCCTTGTATATCAAAAGTTATTGTTTTATACTGTTCCATACTCATTTTGACATCACCTCCGGTATATCAAATAGGCTCAATTGATTATCTCTATAGTTCATCCACAGTGTTTCCGTTCTTTTCAATCCGCCTTCCGCCTGTGTTTGAATCTGCTCCTTCCTCCATCCTTGTAGCATATCGTTGTATAGGTCATTGTCATATCCTGACAGCATGACTTTCCCACTGTGATTCAATAGGGCTTCTAAAAGCTCTATATGGTCTGAATCCTCCATTTCATGTTTATAAAGATAATTTTTTCTGGTTCCGTGTAGGTAAGGAGGATCAGCGTAAATAAACACATCTGGTGTATCATAGCGCTTCAGCAACTCCAGGGCTGGGAGGTTCTCTATCTGTACCCCCTTCAGTCTTTCGGCTGCCAGTGCCATTACTTCTGGTAATAAAGTCCATGCTTTTGCAGGGTTTGGAGAACATTTCTGCTGTCCTGACTTAAACCCATTCCGGTACAGATTGCCGCATCCGAATCCCATCCAGCATCTTACGCAAAATCTACGTGCCCTCTCAATTTCATTATCTGCTTTTCTGAATGCCCGCTTATACTCACTTCTTGAATATGGTGTCATAATGATTATCCTTTTCAATAATTCTGGATAATCACGAAGGACCATGAAAAAATTCACAATTTCATCATCCACATCGTTCACTGTCTCTATATGACAGCGTTCTTTATTAAAAAATACCGCCAAACTCCCAGCGAATGGCTCCAAATATACATCGTGTTGTGGTATGTAACTGCAAATCCAGTCAGCAATTCGGTTCTTTGCTCCCGGATATTTTAATATTGCTTTCATGGCAACACCCCCATTATGTCAATGCACCTAATACAAAATAAAATAAAGTTATCAACGTTACACAGAAGGAGATGTTGTACAAATGATGTGCTCTTTGCAAATATTTTAACCTCGGTTGTTAATTTACTTGCCCCGGCTTAGTCGGAGCATTGCGTCTGAGTAGCCCCTGCGTTTTCCTTCTGCTGATCATACACTTTTCTGCTATATCCCACATACATTAATAAAAAAAAGGAAATTTCTTATGCCTGATAATTTTGAAGAATTCTTCCAGGAAAATCGCCGTAGACGTGGTTGCCCGCCTTGTCCACCCTGCCGCTGTAACCGTGACAGAGACCGCAGGGATGACCGCCGCGATGACCGTGACGACAGACGGGATGACCGTGACGACAGACGGGATGACCGCAGGGACAGACGCGACCGTGACGACAATTGGCCTTGGAGATAATATAGGTGGGGCTGCTTCGGCAGCTCCATTGTTGGTTTCATCCAAACGATAGGAAAAAAGCTTTTTGATTTTTTATAATAATCACAAGAGGAAGCTCCCCAATCAAATCGACAAATATCCTTTTTCCCAAATTTTGTACACTTATCTTTCCTATAATAAAAACACTTCATTTTTTCTAACGCCCCTTCCTTACATCTCCCCTGAGATGCTCCTCATTTTTTTCTGCCAGTCTCTTCCTATGATCAGTATCATATTTATATTCAGCGACCGTTTTCGGGAATTCATCCCTTGTAAAGACTGATATGTAAATATCCTGATCTGGCAGTATCCGCGCCTGATAGACCATTTCATCATCCATATACTGCTCTATATCCCAGTAACCATTATTTGCTGTTGTTATATCCTCTGGTTTGAAACCGTATATCCTTGACAATACGCATTCTTTTTTGCTTTTCTCCATCGGTATGCTCCTCAATAAATATTTAATATAATGACGATAATCCTTGACCAAACGCTTACCATCAATTAAAATGATGTTTTGGATATATGGGCCTGGCAGTGTTTATCTGTTGGGTTCATTTTTTATACTTCCCATATTCATAGTATGTCTTTTTTGTTCAAGCACCTCTAAATCAGCTTCCTGCTCTTGCAAAAGTTCCTGATTAACCTTTAAAATCTCCTCCCAGCTCTCTGGATCCACACCATGACACCTGCATTCTTCGCCATATTGCCTGTAGGCCTCCTCCAATGCCTCCGGATTCTCCGATAATTCCTGGACATCATAATCATAGTTATATACGTGATAACGCCACGGCATAAAAGAATCCAATGTTACCGCATACGTTCTTTCATACCAGAGAGAAGCAAAATACTCTTCATCACTGCCATTTCCCTGCCAGCCAGTCAGATCACCTATAATGGACTGAATCAGTTCCTTCGCATTATGTAATCCAGCACGCAATGCCATCAGGGTAAGATTGCTGTATTGCTTCTCTGTCAATTCAGGTAACAAATCCTCTCTTTCCTTCCGTGTATCCAAATCCTGTTGATCTTTACTTCCCATTTCGTATCCTCCTATATGACAATTTTTGAGAGCCTGTCCCCTATATACACTTGGCCTTTATAATTCTTAGCAACAATATGTAACACCCTCTGGTAAAAAGGTGCCAGTAATGGCACCTTTTTACAAATGGCTTTAGCAAATCTACTTCGGTGATTTAACTTCCTGATATCCTATTGCATTTGCCGCTCTTCTGTTCCAAAATTCTGCAAGGCGTTTTCTCTCTTCCTCCGTAAGTTCTTTTATATCTACTTCTTTGTCGTTAATTATTACAATATTTCTATATGTCATAATCAACACTCCCCTATTTCTTTTATTCAATGGTATGACCTATGGGTTGTACAACTTGCATACCATTATTCATCATGCCGTTTTAGTACCCCTATCAAATTCTTCTTGTGTTTCCATTCCACTTATAAAAGCATTAGCCATCATGACCACAATTCCCTTCTTTTCTTTCGGGATGCTATTTAAAATTTTTATAAGTCTTTCAGCATCTGATAGTTGTTCCGGTGTATAACTTTTTTCTCGTTCCATATAATCCTTCCTCCTATATCATATTTATTGATTATGAAATAATTATACATCTCTAAGTCAATATAGTCAATACCTTTTATTGACTATGCAATATTATATTGACTTAGTGATACTGATAATATATAATTGTTTCTAGGAGGTATAAAAAGCATGAATGAACGTATTAGAAAACTAAGGAAAACACTTGATTTAACTCAAACCATTTTCGCAGAACGAATAGGATTGAAACAAAACTCCATAGCACTTATTGAAAGTGGTAAAAGAAATATTTCTGATCAGGCAATACTATCTATCTGCAGAGAATTTAATGTAAATGAAGAATGGCTTCGATTTGGTATAGGTGAAATGTTAAAACCGATTTCCCATAATGCCATAGATGCTCTTGTTCAACAAAATTCACTTACTGATTCTGACCGCATTTTAATTGAAAAATTTATAATTTTGAAACCTGAATTGAGAAAAATATTTACTGATTATATTCTGGAAACTGCTAAAGCACTCCAAGCACAGCAATCCCCCACTATAAAGCCGGTAGATCAGACAGCTATTGGTGGTGAACTACATGAAAAATGTCCAAAAACAGCTGAAGAACTTGAAAGGCGATATCCACCTATAGATAATATAGATTTGAAAGATGCTTAGAGCACCCAACCTCAGCCTTAAAGTTATTTATACTGCTTTTGTTAAGTTAAAAAAATAAATATATTTGTGTAGTGCCTATGAAATCAACATTGATGTAAATTATATTGTCAGAGTGATAATAAATTGCATAAACCATTTTATTCTCATAATTTATATATTTTTTCTCCATACACTCACCTTTCTACAGGTTGGGTGCTTGAATATTATAAGATAATTCGTATTATTTTCCAATTATTTACTTTTATCTCAGTAATTCAGAAAATATAAGGAAAATAAAATGCTTCTAGCAAAAGAAGGTGAACATTTAAGAAATCGTATTGATGAACAATTGGTACTGACCACAGAAAAAAAATTTTACTCCTTTGATGCAACAACGGATTTAGAATGTTTATGATGTCATATCCGATAAATTTTCTTTGTCAATAATAATCTTTGATAATATCAAAGATTATTATTGACAAAGAAAATGATAATCTGGTATCCATTATTATTACTCGTAACCTTGATTTTTTATCAAGATATGATATAAATATAGGTAATAAATAATAATATCTCCTGATATATTTTAAAATGAAAGGAGCTATCGCTATGCCATTATTTAAAGAAAAGAGCTATACTATTGAAGATATTTACAATCTTCCTGAGGGCCAACGGGCTGAGTTAATAGATGGGCAGCTCTATAACATGATTCCCCCTGGACGTATACACCAGAAGTTGGTTTCTGAATTCACACAGCTCCTGGGACAGTATGTCAAGTCACACAATGGTTCCTGTGAGGTATATCCTGCCCCATTTGCAGTCAATTTGACTGCAGATGATAAAACTTACGTTGAGCCGGATATCAGCATTATCTGTGACAAAAACAAACTCACAGACAAGGACTGTAGCGGAGCACCTGATTTCATTATTGAAATAGTCTCCCCTTCCAGCCGTAAGATGGACTACTCCACCAAAAATACTCTGTATTTCGAGTCTGGTGTCCGGGAATATTGGATTGTTGACCCAGCAAAACAACGTACGACCATATACCAATATGAGGTGGATGCCGCCCCCACAATCATTCCTTTTAACCAAGAAATTCAGGCAGGTATTTACAAAGATTTAAAGATTATAATTGATGAACTTTTAAAATAAAATTGGATTGAGATGCTTCAATGCCGCACTCACTACGACGATAAATAATACTCTGCCCCGAACAGTATAAAGTTCGGGGCGTTTTACATAAAACATTGAGGGTGATTAAATTTGAAAGAAATGAATGATAAAAAGATAAGCCAGGCAAAATTTGGAGCTGCATATATAAGAGTATCAACCCATATGCAGGATGAGCTGTCTCCGGACGCGCAAAAAAGACTAATTATGGATCATGCAAAAACAGATGGTGTTATAATTTCAAATGACTATGTATTCGTTGAGAAAGGAATCTCTGGAAAAAAGGCAGATAAACGGCCGGAATTTTTACGAATGATTTCTTTGGCTAAGCAAAAGCCTGCACCTTTCAAAGTGATATATGTATGGAAATTTTCTCGATTTGCCCGAAACCAAGAAGAGTCTATACTTTATAAATCTTTACTTAGAAAGCAATGCAATATAGAAGTTATTAGTGTTTCAGAACCTATTATAGAAGGCCCTTTTGGTAGCCTGATTGAAAGAATTATAGAATGGATGGACGAATATTATTCTATTCGCCTTTCCGGGGAAGTTTCACGTGGAATGATGGAAAAAGCACTTCGAGGAGGATACCAAGCTCGACCTCCTCTCGGATATAAAATAGATAGAAAAGGAGAGCCTCCTGTTATAGTTCCTGAAGAAGCTGAAGTTGTTAAAATGATTTTTAACAAGTATGTTAATGCAGGAATGGGATTATTCGAGATTGCTCGTGCCCTAAACGCATTAGGTTATAAAACAAGTCATAATAAACCTTTTGAGCGACGCAGTATAGAATATATTTTACAAAATCCTACTTATTGCGGTATGATCCGTTGGAATCGCACCGTAAATGAAACTAATGAAATTCGGCCAAAAGAAGAGTGGGTTATTACTAAAGGATATCACGAGGCTATAATTAGCGAAGAATTATTCAATAAAGCCCAAGAACGATATAACACCACCTATAAGCCCAAGGGAAAAAGACCGACATCCAGTTACCGCCATTGGTTAAGTGGGCTATTAAAATGCCCCGTCTGTGGCCGAACTATGGTTTGTAAAAATCACTACAAAAAGAATGGAACAGTTGATACTTTTTACTATTCCTGCTATGGATATTCAAAAGGAAAATGTCTATCAAGCCTTACTTTGAGCACCCACAAAATAGAACCTGTCTTCTTCGAGGCACTCAAAGATGCAACACGTAGTAAAAATTTAAATTTTGATATCATAAGAAAATCGAACCAAAATCACAGTGAAGTAGATATTTTAAAAAAGCTGTATGATAAAGTAGATATGAAAGAAAAGCGAATCAAAACAGCCTATCAAAATGGCATTGATAGTTTAGAAGAATACCGCGAAAACAAGCTACTTCTTCAAAAAGAGCGCGAGAGTATTGCGCAAAAAATAGCCGAGCTTGATCAACCGGAATCCGGAGACTACACTCCATTCATGAAAGAACGTATAAAAACGACATATGATATCGTCACATCTCCTAATTTTACCATAGAGCAAAAAAGTACATCTTTACAATCAATCATATCAAAAATAGTATATAATAGAGACAATGACAGCCTAGATATACAGTATTACTATTCATAGGTAAATTTAATTTATTTAGGGGCTATCGCAATTTGGATGACACAGTGGGGTTCTAAATACCTGGGCGACCAGGGCTACACCGCCATCGAGATTCTGCGGAACTTCTACGGCGACAACATGTACATCAATACCGCGGAGGAGATTTCCGGCATTCCCATCTCCTGGCCCGGGTATAATCTGGATATCGGCTCTTCAGGGGACAAAGTAGAACAGCTTCAGGAGCAGCTTAATGCCATCCGTCAGGGATACCCGGCACTCCCCGCCGTAACCGTAGACGGCATTTACGGAGAAGGGACGCAGCGGGCCGTCAGGGATTTTCAGCGGATCTTCAACCTGCCTGTCACTGGTATCGTGGATTATCCGACCTGGTACAAAATACAGGAAATATATGTTGGTGTCACAAGAATAGCGGAGTTAGTGTAAAACTACAGGCTCCCTGCCCAGGAATAAAAGATCCGGAAAGACCGGGTACACTCTATTTTGTACCCCATCCTTCCGGATTTTTTATTCTGCATCCATGCCTTTTACAGCCTTTTGATATCATTAAACAGGACAAACACCATGAGCAGCATCAGCAGTACAAACCCTGCAAAATGTATCATGCCCTCCACATTCCTGTTCACCTCTTTGCCCCGTATGGCCTCTATGAGGAGGAACACCAGACGTCCTCCGTCCAGCGCCGGTATGGGCAGCAGGTTCATAACGCCCAGGTTGGCGGACAGAAGGATCACCCAGTAGAGCATCTGCATACCCACTATGACAGAGCCCTCCGATTTTGCCTCCTGGACGGAATCTCCGATGGCATCCACGATTCCCACGGGACCAGACAAATCGTTCACGGAAAAGGTTCCCTTGATGAGAAGCCCCAGGCTCTGCACCGTACTGGAGATCCAGTAGCGGACTTCCACGGCGCTGTATCTGAGCACTCCTAAAAATCCTGTCTTTTCTCTGTATAAATTATAGTCAAACCCGCTGCTGACAACGGTACGCATCTGAGGCTTTGCCGTAACTTCCCGTTCCTTGCCGTTACGATCCACCGTCAGGGTGATCTCCTCCCCGGACAGCGGATGTTCCTCCATATAAGCCTGAAGCGCTTCTCCGTCAGCTATCTGGGTGCCCCCAATGGCTGTGATCACATCTCCGGCCTGAAGCCCGGCTTTCATCATCGGACTGTCAATATAGATTTCCATGATCTGTGCAGGTCCTTCGCTGCTGTAAGTGAATCCCAGCATTTTCTTCTCTATACTGTCAGCAGTAAAGGAAATGACTATGGTCTCCCCATCCCGCTTTACTTTCATATCAATGTTTTTATCCTGATACCCGTGCAGCGTCTGGTAAAGGCTCAAATCCCTGCCAATGGAAATATGTTTTCCATTGAATTCTGTGATCAGGTCCCCTTCCTGAAGGCCTGCCGCTTCGGCTGCGGACCCCTCCTGTACCACGGTCACCTTTGCAGGGTCGTATCCCACCACGCTGGTAATGATCATAGCACAGACAAATGCCATAATAAAGTTAAACACAGGACCTGCCGCCACCACGGAAATCCTGGACCACACAGAGGCATTGTTGAATGACCCTGCGCTGTTGTCATCATCATCCTCTCCCACCATCAGGCAGGAACCACCGATGGGGAACAGTTTCAGGGAATACCTGGTGCCGCCTTTCTCCGTGGATATGATCCTCGGCCCCATGCCGAGAGAGAATTCTGTCACTGCAATGCCGTTTCTCTTTGCCAGCAGAAAATGTCCCAGCTCATGAAAAATGACAATCAGGGAAAAGATAATGACTGCGATTAAAATATTAATAATTCCGGAAAAACTCAATCTACCACCTGCCTTCAATCCATCTGTAAGTCTCCTGTTCGATGCCTGTAATCTCATCTACGTCCGGATTCTCAATCACTTTATGTCTTTTCATAGCGTCTTCAATTATTGCATAAATATCCAGGAAACCGATTTTTCTGTTCAAAAACATACCTACTGCCTTTTCATTGGCAGCATTAAATACTGTGGGCATGGAACCGCCCCTTCTGGATGCCTCCATTGCCAGCGGCAGCCCTTTAAAGGTCTCCATATCCGGCTCCTCAAATGTGATGGAGCCAAGTTTTGCAAAATCCAGGCGCCCGCCGGGCAGAAAACGTCTCCTGCCGCCGTACAGGGCGTACTGAATGGGAAGCCGCATATCCGGAGTCCCGAGCTGGGCAATGATGCCCCCGTCCACAAATTCCACCATGGAATGGATCACGCTCTGGGGCTGCACCACTACCTGTATCTGCTCAAGATCCATATGGAACAGCCACTTTGCCTCCATGACCTCAAGCCCTTTGTTCACCAAAGTTGCGGAGTCAATAGTAATCTTCTGCCCCATAGCCCAGTTTGGATGCTTCAGCGCATCCTCCACCTTGATATTGGTAAGCTCCTCCCGCTTCTTTCCACGGAAGGGACCGCCTGATGCAGTTATGAGCAGCTTGTGGATCCTGGAGGGTTCTTCCCCGCACAGAGCTTGGAATATGGCGCTGTGCTCACTGTCTACCGGCAGAATACGCACGCCGTATTCTTTTGCAAGGGGCATGATGATATGCCCCGCAGTAACCAGTGTCTCCTTATTGGCAAGGGCAATGTCCTTTCCTGCACGGATGCCTTCCACAGTGGGCCGGATCCCGATCATGCCCACAATGGCTGTGACGAGAATATCCGACTCCGGCATAGCAGCCAGCATCAGAAGACCTTCCATTCCTCCTACTACCCTGCAGTCTGTATCTGCAACCCTGCTCTTCAGCTCAGCGGCCTTTTTTTCATCACCCACAGCTGCCAGCCTGGGATGGAAACGCCGGATCTGTTCTTCCAGCCTAACAATATTGCTGCCTGCGGCAATCCCCACCACCTGCAGGTCTTCATTTCTCTCCACCACATCTAAAGTCTGGGTGCCGATGGAGCCTGTGGAACCTAATATCGCAATTTTTATCATATCCTCAAAACCTCATTTACAGCAGCACATTTGCCAGGAAATAGATGAACGGTGCCGTGAATATAACACTGTCAAAGCGGTCCAGAATACCGCCGTGGCCCGGGATCAGTCTGCCGTAATCCTTTATCTCTTTGTTTCTCTTGATCGCAGATGCCGCCAAATCCCCAACCATGGAGATCAGAGCACCCACAGCACAGATCAGGGCGTACATAAGAGCCGTATGGCCGGAAGCAGGATTCCACTTTGCGATCACCACTGCGTAAAGGGCACCCAGCAGCGCTGCCCCCAGAACACCGCCCACGCCGCCTTCCACCGATTTTTTGGGACTCAGTACAGGAGCCATCTTGTGCTTTCCGATCAGCATTCCCACACAGTAAGCACAGGTGTCGCTGCCCCAGGAACTTAAAAAGATAAGTCCCACAAGCCATGCGCCCCCTTCCAGATTCCTGGTCTTATAGATATAAGAAAGCATGACCGCCACATATAGGACGCCGAACATGGCAGCCATGATCTGGTCCGCATGGTATTTGGGGTATGTAAATACATACACGGCCATAATGAGAACCAGTGCGAACAAAACAGCAATGAGGGAGAACTCCTCCTTCTCAAACAGAAGGGTCAGGTAGTAGATCACCGCCCCTGCATACCCCACAAGCTCCAGGCTTCCCACTCCATTTTCCTGCACCTTCATGGCCTTGTAGAGTTCCTGCATACCAATCATGGAGATGGCAACAAGCGTGGCAAAGAGCACGATCCCTCCCGGTATAATGGCGGCAAGGGCAATGATGACCAGCACAATTCCGCTTAACAGTCTTGTCTTGAACATGCTCACGCCTCCTTCACGCCGCCGTATCTGCGGTCTCTCTGATTAAATTTCTGTATAGCCTTTTCAAACTCTGCCTTATTAAAATCCGGCCATGCCACATCTGTAAAATAAAACTCCGTGTAAGCAAGCTGCCACATGAGAAAATTGGAGAGGCGTTCCTCCCCGCTGGTGCGGATCAGCAGATCCGGGTCCGGCAGGCCTTTTGTATCCAGATATGCGGATATGGTGTCCTCTGTGATCATTTCCGGGTCCAGCACACCCTTTTTTACATCCCTGGCTAAATCCTGCACCGCTCTCTTGATCTCATCCCTGCTGCCGTAATTCAGCGCGATCTGGAAATGCAGTTCGTCAAACTGGCTGGAATACTCCTCCAGTTCTTGGATCCTTGCCTGCAGATCCTCATCAAAAACGGATGGTTCCCCGATCACACGGACCCGCATCTTGTTGTCCCTTGCTATTTTCAGACATTTTTTCATATAATTGCGGAACAGCTTCATCAGACCGTCCACTTCATCTTTTGAACGCTTCCAGTTTTCAGTGGAAAAGGCAAAGACTGTAAGATATTTCACTCCCAGTTCCTTGGCTATGGAACATATTTTTTCCAGATTCTCGCAGCCTTTCACATGCCCGTATGTTCTTGGCATTCCTTTGGCTTTGGCCCAGCGGCCATTTCCATCCAGAATGATCGCCACATGATTTGGAATCACCATGTTTTTCTCCTCCTACGCATAAAAGAGGCACAATACCTTTTTCTTGTATGTGCCCCTCTTGATTCTAATTTATACTGTTAAAATTTCTTTGGATTTTTCTTCCACTGTTTTATCTATGTTCTTGCCGAATTTATCTGTCAGTTTCTGGATATTCTCCTCCAGCTCTTTGATCTCATCCTCAGATACATCCTGTTTTGCCAGTTTTTTAAATGCCTCGTTGGCATCGCGGCGGATATTACGGATAGCTACTTTTGCAGCTTCCCCTTTTTTCTTCACGTCCTTAACCAGCTCTTTCCTGCGCTCTTCTGTTAGCTCAGGCAGCACCAGACGGATAGACTTTCCGTCATTATTCGGGTTGATCCCCAGATCAGATGTCAGGATAGCTTTCTGGATGTCTTTGATCAGGGAAGACTCCCACGGCTGGATCTGAATCATTCTGGGTTCCGGTACCGTTACATTTGCCACCTGCTGCAGAGGTGTAGGTGCCCCATAATAGTCTACGGTGATTTTATCCAGAATATGCGGATTTGCACGTCCGGCACGGATCGTTCCCAGTTCTTTTACCAGGGCCTCCATTGTTTTGTTCATCTTATCTTCATATTTTGCGATTCTTTCATCTGTTGCCATTCTCATTTCCTCCCAGATTATACTAATACTTTTGTTCCCGTGAATTTACCGTGTGCGGTATTCACAATACTGTCTTTCTCATTCAGTCCGAACACCAGCATGGGCATTTTGTTTTCCATACAGAGTATGGACGCAGTCATATCCACAACAGCCAGCTTCTTGTCAATAACTTCCTGGATGCCCACCTCATCATACTTCCTGGCATCCGGATCGCTCTTGGGATCGCTGTCATACACGCCGTCCACAGCCTTTGCCAGAAAGATCATGTCAGCTTCAATCTCAACTGCCCGCAGTACCGTGGCCGTATCTGTTGAAAAATAAGGGTGGCCTGTACCGCCTGCCATAAAGACAACCATGCCGCGGTCGAAATATTTATTGACACGGTCCTTAGAGAATAATTTTGTAAAGGAGCCGCATTCAAACGGGGTCAGGACGCTGGTCCTCATGCCAGCCGTGCGGAATATCTCAGACACATAGATACAGTTCATGACTGTGGCAAGCATCCCGATCTGGTCTGCTTTGGTCCTGTCAATGTTCTCGCTGGTACGGCCTCTCCAGAAGTTGCCGCCTCCGATGACAATGCCCACCTGGATGCCCTCATCCACCAGAACTTTTACCTGGCGGGCAACCTCCATGACGGTCGCCTCATCAAACCCTGTTTTTTTAGGGCCTGCCAGTGCCTCTCCGCTCAGTTTCAGTAAAATTCTCTTCATCTGTCATTCCTCTTCACTCTTCATTTTCTCTGATGATCTTTATTATCTCATGATACTGCTTTTCAATTATGTCCATATCCTCTTTTGAGGGCAGTTCGCCTCTTCTGCTCTTCTCCACTGCGGGCTGCATCTCATTATAGAGGCTGCTAAGCCCCAGATTTCCGGAAACACCTTTCATGGTATGGGCTGCTTTAAAAAATTCCTCGGCATCCCCCTGGGCGAAAGCATTCTTCATTTCCATGAAAGTTTCATCCTGAGGAAACTTTTTCAAAAACTTCATGCACAGCATTTCATTGTTCATAAAACGCTCCAGTGTGCCATTCATGTCACATCCCGCGTCACGCAGTTTTGTCAACATTATATGTTCCATATACATTCTCCTATTATATACCGAAAATCAGCCTTATCCGGTACAGCATCTGCAGCTGCGGCATTTACCTGTCTGTCAGATTTGCTACAGTCCACCCGATAGCGCGTGAACAATAACTCAGATTTTTATTCTATCCCTAGTATACCTGTAAAATTTACTGATTTCAAGGGAATTTTCTATAAACTCTGAAAGAGGCTCCAATATCCCTGAATAAAGATAAAAAGCACAATGACCGGCAGGATAAATGTAAGATAAGCTTTTATTTTCCTTGGAAAAGCAACGCCTTCTCCTGTGTTGGCTTCTTTCAGGAAGTTTTTCCAGCCCCATCCGTATCTGGTCACACAGAACAGAAGATACACGAGGGAACCTAAGGGAAGCAGATTATTGCTGACCAGGAAATCTTCAAATCCCATGATATCTTTGCCTAAAATAGTGAAATCACTCCAGATCGTCATTCCGAAAATACAGGGCAGGGACAGCAGGAATAAGGCAATGCCGTTTATAAGAGCTGCCTTTTTTACACTCCAGTCCCACATATCCTGTGCAAAGGAAATAATATTCTGGAACACGGCAATAATAGTGGACAGCGCCGCAAAGGACATAAATAAGAAGAACAGGGAACCCCAGAGCCTTCCGCCTTTCATGGCATTAAACACATTCGGCAAAGTGACAAACACAAGGCCAGGACCTTCCCCCGGATTTACCCGGAAGGCAGAACATGCCGGAAAAATGATAAGACCGGCAATAAGCGCTACCATGGTATCCAGGATCGTAATGCTGACAGCCTCACCGGTAAGCTTATGGTCTTTGCCTATGTAGCTTCCGAAGATAGCCAGAGCGCCGATCCCAAGACTCAGGGTAAAAAAGGCCTGTCCCATGGCCGCGAAAATAACTTCCTGGATCTTATACTCAGCCAGCTTGCCGAAATCAGGCAGCAGATAGAATTTAAGTCCCTCCGACGCGCCCTCCAGTGTGCAGGAACGCACAGCCAGCAGCACCATCAAAGCCAGCAGCACCACCATCATCATTTTTGTGATCTTCTCCACACCCTTCTGAAGACCCATGGAACAAACCGCAAAACCGATGATAACGATCAAAATCATCCAGAAGATCATTTGTGGCATATCTGTAGAAAGGCTTCCGAATGCAGCGCTGACACCCTCCGTGTCAAGTCCCGCAAAGTCGCCCTTCACCATTTTAATAAAATAGGCCAGCATCCAGCCGCCAATGGTTGTGTAGAACATCATAAGCAGATAGTTGCCTGCCATACCGAAATACCGGTAAACATGCCATTTACTGCCTTTTTTCTCAAGCACATTGAAAGATGTGGCAATACTTTTCTGACTGGCTCTGCCCACTGCAAATTCCATGACCATGATGGGCAGTCCTAAAACGATCAGAAAGAACAAATAGATCAGCACGAACGCCGCACCGCCGTACTTTCCCGTTATATAGGGAAAACGCCATACATTTCCAAGGCCGATGGCACATCCTGCGGATATCAGGATAAAACCCAGCCTGGAAGAAAATTTTTCTCTTTCCATTTCCTCAACCTCTTTATTTTTTTACCGGATTCGTCCTTCTCGGCTGAAATATTGTATCATAATGTCTGATAAAATGCCACAATTTTATTTCCGCGGGCAACGAGCCAAGCAGCCATGCTTGCATGGGTATTTGGCGACTGCCGCGAGGGTCAAAGACCCCGCAGCTCGCTGTGCTGCAAATTTGATGCCCCGATGCTTGCGGCGGGGTCTTTGACTAACGACTCTCAATACTTCCTATGTTTTTTATGAGAACTGAGATCGTACCGTCCGGATTGGTGATAAATTCCACTTTATCCTTATTATTGTACTCCTCCATAGGAATTTTAAGCTCAATTCCCGTGTCTGTAAGCAGGTGTTGTTTTGTGAACTTTTTGGTGGTAGTCGGGTTCTGGGGTTCCACACGGGTCTCTGCCAGATTGTATTTCTCCAGCTTCTCCTGTACTTCCTCCCGCATCTGGGGATGCTCTTTAAAAATCTTGTCCATCACCACAGGCACATCCAGAATACCCTCGCTGGAAAGCTCCTGGTTGATGATACTCTTAGTCTCCATCTGCACCTCAAACTGCTCGGACTCATTGTAATACTTCTTCTGCACATCTGTCACCGCTTTATTTACAATAGAAAGCCGGGTCTTGGCTGACAGGGAGCCCTGACATTTTAAAAACAGTTTAGAAAAATAGTTAGTCTTCACACCGCTCACGTCATACTTTTTTTCCACCAGACGCACATACCGGGGCGCACCCAGATCAAGCAGGGCGGCCTCGGAGAGCTTTTGTGTCTCCCCCGGAAGGATGGCCTTCTGCATGATAATGTCATTGTTGTTGCCCCAGGGGTCCGCATTGGTCAGGTGTGTATAAGAGGTACGGTAGTTCATCTTCAAAAGCGCCAGATAGTTATGCCTGTCCACCTGGTACTCTGCTACCAGAAGGTCCGCCGGGGGAATTTCAATATTCTGGTTCATGATGGTAAAAAGTTCCTGGGCAATTTTCTTGGAGATCTCAACAAAATTTTCAGTATCATATTCTTCCACATATTTATAAAGGGTGGATTCTTCCTCCGAAAAGCTGCAGCTTCGTATCTCGTCACTGGTATCAATCCTGAAAATATGGGCTTTTAAAAAGTCCGCAAAATCAGAACCATAATCAAGTACCTTGTCAGACAGAACCGGCATCCCCACTGTGGAGTCCAGAATATGTACGATCGCCTGTCCAATATGGATTTCTTCTTTGTCTGCTATCATATGTGTTTCACTCCATGCAGCTATTTTTCATCTCCATAGCTGCCACTCCTTTTCTGATCTTTTGCACCTGTATACGGAAAACGGATACAGGTTTCCTGTAAAGTATACAGCAAACTGCAAATTTTATCTACATTTTTCGGGCTATTTATACTTGCGGCAAAATATAGGACTATGCTATAATTGTCCCTGATGAAGGCGTGATACACAGGCGTTACTATTCACAGCCCTGCAAAAACGCAGTTCTGTGAATAGTAACGCGTTTTGCGATGCACAGATATGGAACATTCTGCTCCATATCGCGCTGGCTGTCCCGGGATTTTCATGCGCAGGCGCATAAAAACACCTCGCGGGATAGTGGCTGTGAATGGTAAAACACAGGCCTTCTTTATCATGTTCCGCCAAATTTCCATGGCGGATTATAAAGCACAAAGAAAAATGGAGGATAGCTATGCCAAAGAGAAATGACATTCACAAAATTCTGATCATCGGTTCCGGCCCTATCATCATCGGACAGGCCTGCGAATTTGATTATTCAGGAACACAGGCATGTAAAGCATTGAAAAGCCTGGGCTATGAGATTGTACTGGTCAATTCCAACCCGGCAACCATTATGACAGACCCGGCAACAGCTGACGTTACTTACATCGAACCGCTGAACGTGGACCGTCTCACAGAGATCATTGACAAGGAAAGACCGGATGCCCTGCTCCCTAACCTGGGCGGACAGTCCGGACTGAACCTCTGTGAAGAACTGTACAACGCAGGCGTTTTAGAAAAATATAAAGTAGAAGTCATCGGCGTACAGGTTGACGCCATCAACCGCGGCGAGGACCGTATCGCTTTCAAAGAGGCTATGAGTGAACTGGGAATCGAGATGGCCAAAAGTGCACCGGCCTATACGGTTGAGGAAGCAGTGAAAATCGCTTCCGAACTGGGATATCCCTGTGTCATCCGTCCTGCCTACACCATGGGCGGTACCGGCGGCGGCATTGTATATAATGAGGAAGAACTCCGCAAAGTGGCAGCCCGCGGTATTGCGGCATCTATGGTGAACCAGATCCTCATAGAGGAGTCCGTCATCGGCTGGGAAGAGCTGGAAGTGGAAGTTGTCCGCGACGCAACAGGCAAGAAAATCTCCATTTGCTTCATAGAAAATATTGACCCCATGGGCGTGCACACAGGTGACTCTTTCTGTTCCGCTCCTATGCTGACCATTTCCCAGGAAGTACAGGACCGTCTGGAAAAACAGGCACACGCCATCGTGGAATCTATCGGTGTCATAGGCGGAACCAATGTGCAGTTTGCACATGATCCTAAGACTGACCGTATCATCATCATTGAGATCAACCCCAGGACTTCCCGCTCCTCAGCACTGGCATCCAAGGCTACGGGCTTTCCCATTGCCTATGTATCCGCACTGCTGGCTGCAGGGCTTACGCTCTCAGAGATTCCTTATTATAAGGGAGGCTCTCTGGCAGATTATAAACCGTGCGGCGACTATGTGGTTGTAAAATTTGCACGCTGGGCATTTGAAAAATTCAAAAAAGCGGAGGATAAACTGGGCACCCAGATGAAAGCTGTGGGTGAGGTGATGTCCATCGGCAAGAATTATAAGGAAGCACTCCAGAAAGCCATCCGCTCCCTGGAAAAAGGCCGCTATGGTCTTGGATTCGCAAAAGACTTCCATGAGCTTTCCCTGGACGAGCTGTACCTGAAACTGAGCGAGCCTACCAGCGAGAGACAGTTTATTCTCTACGAAGCGATCCGAAAGGGTGCACCTCTTACCAAACTTCATGAGATGACCCGTATCAAAATGTGGTTCCTGGAGCAGATGAAAGAACTGGTTGACCTGGAGGAAAAAATCCTTGCCTGCCGCGGCAGCAATCTGACTGACGAACTGTTGATCCAAGCTAAGAAAGACGGCTTCTCAGACAAATACCTGGCACAGCTTCTGGATGTGGATGAATGGGAACTGTTCCGAAGAAGAGAGTCCCTGGGTATGAACGAACGCTGGGATGCGGTTCCCGTAAGCGGTGTGGAAGAACCCGCTGCCTACTACTACTCCACCTACAACGGGGAGGACAAAGCACCTGTATCAGACGGCCGCAAGGTCATGGTCCTGGGCGGTGGTCCAAACAGGATCGGACAGGGTATTGAGTTTGACTACTGCTGCGTACACGCTGCCTTCACACTGCGCGACCTGGGCTTTGAGACCATAATGGTCAACTGTAACCCTGAGACAGTATCCACAGATTATGACACCTCAGACAAGCTGTACTTTGAGCCGCTGACCGTGGAAGATGTTATGTCCATTTACAATAAAGAAAAACCACTGGGTGTCATCGTGCAGTTCGGCGGCCAGACACCGCTCAACATCGCGGCGGAACTGGAGAGACGCGGCGCTCACATTCTGGGTACTTCCCCGGCTGTCATTGATATGGCTGAGGACCGTGACCTGTTCAACGCAATGATGAAAAAGCTGGATATCCCCATGCCGGAATCGGGAATGGCAGTCAATGTGGATGAGGCCCTGGAAATCGCCCACCGCATCGGTTATCCCATGATGGTTCGTCCTTCCTATGTACTGGGCGGCCGCGGAATGGAAGTGGTCTACGATGACAATATGCTCCGCGACTACATGGCAGCCGCCATTGATGTGACGCCGGAACGCCCCATCCTTATGGACAGATTCCTGCAGAACGCGCTGGAGTGTGAGACAGACGCCATCTCTGACGGTTCCAACGCATTTGTTCCTACCGTGATGCAGCATATCGAACAGGCCGGTGTCCACTCCGGTGACTCTGCCTGCGTGATCCCGTCTGTGGAAATCTCTGAGGAGAACAAAAAGCTCATCCGCCAGTACACCACAGCCATTGCCTGCGAGATGGGTGTAGTCGGTCTGATGAACATGCAGTACGCAATCTGTGAAGGCAAGGTTTACGTTCTGGAAGCCAACCCACGCGCATCCCGTACGGTACCTCTGGTATCCAAGGTGTGCAATATCAACATGGCGAATATTGCCACAAAGCTCATGACATACGAGCTGACCGGGGAGTGTCCTGACGTGACTTCTTTCTCTGAAAAAGCACATCCGTACTACGGTGTGAAGGAAGCGGTGTTCCCATTCAACATGTTCCCTGAGGTTGACCCACTTCTGGGACCGGAAATGCGTTCCACAGGCGAGGTTCTGGGACTGAGTGAATCCTTTGGTCTTGCATACTATAAAGCACAGGAGGCAGCAGGTGCCAAACTTCCGCTGTCAGGCAATGCACTGGTAAGTGTGAACAAAGGCGACCGTGTGCAGGCTCTGGAAGTTGCGAAACAGCTTCACGAGCTGGGCTTCACCATTGTATCCACAGAAGGCTGCGGCCAGTATTTCACAGAAAACGGGGTTCCCTGCAGGATTCTCAAAAAACTGCAGGAAGGCCGTCCAAATATCTACGACGCTATGGTAAACGGGGAAGTGGACCTGATTGTAAACTCTCCTGCCGGAAAGCAGAGCAAATACGATGATTCATACCTGAGAAAGACCGCCATCAATAAGAAAATCCCTTACCTGACCACCATGTCCGCAGCGCTTGCAAGCGCCAAAGGCATTGCAGCGGTCATCCGTAAGGAACACGGCTCTTTGAAATCCCTGCAGGAATACCATAAGAGTCTGGAAGCATAAAAAAAGCTGCTGCTGCTTTGCCTGCAGCTGTGAAGGTACCAAACAGCCAAAGAAGGAGTTTATATACATGACAGCCAAACAATCTAAGAATTTTATACTGCTGTTCACCGCCGCAGTCATCTGGGGAGTGGCCTTTGTGGCGCAGAGCGTGGGCATGGACTATGTAGGTCCCTATACATTCAATATGGTAAGAACTCTGCTTGGCGGTCTTGTCCTCATCCCCTGCATTTTCCTTCTGGGCAGAAAAAATGCCCGGAAGGACCGTGAGAAGAACCAGCCCTCCCAGGCACTTGACCGTCCCCGTGACCTGATCATAGGCGGCGGACTGTGCGGCCTGATGCTATTTATATCCACCTCTCTTCAACAGGTGGGCATTCAGTATACTACCGTGGGCAAAGCGGGATTTATCACTGCATTATATATTATCATTGTGCCTATTCTCGGTATTTTCCTGAAAAGGAAACCGGGACTGCGTATCTGGATCAGTGTGGTGACCGCACTGGTAGGACTGTATCTTCTGTGTATGACAGGAAGCCTTTCCCTGAGCAAAGGAGACTTTCTCATATTAATCTGCTCTTTCTGTTTTTCCATCCATATTATGGTGGTGGATCATTATTCAGCGAAGGTGAGCGGAACCAAACTCTCCTGTATCCAGTTTTTCGTGACGGCTGTTCTGTCGGCGATTCCCATGTTTCTTCTGGAAACGCCGAAGATGAGCAATATTCTGCAGGCATGGCTGCCCATCCTCTATGCGGGAATCCTTTCCTGCGGTGTAGCCTATACTTTCCAGATCATCGGTCAAAAGGGTTGTGATCCTACCATTGCTTCCCTGATCTTAAGCCTGGAATCTGTCGTTTCCGTTCTGGCGGGGTGGGTCATTCTTCACCAGCACCTGTCTGTCAAAGAGATGATCGGCTGTGTTCTCATGTTCGCTGCCATTATCCTGGCACAGGTCAATCCCAAAAGAGAGGGTGCAGACACAAACTCCCTGGAAAGGGAAACGGTATCCTGAATCTATAGAACCATGGTGCAGATAAAAAATGGTGCCGGCTGTATGCCGACACCATTTTTTTACATTTCCATAAGAACCGGGCGCACAGGTGAGCCGTCCAAATCCGCCATTTTCATTGGCTGAGCTGCCAGAAAATACTCTCCTTTTGGAACCTCTCCCAATACAAGCCCCTCTACAATGACAATCTCCGCCCCCAAAAGGATCTGATGTATCTCCTTCTGGGTATCCTGATCTCCTACCGTCTGGTCCTCCACACCGATCAGATCCAGTTCTGCCCCCGCACAAACACATGCAGCTTGGGGTGTCAGCAGAATATGGCCTTTTAAAAGCAGCTTTTTCGTGCCGTCCGCAAGCATCCGCTCCATATCTTCTGCCTGTATTGTACCTGTAAAGTCTGCAACTTTGCATGTTCCCATACATTTTTCCAGGGGGATCCTGTCCACTCCGTGCTTTCCTGCGCAAAAGTGCTTTGGCGCGTCTAAATGTGTACCGTTATGGCTTCCCATGGTGAGCACTGTGAGATTACAGGCATCTCCTCTTTCTATCTCATAGTAAGGTGTTTTTCCCGGCACCGGGTCTCCCGGATACACCGGGGTTGAAAACAGCTCTTTTCCTATATCATACATTTTCTTTACTTTCATGTGTAATTCCTCTTTCCCTGTATCCGTTTCAGGCTTCTGTGCTATTCCCTGCCTTTCACTGACCTTTCAGCAGGTATTCTTCCAGTTCTTTCACACTTTTCACGATCTTGTCCGCACCGGCTTCTGACAGCTCCTCATAACTGCCGTATCCGTATGTAACTCCAATGCAGGAAATCCCAGCCTGTCTTGCACCGTTTACATCCTGGTTCCTGTCCCCGATCATGACAGCGGCCTCTCTTCTGTCCTGGTATCCCAGTCTGTCAAGGACGATCTCAATAACATCTGCCTTGGACATCTTCATCTTATCCGGGTCACTGCCAACGATTTCCTGAAAGTATCCTGTCAGTCCGAAATGTTCCAGGATCCGTTTCACCAATCCGTCCGGCTTAGAGGAAGCCACTCCCAGTGTATATCCCTTCCCGTTCAGGGTCTCCAGCATTTCCCTGATGCCTTCATAGGGGCGGTTCTCAAAAAGTCCTGTCACATTATACCGTTCCCTGTAATAATGGACGCCCTTAACCGCCTCCTCCTCAGACATACCGCAGTAGCGCACAAATTGTTCCAGCAGAGGCGGGCCTACAAACACCTCCAGAGCCTTCAGATCCTCAGCCTCTCTTCCCAGCTTACGCAGCGCATACTGGACTGATTTTGTGATTCCCTCTCCGGATGCAGTCAAAGTGCCATCCAGGTCAAATAACAATACTTGATACATATTTTCTCTCTCCCTAGGCAGTCATAAGTTGCTGTTCACAGTTACGATTCACCGTATACGGAACGCGTCATTTTTTCATTATAGACAAAAACCCACTTAAAAACAAGAACAAGTCAAAATATTATAGATTTTTCTCCAATTATTGTATGACATTTTTATAAAAATCCTTTATACTGAAGGTTAGCATACAAAAAAATACAATATAAATTTGGAGAGGTTTTACATAATGGAAATTGCAGCAACAAGACAATCAACCTTCTATAAAGACATGTTCCGGCTGGCACTGCCCATTGTCATCCAGAACCTGATCACCACAGCGGTCAGCTCTGCCGATGTGATCATGCTGGGCTGGGTCAGCCAGACTGCCCTGGCAGCCGGCTCCCTGGCAAGCCAGATCATGTTTATCCTGAATCTGGTCTACTCCGGTATCGCTTCCGGAGTCATTATGCTGGCAGCACAGTATTGGGGCAAACAGGATACGGAAACCATTGAGCGGATCATGGGAATCGGTATGCGGTTATCCATCCTCATATCCTCCCTGTTTTTCGTGCTGGCCTGTTTCTTCCCCAGACTGCTCATGATGATCTTCACCTCAGACCAGGACCTTATCGCTGCCGGCATTCCTTATCTGAGGATTGTGGGCATCTCTTACCTGTTCATGAGCATTTCGCAGGTTTACCTGTGCACCATGCGCTCCATTGAGAGGGTGATCTTTGCCACTGCCACCAACGCGTCCGCTTTGGGGCTGAATATTATATTGAACGCAGTATTTATTTTCGGGCTGTTCGGGCTTCCCAGAATGGGGATCGTGGGTGTCGCCATGGCCACCACCATAGCAAGAGGTGTGGAGCTTGCCATCTGTCTTTTAGATGCCTGCCGTTTTAAAACCATACGTTTCCGGCCCAAAACGATTATAGAACGCCATAAACTGCTCTTTAAAGATTTTATCCGCTATTCTCTTCCGGCCTTTGGCAATGAAGTTTCCTGGGGTGTGGCGTTTTCCATGTACTCTGTGATCATGGGACATCTGGGCAGTGACATGGTGGCTGCCAACGCCGTGGTTATTGTAGCCAGAAATCTGGGTACTGTGGTCTGCTTTGGCCTTGCGAATGCCGGTGCTATCCTGCTTGGCAAATCCATAGGCGCAGGATTTATGGATACTGTGAAGGAGGATTCCACAAGGTTCTGCAAGATCACGTTTATCAGCGGAATCGTAGGGGGAATCATTATTTTCCTTCTGCGGCCCCTGTTTATGAACATGGCTGACCTGACTCCCACTGCGCAGGAATATCTGAGCACCATGCTCTATATCAATATGTACTATGTACTGGGACAGGCCATGAATACCACGGTTATCTGCGGTATCTTCCGCTCCGGCGGTGATTCCCGATGGGGATTTCTCTGTGACTTTATTGATATGTGGCTGTTCGCAGTTCCATTGGGCTTTATCAGCGCCTTTTTACTGAAGCTTCCGCCTATGTGGGTTTATTTCCTTATCTGTCTGGACGAATTTGTAAAAATGCCCTTTATCTACCGGCATTACAAGAGTTACAAATGGCTGCAGAATATCACCAGGGATTTCTGACCTTCTATACAACAAAGCCTCCCCGGGTATCTTTGCTGATATCCCGGGAAGGCAGTCTCTTACTGCTATTTCAGAAAAACCAGCTCCTTCTCCGTAGAACGGCTGGGATCGAATCCATAGGCAAGACCGGAAAACTCTTTTATCTCTTCCGGCTCCGTAAAATTCTTCTCAGAAAGCCACCGCACCATCTCGCCTCTTGCCATCTTCGCCATGGTCCCCTTCACCTTTACTTTTCCATCCAAAAGCTCCCCGAAAACGCAGGTGACAAAACGCATTTCCCGGTCCGCATATTTTTCTGCTGCCCTGCTGTATTCTTTTGATGCCAGATTCAGTATAAACTCTTCGCCTTCTGCCAGTTCTCTGTAAATCCTGTCCCCCCAGAAGGCATATAAGTCTTTTGTCTGGTCCATCCCCATTTTTGCCTGCATCTCCAGGCGGTAAGGGATCACTCCGTCCGTAGGTTTCAGCACACCGTAAAGTCCTGACAGGATCCGCAGGTGCTCCCTCACATACACCCACTGCTTCTTTGAGAACACCTGGGGCGCCATATACTGGTACTGGATCCCCTCATAGGACAGAACCGCAGGTGTCATATTTTTATCCGGCTCCAGCTCCTTCAGCCTCAGATAATTTTCTTCGGCAATCCTGTCATTACACTGCCACAGCTGTTTCAATTCCCCATATTCCATCCCTTTGAGTCTGCCTCTCAAAAGCTTTGCCTCCTCTATAAAAACAGGCATGGTTGTCTCAAAAGGTTCATCTGTATTTATATTCATCTTCTTCGCCGGTGAAATAATAATCTTCATTTGTAATTCTGTAACTGTCTTATGCCATCACAATGTTACGGATCTTAACACTCACAGTTACCTGCTCCTTTCTCTTCCTCCAAAAAGTTTAGCACAATCGCCGATTCTATGCTATAATAGATTTGCTTTTTTGTCTGAGAAAATTTTACAGGAGATAAAAAAATGAATATAAAAGCAGTGATTTTTGATATGGACGGGCTGATGTTTGATACGGAACGCCTGATGAAGGCAGGATGGGAGGAAGCCAGCCGTGAGATGGGATTTACCCTGACAGAATATCATTTAAGCCAGATGCGCGGGGGAACAAGGGAACGGAGCAGTAAACTTTTTGAGGAATGGTTCCAGGGAACCGTGGACTATGACCAGGGCCGCGCCATACGGACCCGATATCAAAAAGAATATATTGAAAAACACGGTGTGCCTGTGAAGAAGGGACTGATGGAACTCTTTACATACTTAAAGGAACATGAGATTCCGGCTGCGGTTGCCACCTCCACCCCCAGATGTGATGCTTCCCGTTACTGGGACATGGCAGGTGTTACAACGTATATCGCCGCCTCGGTGTGCGGGGACGAGGTACAGAATGGTAAACCGGACCCGGAAATCTTTCTGACTGCCGCGGAAAAATTACAGACACCGCCGAAGCAGTGCCTGATATTGGAGGACAGCTTAAACGGCATCCGCGCTGCCAAAGCCGCAGGCGCCCGGTCCTGTATGGTGCCGGACCTGACCCCTGCAGTGGATGAGATCCGCCCATTCTGTGACATCATATGTGAAGATTTGTCCCAGGTTATTCCTTATCTGGATTCCTGCGGTTCTTTTTTGCAATCTCCATGATCTCGTTATATTTGCCTGTAATGTACCCGAAATTATCCCTTTTATGGGGAAGGCCGCATTTGCTGCAGTCCTTGATGCCTTCTTTGGTATAGTGAAAATTTCCTCCGCACTGGTCGCCCAGAGCGTACAAAGGACAGTAGCAGAACAGGCAGTTAAAATTTTCCGTGTCATTTGTTTTGTGACAGGGAAAGTATTCACAGTCCTTATGGCTGAAAAAGGCGTACTGTTTGCCCTCCCAGTATTTTTCCTTGCTCATAATATCAGCCTTTCTATTGTCATGAATGAAAGGAGGCGGGGCACCTAAGCACCCGCCCTCTTATGATCTTACAGTCTCTCCGGATTGGAGCGCATAAATTTGTACTCAGCTACGGAACGGTCAAATCCTTTGATATGGTCATATAACCAGTCCACAACATTTTTTTCCACCTGTTTTACAAAGTTTTCGGTGGGGCCTTCCTCTTCCTCCAGCATCTCCTGAAGCTCTTTCACTGCCTGGCGGAATTCGTTATGTTTTTCCCTGTGCTTTTCCAGTCCCGGATATTCGATCTCCTCCTGGAGCTTTTCCTCTGCACTGAAATGAAATTCTGTGTAGTCAAGCAGGTAATCCAGCATTTTAACTGCCTTTACCTTGCCCTGTCCATCCTCACAGCTCTCCAAAAGCTGGTTGATCTTGCCAATCAGCTCCTTGTGCTGGGAATCGATCATGTCATTACCGGTTACCAGAGATTCATCAAATTCTGCTCTCATAAATCAATACCTCCTGTACATTCTATTAACCATTATCTGCAATACAGATAAGAGTTACCACAATCAGTTACTATTTTCTGCTGCCTGTGACCTTTAACAGCATCTGCAGCAGTTCCTTAAAGTCTATGGGCTTTGCCAGATGGCCGTTCATGCCGCTCTCAATAGACTTTTTCATATCCTCGTCAAAAGCATTGGCCGTCATGGCAATAATTGGTATGGTCCTTGCGTCTTCCCTGGGCAGCTTCCGTATCTCCTTGGTGGCCTCCAGGCCATCCATAACCGGCATACGGATATCCATAAGGACAGCGTCATAATATCCCGGTTCTTTTTCAGAGAATGCTTTCACGCCCTGAAGCCCGTTGTCAGCCCGCTCCGCCTGAATTCCATGAAGGTTCAGGATCGAGCCTGCGATCTCCGCATTCAGTTCGTTGTCCTCCACCACCAGAACTCTTTTGCCCCGCAGTGAATCTGTCTCTTTTGAAACATTCTCTTCCTCTTCCTGCTTTGTGCCGTCTTCCAGGGTAATGGCAAAGGAGAATGTGCTGCCTTTGTCAGGCTCGCTCTCCAGGTTGATCTCCCCATCCATCATCTGCACTAACTGGCTGCTGATGGCAAGCCCCAGGCCTGTTCCTCCAAACCTGCGTGCGGTACTCTCGCCTGCTTGTTCAAAAGAATGGAAGATCCGCTTCTGGTCCTCTGCCTCGATTCCGATGCCTGTGTCTTCCACAGAGAAGGAAATTTCCGTCTGATCCGGTGCAGTCCGGCGCTGGTTCACAGCAAACAGGATATGTCCGTCTTTGCCGGTAAATTTCAGCGCATTTCCCAGAAGATTGATCATCACCTGTTTCAGGTGCATGGCGTCTCCCACCACCCATTTCTGCACAAAATGTGTTTCCGTTGTATAGATGATCCCCTTCTGGACAGCCTGAGGCCTAATCAAATCATCCATATCCCTCACCCACTGCTCCAGATCAAAATCCAGCAGTTCCAGTTTCATCTTGCCGCTTTCAATCTTGGACATATCCAGTATATCATTAATCAGCGAAAGAAGATAGTCCGAAGAGGTACTGATTTTTTCCAGATATGTCTGCACCTTTGGCGGTACCTCCCTATCCTGCATGGCAATTTCCGTCATACCTATAATAGCATTCATAGGTGTTCGGATCTCATGGGACATTCTGGAGAGGAATTCACTTTTTGCCTTGCTGGCCTGGTCATAATGGACTTTGTTTAAGTTATTCTCTATGATCTTGGCAGCCTCCTGGATGTTGCTCTGCTCCTTTTTATCCCACAGAACCGCCCCTTCTTCTGCCAACAGCGTTATGGAGCCTATGTATTTTCCGCCATCTGTCATGGGGACACTGAAGCCCCTTTTTCTCTCAGGCAGCATGAGAAACTTCCGCTGCTGCTCTGTCATCTGTTTCCCGTCAAGCAGGAAAGGCTCACCTCTGTACTGCTCTGCAAGCGCTTTGAATTCCTCTGCGGTAAAGCGCTTCATATCCTTCCCCTGATAATCTGCAGGATTCTTATGCCACTGATGGGAAATATAAGCCGTATGGAAATCCCGGTCCACGGAAGTCATCAGGATGTCCGTCGCCCCGTAATAATGTCCCATCTTGACAAAGAGCACTGCCAGAATGGAAGCCATATCCCCGCCCTTGTCAAAGAAGTTCAGGGTGAGGGAAACCATATTAAGCTGGGGACCGCTGGTGATGCTGGCTATATCATTGATCTCCGTCAGGATATTTTCCTTTGTCTGGCTTGGGATCTCCCGGTAGAAATACACCCTGCCGTCCTTTTTCTGCTTTGCAAAAGTCAGGGCGCATCGCACCCGGCGCAAAAGCTGGACATATCCCAGGTTAGTGTTATTCCTCATACAGGCTCCTGCGGATAAGTGAATGCTGAATTCTGCTCCCTGGTAAAGCTGGGCGATCTCTCTTCGCACCTCATCTAAAAACTGCTCTGTCTCCTCCCTGGTAAACCCTGCAAGCCAGATAAGGATTTCATCTCCGCCCTGGCGCACCAATATGATCTCTCTTGCCTCTGTCCGCTTTAGCTGTTCTTTTTTTGTAAGGAGCAGACTTCCGATCTCTTCCAGGATCACATCCCCGAAGATAAGGCCATAGGTTTCATTCAGTATCCGAAATTCATCCAGATCCAGTAGCGCCATGCATCCACTGTCCCCCCGGGCAAGCACCTCTGTCAGATACCGCCGTCCCTCTCTCTGTGTATGCAGTTTTGTGATAGGGTCCCGCTTTGCGGATTCAATCTCCCTGAGTTCCTGCATCTTCTGCTCATGGATATCCCGTATGCTGCCGATGATCTTGCTTTTCCCGCCGTTCTCATCCCGGATCACCTCACCCTTTAACAGCCTCCAGCGGAATTCCTCAGTGCCCCCTCTTTTTCCGCGGAATTCTATATGGATCTCATCTTCATCCCCGTAGAATGCTCTTTTTAACTTACTGATATCCTCCATAAAAGTCCGGCTGCTTAAAAGCACCAGGTTCTCCGTGATCTTATATCTGACTGCCTGTCCGTCACGCTGAGGATAGTTGAACAATTCAATTTCCTCTTTGCCTAAATCATATGTAAAGAAAATATCGTCACTGCTCTGCAGCGCGATCCGGTACCTTTCCTTTTCCTCTGTCAGTCCCCTCTCAGCCATTTCCTGCCGTCTGGTCAGATTTTTCACCACATCATACAGCTCATCCACCTCCGACACACCGGAGGCTTTAAAACGTTCCAGACTCTTGCCGGTACTGCTGCGTATACATTCTGCCAGACGCCGGATGGGATCGGTCACATGGTTCGCCACCAGGTAGGTACAGATAATCCCAAATACAAGGGCTGCCAGGATCGCTGCCAATACCTTCCACAAAATCTGCTGTCCGATCCCGAAAATGGCATCGTCCTTCTGAATCCCCACAAGGAGCCATTCCTCATCCTCAAAAGGCGTATTGGTATTATAGAGATGCAGCTTTTTCGCCGATGCGTAAAGCTTTCCGTCATCTTCATCCTCATCCAGAGTATAGACCTGGTCAAATTTGCTCTCCTGGACATTCAGAAACGGCCCCAGCGCCCGGAGCCGTTCTCCCAGGACTCCGGAGGCCACAAGAGGAGCCCACTTGTTCTTCTCCGTACTCTTAACCAGAAGATACCCGCTCTGTTCATTTTTATTCAGTTCACCGGCTGGAAGCATATCCACAATATGGCTGCTGGACACCTCCACGCCCATAACCCCGTACACCACCCCGTTGCTGATCAGAGGGACCGAGTAGGTAAGCGCAGGATATTCCCCGCCGCTCTTACCTTCGTTCAGGGAGAAGGGACTGCTCCAGTATCCAAGGTTTGTATAGCTGGCATTTGGGGTTTCCAGTGCCGCTTCATAAGGTTTGTAAAAGAAGTTATCCCTGGAATTCTTCCCGGAAGGCTCAAACGTAAAATCCGTAGTCCAGTAGCTGTCCAGGGCAACCCCTGTCTGATGGACAATATCCCTGCCTCCGCGCTCCATGAGCACATCAGAGTAATCCAGTGAATTTGCGGATGGGTCAGCATCTCTGAAATAATATCCTCTGCATGTCATGCTGCCCTCTTCATTCTCCTCGTCTTGATTGGCCAAAACCAGGAAACTGCCTGTCACCTCATTTTTTCTGAGCTGATACAGGCTGGACAGCGCTGTATTCTGCAGGAGCTGTTTCTGGAGCCCGCTGTCATCCAGAAACTCCTCCACTGTTATCCGGTTAAATGACAGAAGGGAATCCAGCTCCCTGCTGATTTTCTCCTCATTTTCACTGACTTCCATCCAGTGCTGGACCATATTGTTTTCCAACGTAATTTTCCTGTTCTCCACTGTCTGTTCCATAATTCCCACAGCATAGGAGTCCAGCAGCCGCATTGTGCCGCCGATCAGGACGGTTCCGTATGAAAGAAGGCTTTGTATCACAAGCACCGCAATGAGAGGGATGCAAAACAGCGCCAATATAGTCCACTTTCTTTTCCTCATTTTTTATTCCGCCTTATTCTACTTTATTCAAGATATTCTGCAAAGCCGCAACAAAGTCATTATACCAGCTCTGGAAGGACTCCTCAGACACATAAGATGCACATGCCTCCTCCAGGGTCTGTCCCTGGGCGATCAGCTCCTGTACAGCCATTCTGTCCTCCGCTGCCTTATCTGCCATATTATACTCCAGAACTTTCCTGGCCTCTGTTCCGTTCTCAAAAGCCTTGGTGGTATATGGCGTTGCATCTTCCAGAGTACCGAACAGGCTGTCTAAAACATCATAAGTCTTGTCCGGGATCTCCAGTCCCTGCCCGGCAACCACCTTGTCAACAGCCTCCAGGGAATTTGCCGCCTTCTTCACCGGAAGATATCCTGATGCGCAGCTAAAACGGATATTGTTCTCTGTCTCTGTGAACCACTTCAAAAATAGTACCGAGGCGTATTCCTCCTCCTTGGTTGTCTCTGTGACAACCATTCCGGCTCCCTGCTGCACAATATAATCACCTCCGTCCGCAAAAGAGGGCGCGGGCAGGACCATATAGTCGATGGGGTAAACATTGTCCTCCTGTTCCACCTCATCCGGGAAATACATGGATGCTGTGGAGGAACCTGTAAATGCCAGGATCTCTCCTATTTTCACATCATCTGAGCGGAATTTTCCATATGCTGTAAAGTATCCCTTCACAAAGGGCACATAGAAATTATCCCATATTTTCTTCATGATCTCTTGGTCTGCTGCAACGGATGCTTTGCCGTTCTCCACCTGGAAAATATCCTGGCCCTGTTGTTTGGAGCCTATGACAAAAAGGTTCGCAACCGAATCTCTTCCATAAAAAGCTTTTCCGTCCTCCGGCACATCCGGGGTCAGAGAGTCTGTCCACTCGTAATACTTTTGTGCGGTTTCCGTTACGCCCTCCAAGGTGGAGAGATCTTCCAGTGTCGCACCGGCTGCCTCCGCGAATTTATCCCAGTCTGTTTTATTCATCATAAAGATCTCACTGGACTTTGCTGTGGGGAAAATACGGAGCGTATTGCCTTCACCGATCCTTCCCTCCTCTATATAGGAATCCACGTATTCATCCAGTTCCTCCTGGGACATATAGGCAGAGATATCTGCCAGCTTCCCTCTGCTGTCCACCGTGTAGGCCGCGTCTGCGTAAGCTGAGAAAATATTGGGCATTTCCTGAGCCCCCACTTCCTCATTCAGGGAGGCCATCACAGTGTCCTCCAGTTCATTTACATTTCCCTGGCTGTACCCTTTTACAAAGATGCCTTTTTCTTTTCCCACAGTCTCATTGAACTCATTGACAAGTTCATCAAAAGCCACCTGCTGGGCACCATTATAGTAATGCCAGACTGTGATGGAGATTGGTTTGTCCGAATCGAGTTTCACAGCAGACTGGTCATTCTCATCCTTCCCTTCCGCTTCTTCCTCCTGCTTATTCTGCTCCTCATTCCCGGCCTTTGTACTGTCACTGCCGCATCCGGCAAGAAGCCCGGCAGTCAGTGACGCGGCCAGCATCAGGCAGCAGATAGATCTCATTCTCTTTTTCATATGTAATTACCCCTCTGTTATCTATATTTCATTTCCTATAATCATATCATTCGCATACGGGAATGTAAATCTTTTTCCTGCTTGCTTGCGTCTTTCCATACTTTCGTATAAAATAAACAGAGGATTTCACAAAATCTGTATTTGGAGGAAGATATATGATTCAATTATTAGCGCGTCTTTTTATCAAAGATCACAAAAACACAGCTGCGCCAAAGGTACGTCAGGCCTATGGCATTTTAAGTGGTGCCGTAGGGATTTTTCTCAATATCCTGTTGTTTGCCGGGAAATTCGCTGCGGGAATGCTGAGCGGTTCCATTGCTATCACGGCAGATGCCTTCAATAACCTGTCTGATGCCGGTTCCTCTGTGATCACCCTGATCGGATTTAAGATGTCTGGTCAGAAGCCGGACCCGGAACACCCCTTCGGTCATGGCCGAATTGAGTATATATCCGGTCTGTTTGTATCGGTAGCCGTATTGATCATGGCATTTGAGCTGGTAAAGTCGTCCATAGAAAAACTGCGCAGCCCTGCCCCGGTGGACAGCAGCCCTCTGATCCTTGTCATCCTGTGTGTCTCTATCCTGGTAAAAATGTATATGGCTTATTATAACAAAGCCCTCAGCCGGAAGCTGGACAGCGCAGCCATGTCCGCCACGGCCGCTGATTCTCTCAGTGATACCGTGTCCACAGCCGTTGTACTGGCTGCCACTTTGATCGGACGTTATACCGGTATCCTCATTGACGGGTGGTGCGGTATCCTGGTAGGATTGTTCATCTTTTATACTGGTATCCAGGCCTTAAGAGAAACCATGAATCCTCTGCTTGGGCAGCCTCCCAAGGAGGACTTTGTGAAGAAGATTGAGTCCCTTGTCACCGCCCACCCTACAGTCCAGGGCATTCATGACCTGATCGTCCATGACTACGGTCCCGGCAGGCTGATGATCTCCCTCCACGCTGAGGTGCCCGCAAGCGGCAATATTCTGCAGATCCATGACGAGATAGACAATATAGAAAAAGAACTTCAGGAAAAACTGCACTGTTCCGCTACCATACATATGGACCCTATCGTTACCGACAATGTCCATATCAACCATCTCAAAGCGGAGGCGGACCGTATCATCAGCGAAATTTCACCCCGGCTCACTATGCACGATTTCCGTGTGGTGGAGGGTCCGACCCATTCCAATCTGATCTTTGACCTGGTCATCCCCCACGATTTTCCCATGACAGAGGTGGATGTCGTAAACCGGGTCAAGGAGCAGATCCGGACTCTGCAGGGTTGTTACTACGCTGTCATCCAGGTAGACCACAGTTTCGCTTAAAAAAGAGGAAAGCTGCGCGCACAGCTTTCCTCTTTTTTATCCCGGCAGATATCTGCACACAGCCAGCAGGTAAACCGCCCCATAGTACAGAACCAGAAGTATTTTATCTAATTTCCTGCTGTTATTCTCACCCAGCAGGTTTACCGCCAGTATGGTATCAGATGCCAAAAATGCTGCCCCTCCAAGGGCCGCCGCGGCCCCGGACGGTCCCGGGGACTCCAGAAACACCGTCCCTGCCATGGAAAACATGGCACAGAGAAAGGCCACGTAGAGTGCCCCCAACACCGCCAGCTTTCCCAATTTCCTCATATAAGGCCTGAGTATGGCAAAGAGCACAGCATACACACAGCACAGCAGAACTGCTGTATACCAGGCAGGTGACGCCAGACCCAGCAAACCTGCTATAAAACATACATGGGCTGCGGCAAACACTGCGGCTCCTGTCACAAAATGCACTTCCAGCAGCGCATCTGCTGCCATACAGAAAATGGTTCCCACTGCTATAAACCAGGAGACACGGCTCTGCTCCCTAAGTGCCAGATATAGAGCCGGCAGCACTGCCATCAAAGTGGCAGAAACTTTATATACGATTTCTTTTCTGCCGGTTTTATGTTTTTTCCTCACATACGTGGTTCCCAGAAAAACCATCAGCACCGCTGCTGCTGACAGAAAAAATATTTCCCAACCTTTCAAGCACATCCCCCTTCCCCCGGTTCAGCAGCCAGGCAAAATAAGACACTGAACCTTTATCTTCAGTATACTATATTCGTCCATCCGCGTCTATATTTCATGCTCAGGGAAGATAGTGATATGCTGTTCTTTTCTTAATGGTGTAGAACACAGCCAGGGCAAAAGCCATCAGCTCCGCCGCCACGGACGCGCTCCAGACGCCGTTTACACCAAACAAAACGGAAAAACCGATCAAAAACAGGACCAGAAATAACAGCGTCCGCATAAAGGACAGGATTGCCGAAACCTTTCCATCCCCAAAAGCGGTAAACATGGCAGAACTGAAAATATTATATCCCTTGAACAGATACCCAAAAGCATAAACCATGAGACCTGTCGAGGCAAGTTCATAGACCCGGCTCCCGCGCTCAGCAAAAACAGAGGCCAGATTTCCTGAGAACAACAAGGTTCCCACTGTCATCACCGCACCCACGCCCATACAAAAACCAATGCTGATCTTATACAGTTTCCGAAGCTTTGACACATTTCCTCCTCCGTAATTATAGCTGAACAGTGGAGCCACGCCCATGGAATATCCGAGGCTGATGGCAATCAGCACAAAATCCAGGTAGAGCAGGATAGAGATCGCCGCAACCCCTTCATTGCCCACCAGGCGCATCATTATAATGTTGAACAAAAAGGTGGTGATACTTCCTGACAAGTTACTGACCATCTCGGAAGAACCATTTGTCATGGAATTAAGCAGCACCTTCCAGTCCATTTTAGGCTTTACAAAATGAAGCTCTGCCTTCCGGTTAAAAGTAAAATAAAAAACACTGAAAAACGCAGGGATACAGTAGCCGATTCCCGTTGCTACCGCCGCGCCGGCAATCCCCATATTCAAAACCCCAATGAACACATAATCCAGTATCACGTTGGCCAGCCCCCCTGCCACGGTAACAGTTAGGCCAATGTGGGGCTTTCCGTTTGCCACAAAGAGGCTCTGGAATTCCAACTGCAGAATATTTGCCGGCTGGAAGAAAAGCAGAGGGAACGCATAGGCATAACAATATGCGTAGATATCTTCATTTGCCCCCAGCATGTAAATGATCTTTTCCAGGAAGACAAAAGAGAGAACCGTGATCACAATGCCCAGCCCTACAGCGAACAGTGTGATAAACGTCACGTTCTCGCAAGCCTCCTGCTGTTTTCCCTCGCCCAGTTTTCTTGAAACAATGGCAGTGATGCCGGTTCCGAACATGGTTCCCAGCGCAATGACAAAGCTGAGAAGCGGGTAAACAATATTAACGGCGGAGAAAGCGTCTGTGCCCACAAGCCTTGACACAAACATACCGTCCACCACGGTATAAAGGGACATGACAACCATCATGACCATAGAGGGAAGAGCGAATTTCAGAATCGAGGGAACCGTTATTTTTCTTTCCAGGCCCTGATCAATCATCCTGCATGTTCCTCCATTCATACCCGCTGATGGTTTTCAGCACATCTCCAAACAGCTCTAACTGTTCCTGGGAGTATTTGCCCTTTAATTCCCTCTCTATTTTGTAAAACACCTGGTCGTATACCCCCAAAACCTGGGTGATATGCGGACTCAGCTCCAGATAATAAACCCGCTTGTCTTTTTCGCTCTGCTTTTTTACCACCACGCCCTGCTTTACCAGCTCATTGATCTTCAGGGTCACGGCGGACTTGGTGATCTTCAGCACATCGGCCATCCTGCTGACCGTGCACTCTTTCATCTGTTCGATCACATTGATGTATAAAAGGCTGTTGTAGGAAAGCCCGTTATAATAATCATTTCCGTTCATCACCTGCAGCTCATAGAGCGCCATATGATAATAGAAATTATTGATTTCTTTTACAATTCCCATGTATATCCTCCCAAGTATTTAGTTTTGTGGATTTAATTAAATTCACTTAACTATATTATCAGGAGGATTTCTGTTTGTCAACTGGAATCTTTGCAGCTTTCCCTCTCACCCTGAGTATCGCAGGGCATCAATGGGGCGTTTTTTTGCCGCCTTATTAGCCGGGTACAGGCCAAAGCGCACACCGATCAATCCGGAAAATCCCACAGCCGCCCAGACCACCTCCGGGGCCATGGAAAAACTCATGGCATCCTGGCTCACCTTTAGCCGTCCGCAATAGAAACCAGTACCACCAGGGCAATGACACCGATAATGATCCCAAGCATGGTGAGAAAGGTCCTATGCTTTTTTGTTTTTTTCATTCCTTTCTGCTATAAGACCCCTTACAATTTTACTTTTTTCAAAAATAACTCTGGATTTTTTTGTTACTTTGTGAGAAAATGTCATTGAATAGGACGTTAAATTTCTAACGCACTTAATGTCAATACATTCTTGAAAGGAGTTTTAAAATGATTTATTCACATGAAGTAGAAACAATGTGTCCGGTAGCTCAGGGCGTTAACCACGGCGCTGCTCCCATTCCGGAAGAAGCAAAATGGGTAAAAGCAAAAGAAATAAAGGATATCTCCGGTTTAACACACGGTGTAGGCTGGTGTGCACCACAGCAGGGTACCTGCAAATTAACCTTAAATGTTAAAGAAGGTGTGATTCAGGAAGCTTTGGTGGAGACGATCGGATGTTCAGGTATGACCCATTCTGCAGCTATGGCATCTGAAATTTTACCGGGAAGAACCATTTTGGAAGCTCTTAATACAGACCTTGTCTGCGATGCCATCAATACTGCAATGAGAGAATTATTCCTGCAGATTGTATACGGAAGAACACAGAGTGCTTTCTCAGAAGACGGACTTCCTGTAGGTGCAGGCCTGGAGGATTTAGGAAAAGGACTGAGATCTCAGGTTGGTACCATGTACGGAACCCTCGCAAAAGGACCTCGTTATCTGGAAATGACAGACGGATATGTTACCGGAATCGCTTTAAACGAAGAAGATGAAATCATCGGATACAAATTCGTAAGCTTCGGCAAAATGATGGACTTCATCAAAGCCGGCGATGACGCTAACACTGCTTTTGAAAAAGCGCAGGGACAGTATGGCCGCGTAAACGATGCAGTGAAGATCGTTGACCCGAGAAAAGAGTAATTGTCTCTTACATAAGTCTGGCGTAGAAAGAATAGGAGGATAAATTAATGGCTTTATTTGAATCATATGAAAGAAGAGAGAAACAGATTCTTGCTGTTTTAAAAGAGTACGGAATGAACTCTATCGAAGAAGCTGCTGAGGTGACAAAGGCAGCGGGATTAGATGTATATAACATGGTAGAAGGTATTCAGCCAATCTGCTTTGAAAACGCAAAATGGGCATACACTGTTGGTGCTGCCATTGCGATCAAAAAAGGCTGCAAAAAAGCTGCTGACGCTGCTGCTGCTATCGGCGAGGGACTTCAGTCCTTCTGTATCCCGGGTTCTGTTGCTGACCAGCGTAAAGTAGGTCTTGGACATGGTAATTTAGGAAAAATGCTTCTGGAAGAAGACACAAAATGTTTTGCATTCCTGGCAGGCCATGAGTCCTTCGCTGCTGCTGAGGGTGCCATCGGTATTGCAGAGAAAGCAAACAAAGTCCGCAAAGAGCCTCTGCGCGTTATCTTAAACGGTCTTGGAAAAGATGCCGCTCAGATCATTGCCCGTATCAATGGATTTACATATGTAGAAACAGAGATGGATTATTACACTGGCGAAGTGAAAGAAGTATTCAGAAAAGCATACTCTGAGGGACTTCGTGCCAAAGTAAACTGCTACGGTGCCAACGATGTAACAGAAGGTGTTGCTATCATGCACAAAGAAGGCGTTGATGTTTCCATCACAGGAAACTCCACCAACCCCACAAGATTCCAGCATCCGGTTGCAGGTACTTACAAAAAAGAATGTATCGAACAGGGTAAAAAATACTTCTCCGTTGCTTCCGGCGGCGGTACAGGACGTACCCTTCACCCGGATAACATGGCAGCAGGTCCTGCTTCCTACGGTATGACAGATACTATGGGACGTATGCACTCTGACGCACAGTTCGCTGGCTCCTCTTCCGTTCCGGCTCACGTTGAGATGATGGGCTTGATCGGCGCAGGCAATAACCCGATGGTTGGTATGACCGTTGCGGTTGCGGTTGCGGTTGAAGAGGCTGCAAAAGAAGGTAAATTCTAAGAAATTCATATACCTGCGTTCCTACACTTACCCCGGCCTAAAAGCCGGGGTGTTTTAGTCACAAAACATTTCATTATTTTCATGATTAAACTTTGCATTCTACATATACCAAAGACTCACACGGCTTTGTTTCCAATATCTACCAGTGGAATTTCCCTTGACAGAGGATTACAATTATAGCAGGGGTGAGTTTAATGGATAGTGAAGACAACGCTTTTGAAGAATGGATAAGCCGGTGTGTACTGGAAGAAACTGCGGAAATGATAAAAGACATGGAGAGAGATCCGAAGCTGGACAAATTTGTAGCATCCCAGGAATTGTATGAGCGCATCCTTAAAAAAGCTCACAAACGCGGCTTACTTGTGGAAGAAGATGACGAAGATTAAACTGCCATATGCCTGTAATTGCATCTCTGCTTATTTTATACAGTGCACGATCATAACCCCGGCTCATCACCGGGGCTATGTTCATGCTGCTATTATCCTGCGGAAGCAGTTCTTCCAAAAAAGTTAATCGTCTTCGTAAATTCTTTTCCACAATGTGGGCACGTTACATGTATTTGTGGTCCATCAATATCATTGATGTTTGGGGAGTCACCACCGTTAATGTTCCCTTTCATAAATCTTTCAAAAACCATTCACAATTCTTTTATTTTTTCACCACAGTTTCATCACATTTTCCGGGTATAGTAATACTTAACAAAGGACAACAACCTTTTTCATATAAACTTTTCTTTTTCATACTGCCGGGCCTTATGACCCGGCCCTCCTTCTTTATAGGCTAAATTTCACGTTCATTCGGTTTCCCCCGCATCATTAAAGCATCATGAGATCAAAGGATATCTTGCAGAAAATCCCCGGAGAACCGTTTTCTCCGGGGATTTTTCTATTTTTTTCAAAGACCCTTTAGAATCATTTTATCTTTTCGCCACAATTTCAACACATTTTCCCTGTATATTAATATTCAACAAAGGTAATAACCTTTTTCATATAAACTTTTCTTTTTCTTTTGCCGGGCCTGCTGACCCGGCCCTCCTTTTTATAAATCCCACGCATACGAATTGGACTCTTTGTACAACATACTAACAAGGTGATGATATGATAAATGATTTGTCCTGTTTATTATCGCGGAGCAGCAGTACTAGCCGTTCAGGTCGTGCTGCATAGAGAGTATTCCTATCTCCGCACTGCTGCCCAGCTGCATGACACAGCAGGTATATTACTTCGTAAATATGAAAAATGTATATGACAAAGAATTTTACACAAAAAAAGGCCTGCCTAAGGCAACTACGCATAAAACAGTATCAACCAACAAACTGCATTAAGGTAGCTGCCAGCTGATTGCCTATCACTTGCTTTTTTCATTTTGTTACGCAGTAAAACCCCATTTTTGAGGGAAAAGGTATAAATTCTTTACCCTTGATGTTTTCGTGTCTGTAAGCCGCTTAAATCAGGGCTATTTCGCCCTCTATTGCGTAACATTACTATGGCAATTCATGTAGTTGTTTACACGAATCAAAAATCATGCGCGCTTCCGGTATTGGATTGCCCTACATTGGATTATCCTTTCCGTTCCCTCAATTCTTCCTCTACCTATAAGCTGCTGGAACGGAAACGAAAGGAAGCGACATTACAGAAATAATTATCCGTTCAAAAAATCCATAATTCATAGAGGGCGCAAGCGATTTATCCGATTGCGCTCTTGTCTACCCCAAAGCAAGGACAGGGAAAACCGGCAAGGACGTGAAGCGCGAAGTTTATCCTTGACGGTTTTCTCTGGCTTTGCTACTTGTTACTTATCAAAACGAAACTGAATTATCGCTTTCATAAGCTGCACTTGTAGTCGGTCTTGAATATCGCTGTTGAAATTCCCTTTATACTTGGACAGATACTTAATGCGTGGACTATAATGCTGTAAAACAAGTTCAATCGCTTCTGGCTCTCCAGCGACTGCCTTTTCAATGACTTCAAAGGTATCAGCTTCTTGTTCCTCATACTCTAATCTCTCCATTTCTTTTCGTAGCTGCTTTAGTGCCGCTAATTTCCAGTAATTCGCTGTACTCCTGTTTCGCCCATATTCTTTTCCGATTTGAGCGTCGGTATAACCGAAGAAAAAGTACAAAAACAAAACATTACGCCTTTGCTCACTCAATTTCAATAGTGCGTCAGCTAACTGTTTGTTTGCGACAACAATCTCTTGCCCTTTTATAACAAAGACAGTTGGTTGGTCGTATTGCTCAAAATAAGTATCCGTTGTGAATGGTTCAAACGGTGTTTCGGATATTAAATATTCAAGCGATACTTCTCGTTTCCGTTTCCGTCCTAAATCACGATAGACAGTCATTGCCGCATTGTGGAGAACAACTCTGCAAAAAGCGGCAAAAGTGTACTCAATATGTTCTTTGTATTCTTCCGAATAAATCATCTAACTCACCCCCTTTCTTCCCAGTAGAGGGCTATTACAACGTAAGCGTCAAATAAGAAAGTGTATCGAAATCTCTGGATATTGCCTGTAAA
>ERZ778496.466-NODE-466-length-39654-cov-6.239627_pt1 | contig 39654 bp, 29 predicted proteins | sample MGYA00433099_ERZ778496 | MGnify/ENA primary metagenome ERZ778496 (study PRJEB29527, sample SAMN07138962) | mouse gut metagenome | material: feces | host: mouse | place: China:Nanjing | collected 2016-01-25 ...
CCTTTGCCCGAAGGGCAAGTAATAACCTTATAACCTTTGCCCGAAGGGCAAGTAACAACATGGAAGTACGAATTGACAAATGGCTTTGGGCCATGCGCATATTCAAGACCCGCACCGTAGCCACCGAAGCATGCAAAAAAGGGCGGGTACTCATGGGCGGAGTCGCCGTCAAACCCTCCCGCACCATCAAGGAAGGCGACATCATCAACGTCCGCAAGCCACCGGTCACATACTCATTCCGAGTCAAAGCCCTCGCGCAAAACAGGCTCGGCGCACGCCTCGTGCCCGACTACATGGAAAACATCACCCCCAAGAGCGAGCTCGACCTCCTCGACGTAGTGCGCATCTCAGGCTTCATAGACCGTCGCAAAGGCCTCGGCCGTCCCACCAAGCGCGAAGGCCGCGACCTCGCCGAGTTCACCGAATCACTCTCCGACGGCTGGGACTTCGACTTCCTCGACGACGATGACGACGACACCAACGACATCCGATAGACCGACTTACACACTTTACTTTAGAAAAATCTTTTGTCGGGGAGGTAACTTTTGGGCTTTTGCTGCATTTGATTATTGGGAAAAACACTTATCTTTGCCTCCGAAGTTTTATCTAAACCAAACATTTATCCATCAATGAAATTAAGCAAGTTATTCTCGCTGGCCCTCATGGCCGCAAGCGCGCTGTCAATGTCGGCCCAGGGCATTGAGTTCATGCCTCACGAGGCCCGTCTCCAGGATGCCATCGACAAGGCCAAAAAGGAGGGCAAAATGGTGTTTCTCGACTGTTACACCTCCTGGTGCGGTCCATGCAAGATGATGGCCAACAAGATATTCCCCACCCAGGAAGTGGGCGACTTCATGAATCCCAAGTTCGTGTCGATTAAAATCGACATGGAGCAGGGCGAGGGCCCCGAGATTGCCGAGCGTCTGCAGATCAACGCTTATCCGACCTTTGTAATCTTCAACAACGACGGCACCGAGGCCGCACGCTTTGTGGGCGGCGGTGATGCCCAGGGCTTCATCAAGCGCGTCAACGACAATATAGGCGACAACGGGCCCGCTGCCATGGAAGCTCGCTTCAAGGCCGGCGACCGCGACCGTCAGTTTATGCTCGACTACCTCGAATATCTCGGCAAAGTCTATCGCTTACAGCAGGCCAACGTTGTGGCCGAGGCCATGCTCGAGGGCCAGACCGAGACTTTTGCCTCTGACACCACTCTGTGCAAGGTCTTTGTGAAACATATCACCAATCCCTACGCGCCCTCGTTTGTCTACGCTGCCAAAAACCGCGAGTCGATGGCTTCGCTGCTCGGCGAGAAAGTATATAACGATAAAATCGGCAATGTGCTCAACCGCTACTCCCGCTCCATCGTACGCAAGAATCAGAACGGCGGCTTTACTCTTGACCAAAAGAAGCTCGACGACTTCATCGCTCTCATCAAGGAGTGCAACATCCCGCGCCCCGAGCACTATCGCCTCAACACTCTCATGAGCTATGCCGAGCGCAACGGCGACTGGAACGCTTACATGGATGCCATGGAGAGCTATATGGCCGACAGCGCGCTTGACATGCCCGACATGACACTGAGTTTCAAGTCGGCTTCGCTGATCGAGAAGTGTCAGGACCAACAGGTGCGCGCACGTATTAAAAAAATAATCCAGGCTCGCGTCGACGACATCAAGTCGGGTCGCCGCACTGCCCAGACTCTTCCCGCAGGCCGTCAGAAACAGACTCCTCTCGAAATGCTCGAACACAACCTTCAGTCACTCAATTAGAGATTAGAGATACAAAAGTATCATAAGGACACAAGAAACATAAGTTTTTTGTGTCCTTATGATACTTTTGTATCTCTATATTTTCTTCGTGTCGATGGTGAGCACGTCCGCGCCCGAAGTATCGTTGTAGATCTGCAGGCCAAAGGCCGGGGCGGTCACGGCTATATGCTCGAACAGCGCGCTCTGGATAGCCTCGTAGGCTGTCCATGCCGTGGTGGATGTAAAACACCATATCTGAAGCGGTATGCCGTTGTCGGTCGGTGCCATCAGGCGCACGAGTATCTGCTGGCTCGACGATATGGACGGATGACTCAGAAGCCATTCACACAAATAGGCGCGATAGAGTCCCAGATTGGTATCGACCGTGCCGTTGACAGTGGCCAGTCCGGGGTCAAATATCGGATGGCCGGCAGCCTGCACCTTGTCGACATAAGTCTTGAGTTCGGGAAACTGTGCCACCATCTTTTTGACAAAATCGGGCGTGGCCTGAGTCACCGAATAGATGTCGACAAGTATCGAGCGGGCTATCTGACGCACACCGCTGTCGCTCATGCCGCGCCAGTTCTGAAACGACCCCGAGATGAGAGTATAGGGAGGAAGTGTCACTATGGTGTTGTCCCAGTTTTGCACCTTGACGGCCGTCAGCGACACATCGATCACGATGCCGTTGGCGATGGTCGAGGGCACCACTATCCAGTCGCCCACGCGGAGCATATCGTTTTGCGACAGTTGCAGGCCGGCCACGAGTCCGAGTATGCTGTCCTTGAATACAAGCATCAGCACGGCCGCAAACGCGCCCAGCCCCGTGAGAAGCACCGCGGGTGACTTGTCGACTATGATTGCCACACATATTATGGCTGTGATGACCCACAGGATGCCTATCACTGTGTCGAGGATGCCGCGGATGGGCAGATTTTTGGTATTGCGTTCCTTGTCAAATCTCAGCCATGCGAATGATAGCACTGAGCATATGGCCATACACACCGTGACGGATGTATAGACCAGCAGGGCCCGTATTATTATGGTATTGAGCAGCGAGTCGCCGGTGAAGGCAAACGGCAGCAACGCGAGAATCACAAGCGGCGGCACTATGCGGCAGCAGCGTATCAACACATGTTTCTCTTTCAGATCGGTTGCGAGCTGAGGCGAGCGCACGTCGACTATCTTGCGTATCAGCAGTCGTATGGCATAGCTCAGAAGCCAGCCGAGGAGCATGGCGGTGACTACGATTATGGCCACATAGATGATTTCCTCGGTCATCTTGTCTTTCTCAAGGCCTACAATATCAAGCAGCCTGTGGATGTGTACAAGCAGCCATTGCGCTACTTTGTGTGAGGGGATGATTTCAGCTATAAGCATGGCTTTATCTCGTTAAAACGTGTATAATTTCAACAAGACAAGAGATACAAAAGTTTCAGAAGGACAGAAGAAACAAAAGCATTTTGATCTTATGACAGAAGTGCAAATCAAAAGACAGGAGTACAGGGGATTATAACTCCTGTACTCCTGTCTTTGATATTAAGACTTTTGTTTCTTCTGTCGTACTGAAACTTTTGTATGCTTAGCGCACTACGACCTTGCTGACCTTCGAGCCCTGGCGGCGGATTACCACCTGACCGGCTGCGGGCTCATTGATGCGAACACCCTGAAGGTTGTAATATTCTACCGGAGCGTTGTCGTCATTGTCAATCACATCCTCGATGGCACTCGAACCGCTATCCTTGATTTTAGGAATTACACCACCAATAAATATCTGACTTACGCTTGCCATATTGCTCCACTGACCATTGCTGTAGGTCTGAAATGAACTATTATATGACACAACGAATCTGACAATCAGCTCATCTCCGTTTTTGCTCAATTTACTATTGGTCTTATTTGGCGTCGGAGTTACATTCTTGATGCGTATTGACTCAACTCCGTTTTTGGAGAATGTGATGTAATCGGCCGGGACTGTATATTTACCCAGCTCATTTATTGTTATAGTATTACCGACAACATTGCTATTACCACCATTTGTATCGGTAATCGTAAACGAATAGTCGGATCCACCCAAAAAGTTCTTGATGGTATAAGTATCCGTCCCATTGTTTACAACCTGATAAGTGCAAGTACCCCTCTCGGTGTAGCCGATAAGACCTGTTAACGGTGTAGTTACAGATGAGCCTGTGCCGGTACCCGTGCCTGTGCCGGTGCCACCATATGTATAGATGCCGAATGTTATGTCTGACTGAGCATTAACACTAAATGCCATGAATGCAGTTGCAATAAGAGTAAAAATTTTCTTCATAAGCACTGTTTTGTTGTTTATTGTGATAAAATTTTTGGTTTAGACCTATAAAGTGATAGTAGTTTAGCTCAAAAACATGCTAAATTTATTTAACAAAAGCAAATATACGAATAAAAATTACTTCCCCCAATTATTTAACTAATAATAACAAATATAAACTTATATTAATATTTAGCATAAGTGATAGTTGAACCATCAACAGTGAGGCGACGTGCGTCGGCAAGATGAGGAGTGACCTCGGAGAGCAACGCAGGATGATAGCGCATGGCTGCCGAGACTGGATAACGGTTAAAGAAAGGAGCGCGATGGAGATATAGGTCAATGGAGGCAACCTGCGGGGCCGCGAGGACTCGATGGTAATACTGTATGATTTTGTCGGTAGTGCGTGGAAGTACTTTGACGCCAATTCTGTCGGGATCAGGATCATTGAGTCGCAGTATGGCTATGACATGCCATCGTGGCGCAGAGTCGGCCGAGGCACGTTCGTCGGGCGTGGAGCGGTGGCTTATGGTCAGTTTGCGTCCGTGGGCTATATTGATGCTGTGCATGAGGCTACGAAACAGCGGGCCGTGGGCCGAGGTGTCATGCAGTCCGTTGTAGTGTATGAAATAATGTATCATCTCGTGGATGATGGTGTCGTCAATGGTGTCGGGTGCGAGGTCGAGACGGGTGGAGATGCGCAGCTCGAAGTCAGTGTGCTCTTTACGTCCGTCGGGCAGCGTGATTACCCGTGATACGCATTGTCCGAGATAGGTCTTGGCATTGCTCAGCCTTATGGGTATGCGCGGCAACCGTCCGCGGAATATCAGTCGGTTGTAGAGGTCAAATCTCTGCTGTATATATTCAAGTGTCATATTTACTTGCCCTGTGGGCAAAGGGGACTTGCCCTTAGGGCAAAGGTTATGAGGTTTTAGGCTTGCTATTGGGTGTGCTATGAAAACAATCAGGCCGACCTCCATCGTTCAACGGCGGGGGACGGCCTGATATTGTATGTGTATTGCATGAGGGTATCTTTCCATACCCTTGTGTCAATTACAAGATTATGCCTTGGGTGCTTCTTCGGCTTTTACTTCGGGGGCGGGGGCTTCGACCTTCTCGGCTACTTTCTTGGATGCAGCTTTTCCGGAGGCTTTCTTGGGTGCGGCTTCCTTTTTGGCTTTCCTGGGTGCGCACTTCTTTTCAGCCGGCTTTTCAGCGGGAGCCGTTTTTTCGGCTGTCTTTTTTGCCGCAGGCTTCTTTTCGGCCTTCTTGGCTGCTTCCTGCTGCTCGCGGAGGAGGTGCTCCTCGTTGAAGTGCTCGATGTTTTTACGCATCGACTCGGCTTCCTTGTTGAGAGTCTCTATCTCGCGTTCCTGGTTACGGATGGTGGTGAGAAGAGCCGAGAGTTCCTCGTTTTCGATCGACATGGGATACTGCTCCTCTACTCGCACGATAAAGTCGGCCAGGACGTTCATATAGTTGGTAAAGGCCTCAAACGGAGTGTCGTAGGGCGAGAACTGGGAGTGAACCGACCCGTCGTGCATGTTTTTGGTCGACATATAGAAGAAGTGGTCGGCAGCCTGGAGGTAATACCAGTCCTGCTTGAGACGGCGGTCTTCACAGAGACGCACACGCTCGCTGACACTATAGAGCTTGTTGAAAGCCTCGTTCTGGAGTTTGTTGCCGAGCCATGCCGAGGTGTCTCGGGCTTCGTCGGCCCAACTGATGGGATGGAGCACCGGCATGATGTCGACGGCCTTGAGCTTGCTGACGGCTGTCGAGGGGGTCCAGAACTCGATGCCGTGCTCGGCGGCGAAGCGGGGGAGTGCCTCGAGGAACTGGAATATGCCTGTCTCGCGGGGCTGGAAGTCACCGAAGACTTCGAGATTCATGAACAGGTTGATGATCTGCTCCTCGGCAGGAGTGGATGCTATCCATGAGATGTATTTGTCGGCCGTGAGGGGATATTCGTCCCACGAGGTGTTGGAGAAGCGGTCGGAGATGTCGTCGGAGAACTTGTCGTTTTTCAGCAGCATCTTGAGTTTGGGGGCTGAGGCGGCCGAGTAGACATAGTTGGGCGACTTCCAGCCGAGTATGTGCTTGGCACCTTCGGTGATTACGCCCTTATAGCCCATGGCGAGTATCTGGGGAGCAAGCTCGTCGCAATAGATGAGCTCGGTGTTGCGGAGCACCTTGGGCGACTGACCGAAGAGTTCCTTGATTTTCTCGTCATGTACCTTGACCTGGTTGGCAAACTCCTCGGGGTCGGCGAGCGAGGCGAGCGAGTGGGCATAGGTCTCGGCCAGAAACTCCACGCTGCCGGTGTCGGCGAGCTTCTTGAGCAGGTCGATAAACTCGGGGACATACATCTCAAACTGCTCGAGAGCGGTGCCTGTGATGGAGATGGCACACTTGAAGGCTCCCTTGGTGTCCTCGATCATCTTGAGGAGGCTCTTGGCAGCGGGGATGTAGCTGCGCTCGGCTATGCGGGTGATGATGTCATCGTTGGCAAAGTCGTCGTAATAGTAGTGGTCGTTGCCAATGTCAAAGAAGCGGTATCTTTTCAGACGGAATGGCTGATGTATCTGGAAGTAGAAGCAGATTGCTTTCATTATTTTGCGATATTTTGATTGTGGTAAACTCTAAACTTTTAACTCTTAAACTCTATTCAACACCTTATTATATATGTCGATTACCTTGCGTCCGGCCTTGTCCCAGGTTATCTGGTTGACCTCGGCCAGACCGTCCTCGCGCAACTGGTTGTACATGGCGGGATAGGTGACAATCGAGTTGATGGCGTCGGCCATTGCGTCGATGTCCCAGTAGTCGGTCTTGATGACATTGGTGAGAATTTCGGCACATCCGCTCTGCTTGGATATGATGGAGGGGACGCCCATCTGCATGGCCTCGAGCGGCGATATGCCGAAGGGCTCTGACACTGACGGCATGATGTAGACGTCCGATGCCTTGAGCATCTCATAGACCTGACTGCCCTTCTGGAATCCGGGGAAGTGGAATCGGTCGGAGATGCCGCGCTCGGCGGCCAGGAGTATCATCTTGTTCATCATGTCGCCGCTGCCGGCCATGACGAAGCGCACGTTGGGGTTGTTTTTAAGCACCTTGGCCGCAGCCTCGACGAAATATTCGGGGCCTTTCTGCATGGTGATACGTCCAAGGAATGTCACCACCTTGTCCTTCGACTTGTGTTCGGGCACATTGAGCTGCTCGGGGGTGAGCGGGGTCACGGCGTTGTGCACGGTAGTGACCTTGGCGGGGTCGATGCCGTAGTTGTTGATTACGGTGTCGCGGGTGAGGTTGCTCACACAGATGATGTGGTCGGCGTTGTTCATACCGTCCTTCTCGATGCCGAAGACTGTGGGGTTGGGTTTGCCTCGCGAGCGGTCAAACTCGGTGGCGTGTACATGTATCACCAGCGGCTTGCCCGACACCTGCTTGGCATGGATGCCGGCGGGATAGGTGAGCCAGTCGTGAGAGTGGATGATGTCATAATCGAGCGTGCGGGCCACGACTCCGGCACATATGGAGTAGTTGTTGATCTCCTCCACGAGGTTGTCGGGATAGCGTCCGGAAAACTCTATGCAGCCCAGGTCGTTGGTGCGCATATAGTTGAAGTCGGCATATATATGGTCGCGCAGACGGTAGTAGAGGTCGGGGTCCATGACATTGCCGATGCGGTCCTGCACATATTCGCGCGAGACGTCGCGCCAGCATACAGGCACCTGTGACATGCCAACGATGTTGGCAAAATGACGCTCTTCGTCGCCGAAAGGTTTGGGTATTACAAAGGTGATGTCCATGTCGCCACACTCCCACATACCCTTAGTGAGACCGTAGCTGGCGGTGCCGAGACCGCCGAGGATGTGAGGTGGAAATTCCCACCCGAACATTAATGCTTTCATGGGTGTGAGAGGGGGATTAGTCCATTATGAATTTTTTGAGCGTGGTGAGTGTGCGGAGCACTTCGGCCACATTGGTGACGTGGCTGATGGCACCACGGCCCACATAGGGAGGATTGGCGTCATAGAGCTGCGAGAGCGAGCCGATGCAGCCCTGAGTCATCTCGTCCTCAAAACCGATGAGCATACGGTCGACGTAGCTCACGCCGCTCATGCCGAACACCTTGAGATAGGCGTCGGAATAGAAGCCCATGAGCCACGGACGGGCCGGGCCGTTGTGGAGGGCCATCTCACGGTCTTCGGGCGAGCCGAGATAGTTGGGCCGGTAGCCGAAGCTCTTGGGCGAGAGTGTGCGCAAGCCCTTGGGTGTGAGCAGCTCGCGGGTCACGATGTCAAGCACGCGTTTGCGCTGGCGACGGTCGAGCGGCGAGTAGTCAAGCCCGATGGCTATGGCCATGTTGGGGCGCACGGAGGGGTCGGCATAGGTGCCGTTGACATAGTCGTAGAGATAGCCGTAATCGTTGAGGAATGTCGAGATGAACGGCTGGGCCATCTTCTCGGCACGCACGCTGTATTTGTCCTGCTCCTCACCCTCGGTGAGACGCGAGGCAAAGACGAGAGCGTTGTACCACAAGGCGTTAAACTCTATCAGATAGCCCGAGCGGGGCACTACGGGATGTCCGCCGAGCGAGGCGTTCATCCACGACATGGGTTTATTGGAGCCGTCGGTGCTGACCATGCCGGTCTCGCTGTCGACCTTGAGGAAGGGATGCTTGCCGGCGAGTATATAGTCGATGATGGCGCGGATGTCGTCGAGATACCTTGCAGCGGCCTCTTCGCGCGAGTAGGCCTTGGCATACTGCTGGATGGCCCAGATGGCCCAGAGCGGTATGTCGGGGAGGTCGATGCCCTGGATGCGCGGGTCAAGACTGCCGGTCTGCATGAACGAGCGGAGCGAACGCAGAGCCGTGTCGGCGATACGCTCGAAATCCTCGCGGTGGTTGATGGCTATGGTTGCTCCGGGGAGAGCCATGAACGTGTTGCGCGCTATGACCTTGCCCCAGGGATAGCCCGAGAGAAGATACATGTCGTCACCCTCGCGCAGATAGCACTGCTTGACGGCGTTTTTGAGACAGTTGAAAAACGATGTGCGGCATGTGCGGTGGGCAATCTCCTTTTCATACATCTTGGAGAGCGAGCGGGGCGACACCTCGCTGAGTCCGGCCGAGAAGATGATGCTCTCGCCCTTGCGGATGGGCACGTCAAAATAGCCGGGCACCCAGAGGTCCTCGGTGTAGGGCACTCCGCGCTCGAGGTCTTTGACATACTCGAAGCCGTTATACCAGTGCGGGTCATAGGTCCATGCAGGCTTGTGGGAAAACTGCATGAACAGGCGCGGATAACCGTCGTAGAGGCATGCCGACACACCGTTGTCAATCTCGGGGATTTCGGTGTTGATGGCGTCGTTGGCCACACACAGGGCGTTGGCGTCGCGGAAAGCGAGCACCGGACGGAAGCGCAGTGTGGTGGGCGAGTGGGCCTCGACAAGTGTATAGCGGATGAGAATGCGGTTTTCGTTGGAGATGAAAATCTTTTCTTTGGTAAGGATTACGCCGCCAACGCGATAGGTTGTGCGGGGCACGCTTTCACAGTCAAACTCACGTATGTACTTATGTCCGTTGGGATTCATGACACCGCCGCTGTAACGGTGCAGCCCGAGATTGAATGGCGCGCCGTGCTGATAGACGGTCTCGTCGAGCGACGACAGCATCACGTGCCATGAGTTTCCCAGCTCGGGCACAGGCACCACGAGCAGACCGTGCTGCTTGCGGGTGTTGCAGTCAACTATCGTCGTGCAGTGATAGGCCCCCGATTGATTGGTGCGGAGCATTTCCTTGGGGAGTGATTGCTCTAGGTTAATCATGAGGTTCTTATCAAATTTTAGATAGCTCATTGATATATAAGGGTTTTAGTTAGATTCCGGGTAGAATGATGATGGTTGTTGATATAGGTTTGAGGGGAGTGTGTGTAGGTGTGGAGAGTTTATATGCGTTATTTAAATTCACGAATTTATATCTTTTTGTCGATAAAAACAAAGGAAACGCGAAATTTTTGCCAATGTTTAATAAAACATTCAATAAACTATGTTATTAAGCATAAAAAATAGAGTTTAGAGTTTAGAGCTAAAAGTTTAGAGTTTATACATAGATGTGCTGACATATCGGAGTCTCTCGCCCCGTCAGCTCATCTATGTATAAACTCTAAACTTTTAACTCTCAGACTTCAGTTGGACACCAATGCCATTCAGTCCATTTTATCTCTTCTTTTTGATAATCTGCAAAGTTTTGTCAAGTGCGTCTGCCGCCGGAACGGCAACATCAGGAATCGTACCGTGAATATCACTTTCATCAGCATGCAGTTGCCAGAAACGCTTGTAGGAAATCGAGCAAACCATACGTGATACAGGCAGTCGATAATAAAGAACATCGCCATAACAAACATTCATGCCTCCGGTCTCTTCGCCTACCACTTGCCCCATGCCACATTCTTTGAAGGCCCATGCAAAACTTCCGGCCGAGGAGAATGTCTTGTTGGATGTAAGCAGATAGACATTTCCATTATAATGCCCCTCTTGATCGGTCAGAAGTTGCTTATACTGGTCTTCTGTAATTTCAATGAATGAGAACGACGGATCAATGTCATTGTTTTTCATAAGTCTACGCGTCAGAGGTGTGATACGGACGAGTACCTTATCCATCTGAACGAACGGTTTGGGGGAGATATATCTCAGCAGGACATCGCCGACTGTACTGTTGCCGCCTCCGTTACTTCGCAGGTCGATTATGAGATTGTCGATATCATGATTACGGAGCTCCCTGAACATTGAATCAGCAAATACTTCCATCCCGGACTTATCACTAAATTCACGAAAATCCATTATCGCGACATTTCGTTTTTTATCAATCGTGAATGAATAAGGCTTACCGCTGTCCGACTGAGGGAGTGCCGGACTTCGTCTTTCCACCTCGTCGAAAACTTCAGCCTGATATGTCACCGTTTTTGGTTTTTTCCCATTTTTGGGAAGATAGACTATGTCAAAGGATTCTGCCGGATAGAGCATATGGCGAAAAGCAGCAAAAGAGCCGTCGATACGTGACAATTTAAACGGTTCTTTTTCTCCGGCGACGTATGGCAGCATTGAGTCAAGCATATCCTCTGCCTTCACACCGTTGATACTCAATATTTTCGCTCCGCGAGGGATGATGGAGTCGAGACTTGAGCAACATACTATTGATTTGTCACTCAAGACATTCACCCAACACGGCATACGTTTTAGTTCCCGTGTTAAAACATCATTATAAGGAAAGAAGAGGTTGGTATGTCCGTCACCGATCATTGCCACAATAGGAGCTGCTTTTCTGGACAACTCCATCGTGCTTATGGAATCAGGCAGAGACTGTATAGCCTTATTTACAGCCCGGAAAAAATCTTCCTGACGACAAACGGAGAACATGTCAGGATGCACTTCACTCAGCCCATAAATAAGAGCATTGATGTCAAATATGGCCTGTTCGCGGCTGAGCATTCCGCTTTTGGCTCGTTTCCGCAGACGCGGATTCGGATTTTCATAAATGTTTTCCGAAATACGTGTCACTCTCACAGGAGCTTTGCTCCCTTTATCCGATATTATTGTAAAATCCTTTGATTGCCACACGTCAAGTGTGATTCTTAACGTGTCAATGTCAGAAGTAAAAATAACTTCTTTGGCTTTTGTGTCAAGAGAGTCGATTTTATTGCCATACAACACATTCCAGCCACCCTTCATTTTCTTACCGTCAAGGACAACCTCAACTTTGTCCCTGTTGGTTCTAAGCGTCTCTTTGCCGGTTGCGGTCTGAGCATATGAGGCTATCGCCACAATACACATGACGATTGACGAGAGTATTCTTTTCATTCTTCCAAATATTTGATGTTACTGATTTTTTGCTGTGTTGTGTTGTATAAATACCCTCTAAACTATCGTCTCTTTTTGGCGGATGGGCGGTAGACCTTGACGGTCAGAGTCCATTTGTTGCGTTCAAGAAAAATGCAGTATTCCGAGCTGTCACCGTTTTTGCTGTGATACTCGATTTTATAATTCTTGTTGTTTCTGTTGTCATATGACGAGAAATTGGCAGCGTTCTGACGCTCCTTTTTCATGGTCTCGATGATTTTATTGGCCAGCTTTGAGTCGTTAAACTCTACGAGCAGAGCCGACTCGATGATGGCTTTGGTCGTGGGGTTACGTTTTTCGCGATACACCACCGACGACCCCTTGTCGCCGTCCTTGAGCGGCTCGATGATTTTGTCGAGCGATGACTGGGCAAATGTCGGGATGGCCGAGAGTATCGTGATGATAAGCGTGGCGGTCAGTGTGCGAAGCAGCGTTGTCATATGGGGTCAGTATTTAAATGATGTGTTGATAAAATTGCGTATCTCGGGATTGTCGGTCTCGATGTCGATGTCGGGAAAATCATAGTCGTCCAGCCGTGACTCGATCGAGGCGGCATATCGGTCGGCATGCGACTCTATGCGGTCAAACTCCGCGCGCACCATCTCAGGATCGGTGATTTTAAGTCCGTCGCGTATCATGTAGGAAGCATAGATATACTCGTCCTGTCCGACAGCCCGGCGCATCGAGAAGCCAATCCCGAGCAGAATGGCTATCATGGCGGCAATGCCGGCCCACTGCCACGGTCGCAACGGCAGTATGCGCACCGGACGCGACGGTGTGGCAGCCGCCGTCGCGCGGTCGAGAGCCGGCAGCTCCTCATACCATCCGAACATGCTGCGGTAACGTCGTGCCTCTTCAGGCAGGTCGGTACGCGAGAAGTAGGCATACAGCTCTCGCTCCTCGGCGAGTGTGGTCTCTGCGTCAAGAAACCGCTCCACCCATTGGCGGTAGTTGTTGTGGTCGATAGGGTTCATTGTTCGTTTTTTTGTTCAGATTTCCTGATTATTGAGAAAGAGGTCTTTGATGTGCCGTCGCGTCCGCGACAGCATCACACGTATGGCACCCGGCGAAGAGCCTGTCACCGAGGCAATCTCATCGATTTCCATCTCCTCGACATGTCTCATCCTTATGAGAGCCTGTTGGGCCGAGGGGAGCGACTCCATGATGGAGCGCAGACGGGCGTCGGCCTCGTCCGAGACCATACATTCGTGCGGATCGGGCGATGAGTCGGGCGAGTCGTAGCCGTCGTCAAGACTCACATGCGATCCGGAACGGTCGCTCCTCAGCAGATCGATGGTGCGGTTGCGGGCCATCACCATGGCCAGAGCATGGATGGAGCGGTAAGTGTCGATGCTGTCACGGCGTGTCCACAGACGCAACAGGGTGTCCTGGGCCACATCGTCAGCCAGTCCTGACGTCTCGCCCGAGGGGATGAGGCGCACGACCATTCTCACGATACTCTCTCTGAGCGAGGGGGCGACAGTTTCAAACTCTTTGCGGTCCATTCTATTAAGAAGACGTAAATGGGGGCCAAATGTTACACAAGAGCCTCCGATTTTTTTCAAAAAGATAAAGATTGCTCAACCTTTTTTCACCATGTGTGTTATAAAATCATAATGAAACATACATATTATATAAAATTCCTTGCATTATGAACACTGCATCACGCTTGTTGGTGGGATTTACTCTGGGCGCAGCAGCCCTGAGCGGTTCGGCAACCACACCTACGGTAAGACAGGAGGCTCTTGACTCGCTTGTCACCGATCATCACGTCATTTATTTTGGCGACAACCAAAAAGCCGTATTGCCCGACGACTCGATACGTTCGCTGATCATGCATTTCTACATCGACCAGTTCCGCAACTATCAGGATCCGGCCGCGCCCTATTTCCTGTTCATGAGCCGTGATGCCAATATGGCCATGGGTGTCGGCGGCATGGTCAGAATGAGAGCCTATTTCGACCCCGGTAACTCCATGCCCGGGCCGGCTTTCAAACCTTTTGACATTCCGCTCGCCGACACGCCCCTCAACCGCAATCATTTCGGCACCACACCCTCGGGCACATCACTGTTTTTTCGCGTGATAGGACGCAACTCACGCATAGGCACCTATCAGCTCTATATCCAGACCAAGTTTAACGGCTATGAAGGACGCGATATGAGACTCTCCAAAGCCTATGCCACCGTCAATGACTGGACTGTAGGATATGCCACCTCGACATTTTCCGACGGCATGGCACTCGCCCCGACCGTCGACGCCAACGGCTCGACCATGAGCATGGATTTCACGGCATTGCTGGTAAGATGGATGCATACGTTCAGAAAGTCGGGCATCACGCTCGGCCTCTCGGTCGAGACTCCCGACATGAATCTCGACACCGACAATGGCAACACAGCTCCGCGCTCCTGTTCTCTGCCCAATCTTGCGGCCATGGTGCAGTATGAATGGGCACCCGACCAGCATGTGCGTCTGTCGGGCATCACACGTTTCCTCCCCTATCGCGACCTTGTCAACGGCACCAACCACACCCCCGTGGGCTATGGTCTGCAACTGTCCACCGTGTTCAACCCCACCCCGTCGCTTACAGTGTATGGCATAGGCAATGTCGGCCGCTCCTACTCCAATGTAGGAGGCGATTTCCTCATGGGACAGTATGACCTCATTGACAATGTGGAGTCGCCCGGACGTCTGCGCACCGTGCCGAGCTGGAGCTACTTCCTCGGACTCAGCTACCACTTCTCTCACAAACTCATGATGTCATGCACATTTGGCGAAGCCCGCAACAATACCTCGGCACCCCGTTCGGCCGAAGGCTACAAATATGGACTTTACGGATGTGCCAACATCTTCTACAACGTCACACCCCGCATCCAGATAGGAGCTGAAGCCAACTTCGGCAAACGTCAGGACGTGGACGGCTCCCATGCATGGGCCCGCCGCGTAGGCGCGATGTGCCAATTCTCATTCTAAGTACTCGGGCTTCGCCCGAAGGTTATAAGGTTATGAGGTTAAGAGGCTATAAAGTTATGGGCCAAATAACCTTTTGCCCGAAGGGCAAATTAACCTTATAACCTTATAACCTTCGGGCGTAGCCCGAGTAAAAACCTCATAACCTTCGGCCTACGGCCGAGTAGAAAAAGGTATGAGAGGGAGGTAGTTGCCTCCGTGGAGTGTGCCGGGCTGGAAATCGCGGAAACAATAGCGCGCATCGACCGGCACAGGGACAGCAGGCGACGACAGCTCGACCTCGTTGGTCTGCCAGCGGAAATTAACGTTCTCGGCCGGATGAAACACACCGTCGGCACCGGCTATCTCAAATCCTATTATATCATAATTGCGACACACACCGTCGTTGGGCGACTCGATGGCCACAAGCATCTTGTCGCCCTCGGTGCGATGGCTCTTGTAGCGCGGACTTCCGGCGAGAAACTGCTTCTTGCCATAAGTCTTGTTGAGAGCCAAGTCGCAGAGACGACGGCCCACAGCCTCCTTTTGTGCGGGGTGTATGTTGTAACGCTCATAAGGCTCCACAAGATCGTTGATGCATATCATGTCGGCGTTGGGTATCATCGACACCGCTTTCCACTGAGCCTCGCGCAGATAGGGCGATTTGCCGGTCTCGGCAGGCGAGTCATACTCATAAGGAGCGATTTCAACGGCATAGAACGGTATGTCGCCGAGCCCTATCTCGTCGCGCCAGCGAGTCACCATCGCCGCCAGACGCTCGGCATAAGTCTCGTAGGTCGACACATTGGAGCAACCCTGATACCATATTATACCTTTATATGTGTATTGCTTCACGGGGTTGAACATGGCGTTATACATAAGCAAGGGGCGCAGATAGTGCACCATCGGCTCTACGTCCTTAGGGTCAAGCGACACGTCGGGATACTTCTCAAGCATGTCGCGCGGAGTCCAGCTCTCGACCCTCGCGCCTCCATAGGCCGCACTCACTATGCCTACCGGCACTTCGAGCACATCGGCCATCTGCTTGGCATAATGCCAGGCCACCGCGCTAAATTCGGGTGCGGTCTCGGGCGACGGCACATCCCAACGGGCGTTTACCGTGTCGAGCGGTGTATAGCTCTGGGTGAGAGGCACGTTGATAAATCTCACCTTGTCGGCCCAGGCTCGCGCTCCGGCTATCTCTTTATATCCGTCTTTGACACAGCAGCCCGGAAAACCTTTGAGCGGCATCTGCATGTTTGACTGCCCCGATGCCAGCCACACCTCGCCTATGAGCACATTGTCTATGGTGATGGTCTCGCCGTCCGATATGGTGACGGTCTGAGGAGTAAACGACCCTTGCGGAGTGACCACAGCCATGCTCCAGTCGCCGCAACGGTCGGCCGAGACGTCATAGGTGCGGCCGTCCCACGAGGTGGTAATCTTAAAAGTCTCACCAGGGTCGGCTGTGCCCCAGAGGCGAACGTTGGAGTTTTGCTGAAGCACCATGTTGTCGCCTATCATGGCCGACGGTTTCACTTTGGCCTCGGCGACCGCAGCGGCCGAGAGCAGTGCGCACAATGCTAAGAAATGTGTCTTGTTCATGTGGAGGTGGATGGAATATTGATTAGGTAATGGTGTATTATATATCTGAACGGTCTGACCCGCCCGTTTATTGAAAAAATCTTGATCTTATGAGCGAATCGCTCAGTTGCCACATCCGAGCTTTGCCTTCGGGATTGACAGTGCCTTCGACGGCACACCCCTTGGTGTCGACCGCTCCGACAGGCGGTGTGGCCGAGAGAATGCTCTCGCCGAGTCCGCGATAGGGCCGCCCGGTGGACGTGAGCGTGTAACTGTCCACCCCCATGATGTCGAGCAGGGTCGGGAAGATGTCAATCTGCCCTATCGGGATGTCATATCGCAGAGTGCGGCCGGTGTTGCATACAATCAGCGGCACATATTTCGTGTCGAGCGGAGGTGTCAGCGAGTTGCGCGGGGCGGCATGGTCGCCCACGATGGCTATGACCGGAAGCGGTGAGCCTGCGGCTCGCGACTTGGCCGCTACCGAGTCGATAAACACTCCGAGAGCGCGGTCAAACTCATGGGTGGCGGTGATGTAGTTGAGACAGCGGTTGTCATATTCGCTCCACTCCGGCCCCGTTACGTCGAGCGGACGTGACAGCTTCTTGGGACTGATATAAGGCATGTGCATGTCGATGGTCGAGACCATGAGCATATAGGGGGAGTAGTGAGTGAGCGAATCGAGCACACTTGCCGCACGCTCCAGCACCCGGCTGTCCCTGTCGGGACTCTCCTCATCGACACTGCGGTCATAGAGCATGCCGTAGCCGTAGCTCTGTGTGGTCGACGAGTGCTGCCATATGTCGGCTGACTCGCAGATGACCTCGGCCGACGAGCTGTAGCCAAGGGCTTTGGGGAGCGATGGATAGTCGGCCCGGCTGAAATGTGACACCAACGCGCCGTTGCGAAACGGCAACAGTCCTGTCGTTACTATAAATTGTCCGTCGGAGCTCTCTCCGTGCGACACCTGCGTGAGCACCTTAGTGGCTGTCACCGTGCCGCTGTCATCCATCAGCGATGTGATAGTCGGGAGCACCGTGCGGGCCTGAGGTATTTCAAGCACCGACGAATTTAGCGATTCGACAAATATCAGTATCAGGCTTCTTTTGTCTCCGGCTGTAGAGTCGGCCTCACAGCAGGCCGGGCGTTGCGGTATGCTTGCGGCCAGCCTTGCCCGCTCCTCGGGTGAGAGCGTAATTTCGTCGGCGTCAAGTGATGTCAGGAAGTAATAGATCAGAAAACCGGGGCCGAGATACTGTGTGAGCTGGCGTGGTGTGTCGGGATAGTTGAGTATGACCTGTTGCTGCAGGTAGGCATCATGCCACGTCATACTCCCGTCGGCATTGCTCCACATGTAGAGTCTGCGCATGCTGAGAGCATACAGTCCGAAAGGTATGACCATAAACAGCAGGAGGCTTGCGACTTTGAGCCGCAGGCCTGTGGCAGTGTCGGGCAAACGTCGCACAGGCATGAGTGCGAGAACCGAGACGAGAAGTGGAGCGAAAAGACTCAGGCTCTTGAGCGAGACGAGCGAGAGCGCGCTGCTGACAAATGTCGCGTCGGTGAGGTCGCTTGCATAGAGTGCCGCACCCGAGAAGAAATCGCCGAAGATGAGATAATAGAGATATTGGCAAAACAGAAATACCGACACCAATGCCATAACCGTCACCGGCACGGCTGTCCTTAACCTACGGGGGAGAAAGAGCGCGGGAAGCGAGAAAAAGAGTGCCGCACCGAGTGAGTTGATGACCGCTCCCTTGGGATAGTAATAATACACATCGGTCAGGATAAGAAACAGCACAAACAGTGCGGAAAAACATCCGGTCAGCAGGGCGAATGTCACACCGATGCGAGGGATAGATGACAGATGCGCTATGGATTTAAGAGGGCGTTTTGTCGGCATACGTGTCTCTATGGCTGTGGCAGGTCATCGCACTCATAGTGCACATGATGGTGGTGGGAGGGACACTCGTGAAGCGCGCGGTCGATGATGAGATGGCGGTTGGCCATTCCGGCGATGGTCGACATCTCATGCGACACGAGCAGTATGGTTGTGGAGCGTGACAGCTCGGCCACAAGATCATAGATATAATGCTCAAACTGTTTGTCGACATAGCTCAGCGGCTCGTCGAGCACCAGCAGTCCGGGATTTGAGATGATGGCCCGGCCAAGCAGTGCGCGCTGCAACTGTCCGCCCGACAGGGTGCCGATGCTTTTTGACGCGTGTGCCTCCAGCCCGATGAGTCCGAGAGTCTCGCGGGTGAGAGCGGCGGTTTGCTCACGTGTCACCTTGTCGCCGAGCAACCCCGAAGCCACGACCTCCTCGACGGTGATGGGAAACCGTGAGTCAATCATGTTTTTCTGCGGCAGATAACCTATCGACAACGATTTTGTCGGCTTGCCGTCGCGCAGATAGGTCACCGTGCCCGTGGTCGGATGCAGGAGTTTGAGTATGATGCGCAGCAGTGTGGTCTTGCCGCCTCCGTTGGGTCCCGTTATGGCTATGAAATCGCCTCGGCGCACATCAAAGTTGATGTCAGAGAGCACAGTGCGTCCGTCCCATTGCTGCGAGATGCCGCGCAGTGATATTATGGTGTCGGGAGTGTCGGTCATTGGGCCTGTCATTTTTCTTCAGTGGCTGTTGGGGCCGGAGTGTCGGCGATAGCCTCGGCGATGCGTATTATCTCGTCCTCCCACTGATATGTGAGCGGATTGATATTTACCTCGTTGGCCTCCAGCTCGGCATTGATGGCCGACACCTGACGGCTGTCAAAATCTTTCTGGAAAAAGAATATCTCCGCGCCACGGCTGCGGGCGTTGTCGATGGCCCGGCGCAGGTCGGCCACCGAGCTCTCCTTGTGTTCGGCATTTCCGACCACTATCTGGTTGAGTCCATAGTCGCGTGCAAAATAGCTGAGCGACGGATGCCACACCATAAACGAGCTCCCGCGGTGGGGGGCGAGCCGCTCGGTGATGAGCGAGTCGATCGAGTCAAGCCGCGATGCGAATATCTCATAATTGCGTCGATAATAGCCCTTGTTGCCCGAGTCAATCTGCTCCATGGCCTTGAGCATGTTGGCCGCGATAATCTTGGCGTTCTTGACCGATGTCCATGTGTGCGGGTCGATGACCGTATGCTCGTGGGGACCGTGGGAGTGTGTGCCAAGTATGGGGTCCACTCCGGCCGAGGTGTCAAATATCCTCAGCCCGGGATTGGCCTCGCGTATCTTGTCGACGAGAGCCGCCTCAAAGCCGATATTTCCCATGCGCAGATAACCTATCGACTTGCCGAGATTGTGCATATGTGTCACCGAGGGGTCGTAGGTCTCGGGATTGGCTCCCTCGGTGAGCAGACTGCGCACCTGCACGCGGTCGCCGGTAATCTGCTCGAGTATGTAACGTTGTGGCTCGATGCTCACAGTAACGATGGGCTGCTCGGGGGGCCCGCCGGCACAGCCTGTGGCTATCCAACCCGAGATGAGGGTCAGGATAATGAGGATATAGAGGCAGTTATGTGATTTCATATGAATAACGAAGAGGAAAAATAAGAGTTTTTGAGTGAGAAGATGTGTGAGAAATTGTACTTGGGAGTATGATAAAACGTCCTGTTGTAAATTTTTTGCAAATATAAGCAAATTTTAGCAAGATTCCTATATTTCCATAAATAAAATTTAGTATTTAGATTGATTTGTGTTAAATAATATTAAACCAAAGATGTTTTTTAGCATAAAAATTTGTCAATTCCGAAACTCTCCCTACCTTTGCATCAGTTTTTCATGGTATTAGATTTAAGGTAAGAAGATTATTCGTCGCGATGACGGATAATTTTTTTTGTGCCTTGTCGGAGCGTGTCTTTTTTATATTCTTTTATATTGATGTACGCGCGATTTGTGCTAAATTTGTACCCATGAAACTGAGATTACCGATATTTATCGTCCTGATATTATGCGCCGCAGGTTTTTGGCGCGCCCGGGCCGTCGACCCCGTTGTCGAGCCGAGCTATGCGTGGGGCATACTTCAGCCGCTCGGGCTGCACAGCGAGGCCACCATCGACACCCTTCTCTACAATTATTATCTTACCGCCGTGCCATCGGCCGTCTCGTCGGCTTTTGCCACTACGGGCAATCAGGCCTCGGCCGGAAAAAACATGATATTCATGGAGCAGGAGCCGATCAGCCCGTTCTTTCTCAAGGACGCCAAGCGTTTCTGGCTTCCGTCAGAGAAGACACAGCGGTTTTACAACACGCGCATCCCCATGTCCATTGTCGGCTATAACACCGGCGGCGGACGTGACATCGCGCAGGACTGGTTTCGCTTTCTCTTCTCAGGCAATTTCAGCCCCAAGGCACAGGTGGGCCTGAGCATCGACTATCCCTACTCCAAAGGCTCATATGCCAATCAGGCGGCAAAATCATTCACCTGGAATCTCTTCGGCTCATATATGGGTGACCGATATGAATTTCAAGGTTATTTCAACTCCTACAACGCTCTCAATCAGGAGAACGGCGGCATCACCGACGACCTCTATATACTCGACCCGGCCGAGATACAGGGAGGCATGTCGAAAATCAATCCCAAAAACATCCCCACCAATCTCTCCTCGGCCCGCAGCCGTCTCATAGGCAAGCAGCTCTATATGAACCACCGCTACAAGGTTGGATTCTGGAAGGAGACCTACGACTCTGTGTATGAAGACTCCATCGTGGCGCGCGAATATGTGCCCGTGTCAAGTTTCATCTGGACAATGTCATACGAGCAGGACCGACATAAGTTCTACACCACAAGCTCGACCGACGAAGAGTTCTGGACCAACCATTACATCTCATCCGACTGGACAGCCGAACTGACCCGATATTCCTGTCTGCGCAACACTCTCGGCGTGGCTCTTCTCGAGGGCTTCAACAAATATGCCAAAGCCGGCCTCTCGGCCTTCATAACACACGAGCTGCGCACCTACAACCAGGTGACCGACACCATACCGCTCTCGGGGCCTGACCGTCCCGAGGCCCTGACCCCCTACCCTCTGGCCGAACGGCTCCCGGAGAAGACTACCGAAAATCTTCTCTATGTCGGAGCGCAGCTCACCAAGCGTCAGGGCTCGCTGCTCAACTATGAAGGCACAGTGAAGTTTGGACTTGTCGGACCGGCGGCCGGCGAGATACATGCCGACGGCAACGTGTCGACCCGCATCCGTCTCCTCGGCGACACTGTGAGTATCAAGGGCTACGGACATTTCAGCAACACGACCGCCCCATTCTTCATGAAGCAGTTTGTCTCCAATCATTTCATCTGGCAAAACGATTTCGGCAAGACACGGCGTCTGCGGTTTGGCGGCATACTCGATGTGCCTCACACCGGGACCAATATAAACGTCGGAGTAGAGAATATTCAAAACATGATATATTTCAACGACCTGTGCCTCCCCTCACAGAACGGCGGCAGCGTGCAGGTGTTGAGCGTAAGACTACAGCAGGATTTCAGATGGCGGGCTCTGAACTGGTGCAACACCGTCACCTATCAGAAATCGTCAGACGAGAGTGTGCTGCCACTCCCCCAGTTGGCCATATACTCCAACCTGTTTCTGCGCTTCAAGCTCGCCAAGGTGCTCGACGTGCAGATGGGCGTTGACCTCGACTACTACACACGTTACTACGCGCCGGCCTATCAGCCTGCCACGATGACATTCCACAACCAGAGCCAGATCAAGTGTGGCAACTATCCCTACATGAACGCCTACGTCAACATGCAGCTCTCGCGCGCCCGCTTCTTTGTACTCTTCTCACATGTCAATCAGGGTGTATTCGGCGGGTCGGATTATTTCTCCATCCCCCACTACCCGCTCAACCCGCGCCGTTTCCTCATGGGCGTATCGGTCAACTTCCTCAACTAAATCCAATTTACCCCTCCGTGTGTTATATATAATATAGGTATATAACAATTATGAGCGGACATAAAGGATTTCTCATCCCGAGGCGTATACTTGTCATAGCACTCGCCATACTCGCTGTCGGGATTATAGTTTCGATAAGACACATGCACACATCCGGCAATGCCGGATATGAATATCAGCGCGGGCGTGGCGACACCATCAATGTGGCCATAGCCTACTCGCCCATGTCGCTTTACCGTTATGCCGACACGCTCGGTGGCTTCAATTACGAGATGCTGAGAGACATGGGCCACATGTATGGCGACAAATTCAAGTTTTATCCCGTGGCTTCAGTGAGCGAATCGCTTGACGAGCTTAGCCGCGGCAAGTATGACATTCTTGTGGCCGACATCCCCGTGACAGCCTCGCTCAAGGAGCGTTTCAGGCTCAGTGTGCCCGTCTACACCGACAGAATGGTGCTCGTGAGCCGCGACACCACCATCACATCGCCGCTACAGCTTGCGGGTCAGTCAGTATGGGTCGTGGCCGGCGCGCCGTCGGTCGAACGTCTTGAGAACCTCTCGCGCGAAATCGGCGACAGCATTGACATATGCGACTCCCACACCTACACGGCCGAGCAGCTCGTGATGCTCGTCGCTGCCGGAGAGATACCGCGCGCGGTGGTCAATCAGGAGGTGGCGCAGAAAATGCAGTCGGAGTTTCCCGACGTCCACATCTCCACGCACATCTCATTCAGCCAGTTCCAGTCATGGATTATGAATAAGGACAGCAGCCGTCTTGCCGACACATTCGACGCGCAAATCGAGCGGTTCAAACTGACCTCCGACTACACACAGCTCGTGGAGAAATGGACCGAGAAAAATTGAAAATTTAAAATGGAAAATTTAAAATTCCCCTACTGGTTGAACAGCCTTTGGGGGATTTTTTCGATTTTTTTCTTCTCTTTTCTTTTTAAACTTATCAAGTTTTTTGTACACATTTTCCTTTTGCTTAACCAAGTTGCTATAGTGGCTCTTGATTGTTTTAGCACTATTTTTGGTGCCTTTATCAGAGAAGTTGAAATCATCATATCTCGTCTTGGTGTTGCGTTCACGACGAATTTTTTTGATTCCATGCTCTGAGATGGCTTCAAACTGCTCTTCGCTGACAAGATATAAGACATTGAGGTCATTGAATACGGTATGTTGCCCTACACCCGAGACGTGAATACCCGGGCCGGTGGAGTTAGTACTGTATTCAAGTTCCGTTTTAGTCTCCGGCTCCCATTTGTATTCACGAAGAGTGCTAAGATCCATAACTTCGCCATTGCCAATTCTGAGTTTTAAGACTACCCCTTTGGGATACCATGCTTGGTCAGCTCCAATCGTGTTTTTGTCAATCAACACAAGATAGTGATACCAATGCTTTGCTGCTATATCATAGGAAGCCCGTATGCTGAATTTTAATTCGCCTTCTTCAGTTTTTAATTTAAATGGTTGCGAGCATAGAACTGCATACCCATCTGAATTCCATGAAAGTTCCGTAAATACCACACAAAATGCGTTTTCATAATAGGTAATGAAAATTACCAGTAAAAAGATTAGTCGTTTCATTATTAGTAGAATATATATAGCTATTAAGATGTGGCAAATTTACACAAATTTATTTATTGTGGAATACTTTTTATGAAAAATTTAGCTTCGCGACGTTCAATTTCATACTCCAAAAAGATACATAAAGACATAAGGGACAAAACTTATGTCGCTTTTGTCTCTTATGTCTTTATGTACCTTTTGGGAATATGGCGTTGTGCGCCTTTGGGGGATATGGAGTTGTGTGTCAGCCTCGATGTCGCGAAGCTCAATTTCCCATTTTAAATTTTAAATTTATATAGAGGTTCATCCCGCACCGGCGGCAGTCAAACTCCACGCGTAGAGATATACTACCGCTGCGGAGATAGAGCGGCGTGTCGGGCCATTGGCGTCCCTGCGGAGTGAGCAGGCATTTCCCGGCCTCGCGACGCAGACAGTAACGTGTGGTCATGACCAGAGTCTCGTCGTCGGGACGCTTAACCTCCACAGCCGAAACAATCTCCGTCACTCCGTGCGAACGGTAAAACTCTTCAGCCAGGTGATTGGCCACATTGTCCTGATATGACAGCGACGCGGACTGACAGACGGCATCGGGGTTTTCCGGCCGGCGCAGTCCGAAACGGTGGGTCATGATGCGCGCTCTGTCAAGCAGAGCCACAGCCTCGCGTCTGAGACCGGCCAATGCCGAGGCCGGGATGAACACCCCACCCGCGAGGTCTATGATTTTGCCGGCACGATATATCGTGCCGCCCAGTTTACCCAACAGTTGCCGGCGCGGAGCCTCCTGCGGAGTCACAGCCTGCTGAAGTTGGCCCACCGTCGCTGTTACGGTCACCGAAGTGCCGCACTCGTCGGTCAGTTCGAGAGCCAGACGGTCAGAGCCCACTGTGCGCAACACCATGTCGACACTGATGGTGCGGGTGGTCCTGGCCGACGATATGGCATCGTCCCACTCCTTGTCACGGTTGCGGTAGAGCACGGTGCCCGGAGCTATGGTGCGCGGCGAGGCCGGATAGAGCCGTTGCCCCTCGGCGCGGTTGAGCCGGAAGCCCTGAAAACGCCCCTCCCCGTCGAAATATCCCAGTCCGTCACCGTTGGCAAGCTGTGCCGAAAGCTCGGCTATGATTACCTTGCCCTCACATCGCTTCACCTTGCCCACGGGAGTGCCGGTGGCCTTGGGCGTATCAAACGATGCTATCCCCTTGACAGGAGCATGCCCCGATAGAAAATAGGTGGTAAATCCGCGGTTGAACGACTTGTCGGGCGACGGATTGAAACCCGCGTTAGAGCGTCCGGCCGAGAGTCGCCTGTAACTTCCGCCACTCTCCCCGACCACACGGTCGAGTATGCGCGAATACCACGCCACAGTGTTTTTGACATACCCCTCCTCCTTGAGACGTCCCTCGACTTTAAACGAGCACACTCCCGCGTCGGCCATCGCGCCGAGCGAGTCGGAGCGGTTAAGGTCGCGGAGCGATAGCAGATGTTTGTCCTCCATGAGCGTGCGGCCGCGGCTGTCGAGAAGCGTGTAGGGCAGACGGCATATCTGCGCACACTCGCCGCGATTGGCACTGCGCCCGCCCGTCATGAAACTGGCACGGCAGTCTCCGCTGTAGCTCACACACAGCGCGCCATGTATAAAAGCCTCCAGCTCGGTGTCGGGCACCGCCAAGTGTATCTCTTCAATCTCCTTGAGCGACAGCTCGCGCGGCAGCACGAGACGGGTGAAACCTACCTCTGCAAGAAATCGGGCCTTCTCCACGCTGCGGATGTCACACTGAGTGCTTGCATGCAGCTCGACGGGCGGTATGTCCATGCGCAGTATGCCCATGTCCTGAACTATGAGGGCATCGGTGCCGGCATGATACAGGTCGGTGATGAGCCGCTCCACGTCGCGGAGCTCGCGGTCATATATAATGGTGTTGACCGTGGCATAGACTTTGGCATTGAACTGATGGGCAAAGTCGGTGACACGCCTGATGTCGTCTATGCTGTTGGCGGCATCTTTGCGCGCTCCGTGGCTCGACGCGCCCATATACACGGCGTCGGCTCCGGCAAGGATGGCACTGATGGCCGTGTCGGCATTACGGGCGGGTGCAAGCAACTCAAGATAACGCATGGGATGATGTATTTTAATAACAAATGTAAAGTTAGTAAATAAAAATGGAAAATGGAAAATTCAGCATCGCGTCATAATTGCGAAGCTGATTTTTCCATTTCCCATTTCAAACTTTTGATTTCTTACTCAAATATATGTCTGAGTTTTGAAAATATACGGTTCTTTGTCGATTCGTCGGGAGTGACACCGGGCTTGCCGCGGAGCGACTCGATAGCGTCCTTCTCCTGCTGGCCGATGTTTTCGGGTATGTAGACCATCACATTGACCAGTTCGTCGCCTGTGCCGTATCCGTCGGTCGAGGGGAGTCCCTTGCCGCGCAGACGCAACACCTTGCCGGGCTGTGTTCCGGCGGGTATCTTCAGTCGGGCACGACCCGAGATGGTGGGCACCTCTACCGAACCGCCGAGTGTGGCGGTGGGGAGGTCAAGCATCAGGTTATACACGATATCGTTGCCGTCACGTATGAGTTCGGGATGTTTCACCTCCTCGATTACAATCAGCAGGTCGCCGTTGGCACCGCCGTGGGGTGCCGCGTTGCCCTTGCCGCGCATGGTGAGAGTCTGACCGTCCTGCACGCCGGCGGGGATGGAGAACGACACGGTCTCCTCCTTGCGCACAACACCCTCGCCGTTACAGTGTGTACACTTCTCGGTGATGATTTTGCCCTCGCCGTGACACTGCGGACACTCCACGGCCGACTGCGAGATGCCAAACATGGTCTGCTGCTGACGTATCACCGTGCCCGAGCCGTTACAGGTGGGACAGGTGTGAAACGCTGTGCCGTCCTTGGCTCCGGTGCCGTGACAGTTTGGATCGGGCACAAGGGTGGGTATCTTGAGAGTCTTGGTGACGCCGGTGGCTATCTCGGCCAGGGTCATCTTGATTTTGATGCGGAGGTCGGTGCCGCGACGCTGGCGGCGGCGTGTACGGCCGCCGGCCGACTCGAAGCCGCCCATGTTGCCGAACGCGCCCCCGAAAATGTCGCCAAACTGCGAGAATATATCCTCCATAGAGAATCCTCCCGCATGGAAACCTCCCGCGCCGCCGGGGAATCCCTGCGGACCCATATCGTGGCCAAACTGGTCATACTTGGCTCTCTTGTCGGGATTGGAAAGCACGTCATAAGCCTCGGCGGCCTCCTTGAATTTCTCTTCGGCTTCCTTGTCGCCCGGATTCTTGTCGGGGTGATATTGTATGGCCTTCTTGCGATAGGCACTCTTGATGGCTTTCTCGTCGGCATTTCTGTCGACGCCAAGCACTTCGTAATAATCTCTTTTAGTTGCCATAAAGCGGTGGGGGTGATGTCTAAACTCTAAACTTTAACCTTTAAACTTTCATTCTCAATAGATCACTGACCCACTACCACTTTGGCGTGGCGGAGCACTTTGTCGTTGAGCGTATAACCCTTGGTGGGGGTGTCGATTACCATGCCCTTCTGCGCATCGTCGGGCACAGGCACCATGGCTATGGCCTCGTGCATCTCGGCGTCAAAAGGCTTACCGGTCGAGTCGATGGCCTTGACTCCGTTCTTCTCGAGATATTTCACGAGCTTCTGGTAGATGAGTTCCATGCCTTTGCGCACATCGGCGGCATCCTCCACCTTGGCACTGGCCTCGAGTCCGCGCTCAAAGTCGTCGACAATGGGGAGCAGCCCCTTGAGCACACCCTCCGATGCGTTCTTGATGAGGTCGCTTTTCTCCTTGACGGTGCGCTTGCGGAAGTTGTCAAATTCGGCCATCAGGAAGAGATATTCCTTCTTCTCCTTCTCGACCTGTGCCTGGGCATCGGCAAGCTGCTTGTTGAGGGCGTCTATGTCTGACAGCTCCTTGTTGAGCATTTCGTTTGCTTCGTCTACCTGCGAGTCGGCTTCCTCGGCCGCTTCCTGCACATCGTCAAAAGTCTCTGTGTCTGGAGCTTCGCGATGCAGCTTTTCCTCCTCTGCGGAGTGTTTTTTATGTGAATTATTTGACATGACTGTTGTATCTTGTTTTAACTATAATATATATGCAAAAATATTGCCAAACTCTCCGTCATGCCTTCCGGGAGGCTACGACCGAGGGCCGACCTTTGTAAAGGTAGAACAATATATTGCCGATAACGTTCAATGTATCAGGTGAAAATATTGCAGCTCAGAGCGTTGCAAACAGACTGTCACAGTCAGCGAACAACTCTCGCACCGAAGGTGACATTTTGTCACCCTCGAAGAGACCATAGACCGACGCGCCCGAGCCCGACATGGCGGCATACACCGGCCCGAGACTCTCGATACGCTCCTTGAGCGCGGCGATGGCCGGATAGGCCGGAAATACCGAGGCTTCGAAATCGTTTTTAAGCCGTCCGGTCCAGGTGGCCGGACTGTCGGCCACAATCCTGCCGGCGGTGACCTCAGGTATCGACGGTGTGGTGTGGGAATAAGCGGCGGCCGTGGGCACGCTGACGTCAGGTTTGGCTATGAGTATGTCCATGCCGCTAAGGTCAAGGTCAACCGGCTCCATTTCGGTGCCCGTCCCGGTGCACAGCATGGGGCGGTTATATATGAAAAACGGACAGTCGGCACCGATGCCCGAGGCCACGCGGGCCAGTTCGGCGTCAGTATATCCGAGAGCGAAGAGTCCGTTGAGCACTTTCAGCGTGAAAGTCGCGTCGGCCGAGCCGCCTCCGAGCCCCGCGCCGTCGGGTATGATTTTGCGCAGATATATATCGACAGGCGGCAGGCTCACCTCGCGTTCAAGAGCGCGATAAGCCTTCATTACGAGATTTTTCTCGGGAGGACACTCCACATGCCGACCGCTCACGGTCAGAGTGGTCTCCTCCCCCTTGGCCGGAACGATTTCCAGCACATCATGCCACGGCACAGGCACCATCACGGTCTCTATGTCGTGATAACCGTCCTCGCGCCGGCGCAATATGTCGAGTCCAAGATTTATCTTGGCATTGGGAAACGTAATCATATTGCAAAGATAAGGCTAATAAATAGAAAATAGACATATATTTACTATTAAATCGGGAAAATAGACACAATAAAATCCACTCCCCCCTCCCCGCTTTGTCCCCGCGCTGCGACTTCAGTCGCATAACGTAAAAATAAAAACGGGAAGCCGGCTTCGTGAGGCCGGTTTCCCGTCTTTATTCTCGATTATCTATTCTCAGATAACCTTCTTCTCCACCTTGACGCTTCCGTCCGAGTAGATATATTTCACGATATTGACCCCGCGTGTCAGTGACTCGTGGCGCAGGCCGCGCACGTCATAGATTTCGGTAGCCACTATCTCGGCCTCATCGCCTGTGATATTGTCTATGCCGGTGGGTATGTCGCTTGCCACGCCCTTCGCGCTGAGTCCGCCAAACTCGTTGACAGCCTGCACGGTGTAGGGAGTTGCATCGCGGGCGGTTGTGGCGGGGAGTGTATAGCTGTTCTCCTTTACGATGTCAATCAGCTCGTCGCCGCGAGTGATTACGTAGCATATCGCATAGGGTACAGCCGCCCAGCTCAACCGGTTGCCGCTGATGGTCACCGAGGGAGCGTCGCACGACTCGGTCTTGATGACGGGCTGCCAGTTGTCAGAGCCCGAGAGTACATTTCTGACAGTATATTCGGCGGCCTCCTCATCGGTGAGATGGTTCTTGGCCTTGCCGTATACCTTTTCACCGTCGACAGTCTTGTAATAAGTGTCGCGACGCTGCGAGAGGTCCACGGGATTGCCGTTGCCGTCGACAGTGTTCCAGTCGGCCCAGATGGCGGGGAGTCCGCCCATGGTCTCATACCAGCCGGTGGCGGGAATGGTCACCTCGGCACGGGTGTTGAGAAAGACAGTCTTGGGTGCATTGTGCCATGGACGGCCGAGCCATACACTGGTCTCTGAGGGTACACCCGGGGCAGTGATGGTGCAGTTGTTGAACACATAGCCCCATTTCACATCCGCGCCGTGGGAGGGTGCCACTATATAGCCGCCGCTCTTGCGGTTGATGTAGAGGATGGTGTTGTCGATAAAGATGTCGCCGCTGTTGTAGATGAAGTCGACCGCACCTTCGATAAACGAGTTGCGCACATAGGCACGGTAGCTTGAGGTAGAGGGGGTGATCCATGTGTCCTGATAGGAGAGCATGGCCACGTTGTTAAACACCGTGCGGTCGCCCGTGGTGTTGAGGGCAAGAGCCTGCGGCCCCTCCTGCTTCTCGTGTCCATAGGAGTTTTCGAGGGTGATGTTCTCAAAGAGACAGTCGTTGGAGTTGACCACCACGGTGGCACCCACGCTCACGTGCAGGGCATTGTCGCCGCCGCAGAGCTTGTCGTCATGTATCACGGTCTTGTCGCGGTCCTGACCGATGATGTGTATGTAGGGCTTGGTCTTGGGGATGTCGATGTGCTCTTTGTAACGTCCGTTCTTGACAAATATCAGATAGGGCTTGATGGCTCCGGCAGGCGCGGCGTCGATGGCAGCCTGAAGTGTTGTGTGGTCGCCCGTGCCGTCGGCGGCTACGATTAGGTCATAGAGACGGGCCTCGGGCTGCACACGCTCCATGGTGGTAAACGTGAGCCTTGTACCCTCGAATGCGTTGCCGTTGCGGTCGGTGATGGCTCCGGCGGGCACTATGAATGTATAGTCGGTATTATAGTCGAGACCGGCGTAGTTGTAGATGATTGACTTGCCGCTCTCTTTGGCTGCGATAGGCTCGCCGTTGAGCGTGGCGGTGGATGCGCCGATTTTTACTTTTTCGTCAAATGTGAGTATGATCGAGCCTGTGGCCGAGGCGTCGCCCGACTTGTCGGCGGGGATTGTCGACACAAGCACCGGAGCTGTCTCGTCGCTTGAACTGTCCTTGTCGGCAAGTATGTAGAGGTCCGAGATGCAGAGTCCGTCAAGTGTGTCCTTGGTTCCGTCATTGAGACCGGACTCTTTGTCGGGCATGAAACGGATTTTGAGTATGCCCTGATTGGCGGCCTCGGCGGGAAGCGGAGTCTCGAAGTCGCTCCAGCCTTTGACCACGGTGTAGTCGGCAAACTTGCTGTAGTTCACACCGTCGATGCTGTATTCGGCGTTAAACTTGTTATAGGTGTTATAGGAGCCTCCGAGCGACACGGCGAGGCGCAGATTGCTGTAGCCTGTCGATTTGAGCGACACTTCATAATAATAGTTGTCAGCCTGTTCCTTCCATATACGTGCGCCCCAGCGTCCGTTTTCTGCACCGTTGCTTACGCCGCGTGTGAGCCATGTCGTGGTCTTGCCCTCGGGATTGCGCAGACTCAGCAGACCCGAGTTGTCGCTCTCGTCTCTGTAGTCGGCGGCTCGTTCGCTGTTGGGCTGATCGAAGTAGAAGTCCCAGCCTACGATATAATCCACGGCCGAGAATGTGGCGGTCAAATCCTTGTCGCCGTCCATCCTGACGGTGCGGACCGGCGAGGTGCTGTTGTCTTCCCAGTTGGTAAACGAAAGTATGCGGTTGTCGACGGTGGTCAGCATCACCTCGGTACCCTCCTCATAGTAGTGCACACCGTTGACCACATTGCCCTGTGGCTGATAGAGCACCTGGTTGACATTGGCACCCCCTTCGATGGCGAGGTTGAGGGCATAGACATTGTTTTTCTCATAGTTGGCTGTGAGACTGGTGTTGCCGGAGATTGAGAAAGCGTAGGGATTCTGCTCCGACACTACTTTGCCGTCGGCGTCGGTCCAGTTGATGAAGTGGTAGCCGAAATTTTCCGAGGCCGAGACGGTGAGCGGTGTGCCCTCGTCAAATTCCGCGCCGGCCGGTGTGCACGACAGCGCGCCGGCACCCTCGATGGCCGATTTAAGAGCGAAGCTGTAGACGGGCACAGCCTCCACCTCACCGTCGGCGATGCCGGTTAGTGTAAGGTCGGCCAGACCGAGTTCTTTATTTGCTCCGAGCTTGTAATAATATATGGTGACGGTCACAGGGTCGCTTAAGGCTTGAAAACCCGAGAGAGTCTCGGTGAATGTCGAGAAGTTGGCACCCGTGCCCGAACGCTCGGGGTCATACTTTTCTCTCACCATCACTGGCTCATTGTCGCCCTGCTTGACTTCGAGCGCGAGATTGCCGCCCCCGGTGCCGTGACGGCTTGCCTGGAAACTGAAACCTGTGGGGCGGAATGTGATACCCTTCTTGGGCACGATGGTCATACTGATGGCCTCGCGCGGATTGAGGACCGAGCCGTTGGATGTCTCGGCTTTGAAGAGGGTCTGAGTGGAACCTCCGGCCGGAGTCGCGGTCTTCGATAATGTGAGCCCCGGACCTGCGGCAAGTTCATAGACCGAGAAGAGCGGGCCGTTGCTCGCTGTGGCAGCCGACTCGATAGTGGTCGAGCCCATAGGCCATGCAAAAGTCACAGTCTCATTGGACGCCGACGGCTGCGAGGCCATGGCTGTGCCGCTTATCGAGAGATTGCGGAGATTCCAGTTGGTGGTGCCGGCTGTAGGAAGCAGACGCACTGTCACCTCGTCCTTATTGTTGGCCGAAATGCCTACGGTCTGATCGGCATATTGAAACCACGCGCCCGAGGTGTTCTTCGCCCCGGCGTCAAACCATGTGTTGCCTCCGTCGGTCGACACAACAAGTTCGACAGGCGTCTCAGTATTGTTGCCTGGTGCTATGGCATAAGTGATGGTTATATTATTGTAACCCTTGGTCGGAAATGTTACCTGATAGTATGCCTTGTGATTGGTGGGATTGGTGTAATCGGTCGATGGATTTTCCACATTATTCTCTATGCGGTACACCTGGGTCTGATAACCTGTGCATATCTGATGATAACGGTTTTCGCTGTAAGAGCTGAGCACATAGCTTGATGCCGTTCCCTCGCTTGTCTCAGGCAATATGTTTATGGTATTGTCCTTATACCATATCGCACTTGTGCCCGAGGCCGCTTCTCCGTTGGGTGTGTACAGACTGTTTTTGTCGTCAATCCGGCTCACGTCATAACCTGTCTCGAAAGTCCATGAGGCCAGTGTCACCGGCTCCTGGGCCGACAGACCTGCGGCACACGCCAGGGCTGTCAGGCCTGTGATAAATAATCGTTTTAACATATGGGGTGAGGTATTAGAATGTTTGTTTTGACACGCGTATAGAACCGTCGCTGTAGGTGGAGCGAACTATGTAGAGCGAGCCTGCGGCGGGATTGGTCACCTGCATGCCCTGGAGGGTATAGTAGTCAGTACTGACCGGCTCGGAGGCTGCGGTGATGCCGGTTATGGCCGACTGGTCGTCGCTCGACACATAGCCGTGAAACTTTATGTCTGACAGACACAGGGTCTTGCCGCTGGCAGCTCCGTTATACCACGGATAGAAACGCAGACGCAGCGACTGTCCGCCTTCAAGACGTATGACGGGACGAATCTTGCCGTCCTGCATATTGTTGGCCGGCATCGACTTCATCTCAAAGATATTTACGGGATTGGCAAAGTCGTCATCGACCGAATAATAGACCTTCAGACACATGCCGTTGCCACCGCAGCCACACACATAGTAACTGATCTCGTCTACGTTGTACACTGTGCCTTCAGTGGCTGTCACGCCAAACTCGATGAAGCGTGTCGACACCTCGTCGATTTCGCCCGCCGGCCAGTTGCCCCCTTCGATGAGATTGCGCTGGGTCTTGCGTGATGCCTCAAAACCTGTGTCGGAGGGCCACACGGTGTTGGCGTTGGGATTGGCATAACGCTGTAGCTCCATGCCTGAATAGTTTTCGGCGATGGCGTTGACCGGGCCGGTCACAACATATGAGTCATCCTTCTCCAGACGCCAGTACACCGAGGCTTCGGTGCCTCCGCTTAGATTGACTGCCGTGGCCGAGACCGGGATGTCGGTCTTCTTGTCGCCGGCCAGGATAGTCACGGTGCCGTTGATGTCACCGTCGAGTGTGGCGCGCACGTTAAACCGCTGTATCAGCGTGCCGCCCTCATAGGGAAGCGAGAGTGACGAGGTCCATTCCTTGCCGTCGGTCGAGAGTGTGATGCCGTCAGTAGCGGTCACAGTGACATTTCCGGCCGAAGGGGTGAGGTCAAAGCCCGTGACCATAAACTCGCGTGTGAGCGACTGGCCTTTGTAGCCCTGGCCGAGATTGCCGTCCGATGGGGTCACACCCAGATCGCCGGTCAGGCGGGCATACTCGGTGAGAAGGCCCTGCTCCTGACACAATCCGACAAAGCGGCGTGCTATCAGTGCGGCTCCTGTCGCGCTCAGATGGGTCGAGCCGTCGCCGTCACCGAGGATGTCGTGACACGCTTTGTCGCCATAGCTTACGTAGAGGTCGGCAGTGCCGGTGGTGAGGTCGACAAATGGCACGTCAAGTTCCCTGGCCACCTCCTGCATCTGATATACATAGTCCATGGAATGGTCGTCAGAGGCTACACTCTGCTTCTCGAGCACACCCGAGTCGGTGAGTTTCGAGAAACTGTCGCCCAGGTCGTGGCGGCCGTTGCGGCGTATGGTGCCGTTGGTAAAATACATGCGACATATCGAACCGGCAAATATCGGAGTGCAGCCGGCCTCGCGAGTCTCGTTGACATATTTGCGCAGATATTCCTTATAGGTGGTCGAGGGATTGGTGCCGCGATAGTCGGTGGCCGAGGCTTTGTCGGCATCTCCTATGGAGGTGTAATAGGCTTTAAGCTCATCGCCGTCCATGCCCTGGGTCTTCTCGTCATTGTGGGCAAACTGGATGAGCACATAATCGCCGGGCTCCATCTGCTTTTTCACCGAGGTCCAGTAGGCCGCCTCTTTATAGAAACTTTTGCTCGAGGCTCCGCTCTTGCCGCGGTTGTTGACTTCGATACCCTCGAGAAATTGCTGGAGATACTGACACCATCCGCGCGTGACAGTGGCCGACTCGTCATAGTTGGCCATAGTGCTGTCGCCTATGGTATGAATCTTTTTTGCACCGGCGTCTGACGGCGCGCCGAGCGAGAGTGCCGACACAAGGAGTGCGGGTAGGATTTTCTTCATGGTAATATAATATGTGTGTTACTGTTTCTTGTCGCAAATTTAGCTCTTGCAGGCTTTACGGCAATGGTGAATTTGATGCAAATGATGGTAAAATCCGCTCAGATATTGCTTATTGAGCTGATTTTACCTATTTTTGCTTTGGAAAAACCTTTTGATATATACCATGATGCGCCACATCCTCACCTTTCTTATTTATATGCTGTCGGTCGTCACGATGAGCGCGGGCGAGCCTTTCTGCGACATCCGCAACTATGACGAGCGCGACGGTCTGTCACAACGGCTCGTCAAGCAGGTGGTGCAGGATGACAACGGCGTGTTGTGGGTGGCCACATGGAACGGGCTCAACCGTTTTGACGGTTATGAGTTCAAATGCATACGCCCGGGCATCAACGACGGGGTGCGCCGCTACTCCTCACGCATAGGTGACATCAAGCTCGGCCCTGACGGCCGGCTGTGGTGTCGGATAGACCATAAAATAGTGAGGTTTGATGTCAATGACTACACATTTTTCGACTCTCACTCTCTGCTTGAGGAGAAATTTGGCCGTCGGCTGCGTGTCAGAGGCATAACCATGACCACGGCCGATGAACTTGTGCTTACGCTTGTTGACAGCACATATATAATAATGCCACCAACCCCCGAGCCTGAGCGCGAGGCTGTCATGACCGGCTCGACAGGCGGCAGGAAATACAAGTCGCCCTCCAACCGCCGACTCGGCTCCGTCGGTCCCTATGCCGCCAGCGACCTCGTGATGTCGAGGCGTGACGAAGCCGGCACGGTGTGGCTCGTGACACGTGACGGCGATGTGATATGCGCTCCGGATGTCAAAGGGCCTTTCAAGATGATGGGACATATCGAAGGGGTGGCCAATATGGGATTGCGCTATGCCACGTCCGACTCTCAGGGCAATGTGTGGCTATGCAGCAAGACAGGCCTCCACCGGCTCACATTCGGCACGGCTCCTTACAGCATGGTGAGCCATGACCCCGTGTCGATGCTACGCACATCGTGCCGCGACAGCCGCGGGCGTGTATGGCTCTCATGGAGCGACGCCAGGTGTCTGACTCTGAGCGGGCCCGACACGGACACGACAATGTATGTTGGTCCCGACGGGTCGTTGAGTGCCCGGCGAGTGTCCTTTGGCGCGGCTGTCTACAGCATCGTCGAGACACGTCCGGGAGAGATATGGCTCGGCACCAAGCCCGACGGCCTCTTCCGTCTCACCGAACGTGAGGGCGGCGGTTATGACGTCAAGCATTTTGTACATGACTCTTCCCGCCCTGACTCCCCGTCGGGCAACGCCTACTATGACGGAGCCGTCGATTCGCGCGGCCGGTTGTGGCTCGCGTCGATGGGCACAGGCATGGATGTAGTGCCCTACCCCTCCGCCCCCGAGCCGGTGTTTCATAATGTAGCGTCCAGTTCCGGCTATCCATCCGAGGCCATGTCAGTGAGACGTATCAGTCTGCTCAATGACAGCATGGGGGTGGCCGCCACTACCGCCGGACTGCTCGGATTCAGCCTACCGGCGTCCGACCGCCTTGACGACATGCGTTTCGCGCTCCATGTCAGCGAACCCGGACGCGAGATGTCGCTGGGCAATATCGCCACGATGGATGTTGGCCTCGGACCTGACGGTTCGCTCTACGTGGCCACCGAAAGCGACGGAGTGGCACGCCTCATGTCGCCGCTCTCCGACGGCCCTGTAGCTAAGTGGGATTTCCGCAGCTATCGTGTGCAGGGCGGCGTCAACCCCGATGTCGCTCTGTCGGTGCAGCCTGCGGGCAACGACAGCATGCTGCTTGTCACAGGCGGCAACGATGTCAGTCTGCTCGACCCGCGCACAGGCGAGACGAGAGTCTACGGAGCCTCGTTCTGGCACCGTGACATGCGTTTCAGCGATGCCAAACCGCTCAGGCTCGACAACGGCGAATGGCTCTTCGGACTTAACGACGGAGCCGTAAGGGTGCGTCTCGACAGCACTGTCATGTCGGCCGACACTCTGCCTCTTGCTTTCAACACAGTCTCCATCGCCGGCCGGCCCGACTCGCTGCTCACCCCACGCTGCGACCGCATAACACTCGCCCCGTCGGAGCGCGATGTCACACTCCGTTTCTCGGCACTCTGTTATGCCGACCCCGCCACACTGCGCTATGCTTTCAGGGTCGGTGATGACCCGTGGACACCGCTCGGAGCCTCACGCACCGTATCGTTTGCCGATCTTGACCCCGGCACATACACTGTCACCGTGCGTTCCACCGACACTCACGGCCGATGGCTCGACAACGACCGCAGCGTCACGGTCGAAGTGCTTCCGACATTCTGGGAGACAGGAACGGCCAAAGCCCTGTATGTGATATTGACGCTCGCATTTGTCGGAGCAGTGATATGGACCACCGTCTATATACGCCACATCAAGCGTCAGCAGCGCGAGATGCTTGAGTCACACTTGCGTCAGCTCGAAGCCCGCGCCGTGGGTCACGAATCAGGCATAGAGGTAACACAGGGTCCGCAGCCCGCACCCGTGCAGACGCCGCCGCCCCCCTCGCCTCGACTCTCAGACGAGGACCGTCAGCTCATGGATGCCGTCATGGACTATATCGAGACCCACCTCTCCGACTCCGACATCACTGTCGACGACATGGCCCTCGCTGTGGCTGTGAGTCGCAGCGGCCTCACGCGCAAGATGAAGTCGCTGATGGGCGTGACGCCGGCCGAGTTTCTGCGCGAGACACGTCTCACACGTGCCTCCACCCTGCTGGCCACCACCTCCAGACCCATCAAGGAGATAGCCGTGGTGTGTGGATTTTCCGACATGAACTATTTCGGCAAGTGCTTCAAATCATCGCGCGGTCTCACCCCGGGAGCCTACCGCAAGGCCAACAGCCGGTCATAAAAAAACCTCCCCACCTCTTTCAATAGCCGACGGAAACGACTACCTTTGCACAAGCAAAAGCAATCACAACCCAGATGCCACAGGAAAATAATACATATAACAATAACAACAGACGCGCATCCAAGCCGCAACACATATCTCAGTTTGACCACGGGGGCCGCATCCCGCCTCGCGACAACGACCTCGAAGAAGCCGTGCTCGGAGCGTTGATGCTTGAGAAGGACGCCTACACAGTGGTGTGTGACATCCTCAAGCCCGAATCGTTCTACGACCCGGCCAATCAGAAGATATATGCAGCCATCCAGACACTCGGAGCCGCCCAGCAGAGCATCGACATGCTCACCGTCACCGAGCGTCTGCGCCTCAACGGCGACCTCGAAGGGGCCGGAGGCGCGTTGCGCATATCCGAACTGACCTCCAAGGTGGCGTCGGGCGCGCACGTCGAGTTTCACGCCCGCATCGTGGCGCAGAAATATCTCGCCCGCGAGCTCATACGCTTTGCCTCGCAGATCGAGGCCCAGGCCTTTGACGAGAGCTATGACGTGGACGACTTGCTGCAGGAAGCCGAGGGCAAGCTCTTCGAGATTTCGCAGCGCAACGTCAAGAAGGATGTGACCCAGATTGACCCCGTCATCAACTCGGCCATCGAGCAGATACAGATTGCCGCCAACCGTGCCTCGGGTCTCTCGGGCCTGGAGTCGGGCTATCATGAGCTTGACAAACTCACCTCGGGATGGCAGCGCAGCGACCTCATCATCATCGCGGCGCGTCCCGCCATGGGCAAGACGGCCTTTGTGCTCTCCATGGCCAAAAACATGGCGGTCAACTACAACATACCCGTGGCCATATTCTCGCTTGAGATGTCCAACCTACAGCTCGTCAACCGTCTTATCCAGAACACCTGCGAAATCGAGGGCGAGAAAATCAAGAGCGGACAGCTCTCGCAGATGGAGTGGGACCAGCTCATGTCGCGCGTCAAGAACCTCTACAGCGCGCCTCTCTATATCGACGACACCGCCTCGCTCTCCATCTTCGAGCTCCGCACCAAGGCCCGCCGTCTGGTCAGGGAACACAACGTGTCGTTTATCATCATCGACTACCTTCAGCTCATGAACGCCTCGGGCATGAAGTTTGGCTCGCGCGAGCAGGAGGTGTCAATGATTTCGCGCTCGCTCAAGCAATTGGCCAAAGAGCTCAACATCCCCATCGTGGCACTCTCGCAGCTCAACCGTTCGGTCGAGTCGCGCGGTGCCGACTCGAAAGACGGCAAGCGTCCGCAGCTTTCCGACCTCCGCGAGTCGGGAGCCATCGAGCAGGACGCCGACATCGTGTGCTTCATCCACCGTCCGGAATATTATCTGCGCTCGGGTGTCGACGGAGCCGGCAACGACATACGCGGCCTGGCCGAGTTTATCGTGGCCAAGCACCGTTCGGGACGTGTGGACGACGTGAAGATGCGTTTCAAGTCAAAATATGCCCGATTTGAGAACTGGGAGGGAGAGACCTCGGTGAGCAGCGGACAGCTCGAATCGAGGCTCAATGCCACCGACGGCACTGTGCCCGTGATGCCCCCCTCGGGAGTTACAGGCTTTGTAGGCGGCTCGGCCGACATACTGTCGTCATCGTCCGACGAGACCGCTCCGTTCTGAGCGACATATACTTAAGAGGGCGACGAAAAAATTTTTTCATCCCCGATCAAAAAAATTTTACGGTCCGGATGGCACTACACACCCC
>ERZ778496.467-NODE-467-length-39542-cov-6.988047_pt1 | contig 39542 bp, 34 predicted proteins | sample MGYA00433099_ERZ778496 | MGnify/ENA primary metagenome ERZ778496 (study PRJEB29527, sample SAMN07138962) | mouse gut metagenome | material: feces | host: mouse | place: China:Nanjing | collected 2016-01-25 ...
CAGCTGCAAAGAAGATAATCGCAGGCGTAGCGGGCTACGTCAAGATTATCTGATGACGCAGATGAATATTTAGACAAGTCAAATTGATGAGTTATTTATTGACAGTTCCTTAGCTTTCTATAAAAATACAACAGCTTAAAATAAACCAAGAACTGAAACGGCGATTTCATATGCAATGCTGCAAGCCGCTTTTGTTCTTCGTCAAATTCCTTTTGATAATAGATATTTTCCTGAAAATCAGGAAACTCCTGCCGGATTCCCTCAGCCATCTTTTTTAAAAAACTCAGTTTAGGCTTTTTTACACCTAACATATACGTAAACAGGGTATTCATATAGTAGAGTTTCGCAAACGCAAATTCAAACTCCGATCGAAACTGCTTATAAAAACCACATTTACGGCTTTGCTCTAGCAACAGTTTTCCCATTGCCAGCCTGTCTTCGCACTTTTCCCTGCTGATTTCATGTACCGTAGAACTTTCATTCTGATAATAATAATACAGCGGCTCCTCCACCTTTTCAAAATGCTTAAAATGGAGCATCCAAATTGGTGAAGCACAGTTGTCCTCATAAAATGTCCGCTCTGGGAAGCGTAGCTGGTGCTTATCCACCACCTCCTTGCGGTAAATCTTAATCACCATACTTCCCGGATTCATAACCAGCGACCGATATTTCTCAAAATTTAAAATTCCTGTTTGTTCTATTGTATTATTGGGCATTAACGGCCCTATGCGCATAGTCTGTTCTGATGCCATACAGTAATCACAGCCCACAACATCTGCGCCCGTTTGTTCTGCCTTACGGATAAGCTTTTCATACATATCCGGCGCGATCCAATCATCGGCATCAACAAAACCAAGCCATTTCCCACGTGCTGCCGCAATCCCTTTATTGCGCGCACCGCCCTGTTTTATATTCTCATAAGACTGCACAACTTTAAACTTCCAAGGGTACCGCGATTCATACTCATGCAGAATATCGAGCGAGGCATCCGTTGACGCGTCATCCACTGCAATGATCTCATAATCTGAAATAGTCTGATTTGCAAGCGAATCCAGACAAAAACGCAGCTTATTGTCCGCTGCCATATTGTAAACAGGTACTATGATACTTAATTTCATCCATAACACCTCATCTCTTTCATTGATCTTTATGAATTTCATCGTTCTCGATAAATCCCACCGTCCTCTACGCGAAATACCATATCACACTTTTCAATAGTCTGCAATCGGTGCGCAATAATAACAAGTGTTTTTTTTCCATGCAGCCGATTAATGGAATCCATAATCGCCGCTTCTGTATCATTATCCAGCGCAGACGTTGCCTCGTCCAATATCAGCACCTCCGGATCATTATAAAGTGCGCGCGCAATACCAATGCGCTGCCGCTGCCCGCCGGAAAGCCGAATTCCCCGCTCGCCAATCCCTGTCGCAATCCCCTCTGGCAGTGTTTTCACAAATTCATCCAACTGCGCCTCCCGCAGCGCATACCAAAGCCGCTGATCATCAATTTCCTCCTCTGGTATCCCAAACGCTACATTTTTGCGGATATCCGCATCAAGCAAAAAGATCATCTGCGGAATATAGCCCACATTTGCCAGCCATTCCCTATAATGCGTCTGAATATCGACATCATCTGCCAAAACCTTTCCACCTTGCAGCTTTAAAAGTCCCAAAAGAATATCAATAATAGTTGTTTTCCCTGCGCCGCTGGTGCCGACAATCCCAATTGACTTCCCTATTGGAAACGATACACTGGCATGGTTAAAAATCAGCTTGTCCGAATTGGGATAGTGATACGTGATATCTGCCAAACGCACCTCTTTTGTAACTGGAAGCTTCTCTTTGGCGGCAACTGCATAGGAAATATCCGTATTTTCTGCATTCGTTTCCTCCACAAGATTGTCGCTGACATTAAAGAAAAATGGCTCGTTAAATGCCATACTTGTCATTTGGTTATTAATGCGGCTTGCCGCCGGAAGCAGTCGCATAGCAGCAATGCCAAACGCTGCAAACAGCGAAACCATACCGGATACATCCGCCCCTGCGACAATCAGTACCATAATATATCCCAAAAGACCCGCAATAGACACCGTTTCGATTAGCAGCTTCGGCGTATTGTTAAATAGGCTAAACCGTTCCATTGCTTTCACATAACCCTCGCCGACCTTGCAGTATTCCCCAATAAAATACTGCTCGCGGCCGGCAACCTTAATCTCCTTTATTCCTTGTATTGTCTGCGCAATCCACGCAAACATCGATGCGCCATAATCCTGATTTTCTTTTCCAGTGCGGTTCATAATCGGTTTAATAATATTTTTAATCACCGCAAGCGTCACTAGTAACAGCACCGATATCACAATCGTCATAATTGGGTCTTGAATCGCAAGCGCCACTACCAAAAACACTGCGACGATTGCTTCTGATGCAATTTGCAGCACTGCCATAATTAAGGCGTACATATTGCTGACATCTGCCGTAATACTTCGTTGAATTATAGAAGTTTCCGCATTCAGATAATATTCATAATCCCGCCGCACAAAATTTTTCATTAAATTGGAAGCTGTCTGAAATTGATTGCTGTATACAAAACGATAAAGCGACCGCTGCAGCACAAACTGAAAACTGTTTTTTGCAATATATAACGCAATTAGAAACAATATTGCAAGCACAGAAAACTGCACTGTATCCTGTAAATGCAGCAAATCGCAAATCCATTGGTATACTTTACCCTGCTCTAGTGTTACTGGATCAAGAATTAATTGCACTACAGCCATTACCATCATTACAGCACCCGTTTCGAGTCCCGCAGATATCACCATTAAAAGCAGCAGTTTCCCCATTGCACGTTTCTGCTTTTTATCCATCAGTATATTTATCTTTTTTAAAATTTTCAGCATTTATCTCCTCCGAATTTATATTTGCTGCTTTTACTTATCCGCAAGCGCCAGTCCTGCCTTTTTTTATTTACATATTTATCTGCTGCTTTTACTTATCCGCAAGCGCCAGTCCTGCTTTTTTTTATTTACATATTTATCTGCTGCTTTTACTTATCCGCAAGCGCCAGTCCTGCTTTTTTTTAATTACATATTTATCTGCTGCTTTTACTTATCCGCAAGCGCCAGTCCTGCTTTTTTATTATATGCATGCTTCTCCGGATCTTCGTATGCGTCCCAGAAAGAAGCGCCAAGATTTATCTTCTCGTCCACAAAATCCATATTATTTAATGCTGTTGTTACAATAGAAACTGCCCGTTTAATATGAAGCCCCTCAAAAAAATTCATCACTTCCACCGGAAAGCGTCCTCGCAACACCACCGCCTGCGGGCAAAGCTCCTTATAATCTATCATATCCCTTGGATGCGGTTTAATCAATACCTTATATCCCCTACAATATTGTTCAATCACATCCAGACAAACCCGCTTACGCGCCTCCACATCAACCGGATGCGGCTCCGTTAAAAAACAGGCAATTTCTTCTCCTGTAGGCTTTAGCTGCTCCATTAATTTATCCGCGTCCTCAATAAATGCCTGAATCATCAGCTTTTTTTGTGGCGGCGTTAGTGCCTGCTCTAACGGCTTACGCGGCACCTCCACAAAGCGTGGGCAGTCTGTTGGCACCTTACTGCGATCATTAATTTCCATATCAAGGCAGTATTTCCCCCAACCATTCATTATAAATATCAAGTTTAATCGCGAAAACCATGTTTTCAACCGAAAATGCCCATGATTTGCCACATATGCATCATCCAAATTTTTCAGACAGTCCAATCCATCCTCCACAGCATGATAAAAAATATGCTTGTAATTCAGATAATACCCAATGGGATCGCTGTCACAGAACACATAGATATCCCGATAATCTGCAAAACCCATCGGCGCCATATACGGCTCCTCGCAGCGTGCAAGCTTTTTTGTAAAAATTATACGGTTTATCATATGCCGGAAAAGATTACGGTAATTCTTCCGGTATTTCGCTAATTCCGGGAAAAAATCTTCGCGCTTCTCATCCAGCGCAATAACTTTATGAAAAATTCCCGTCTTTGCCAGACGTTCCCCTAAATTTTCAAAATTTGTCGAAATCGAGCTTAGCGCAATATCCGCCTTATGATATTGGGAGGGTTTTGTTTCGCGCACAAGCTTCATTTCTTTTAAAATCGACACATACACATGATAAAATGTATGACACACATAGATTCTGCTTTTTGTTTTCTTTTTATTTTTTCCCTGATTTTTCATAAAACCCAATTCCCTGCACATTATAAAAATCTTATAAAACCGCAATGCCTCACTATTTTCTCACATATTGGTACCCCTGCCATGGCGCAATCACTGGTGCTTTGCTTAATGGTCCCTGTTGCTGTATCACCATTTTTCCCTTCAAAAGCCCCTCGCTGAACGCATACAACCGCTTTGCTGCCTCTTCAGGATTCCATTCACACACTATGGTTTGGTAAGCGTTGGCGCCAAGCCTTTTTTGCAGGTCTTTATCTTTGCAAAGCTGCCAAACCAAACGCCGAAATTCGCCAAAATGCCCTGTTTGGTATACCAGCCCATTTTTTCCATGCTTTAACAAAAAGGGTACAGCGCCGATTCCGTGTCCTGCTATAACGGCACACGCACTGTTCATTGACTCGTTCAGTACCGCACCCCAACCTTCCAGATAATCACTGGTAAAGAGGAAAATATCTGCCTCCTCCATAAACCGCCGCACCACTTTGGGCGGCTGAAATCCGTGAAAAGCCACTTTGTCAGCAAGCCCATACCGCTGCACCATAGCCCGCAGCTTCTCCTCCAATTCGCCGCCGCCCACCATATCCAGATGAAACGCCACCTTTTGCTGCTTTAGAAAATATGCTGCCTTTACCGCATACTCTGGATGCTTTAATTTCAAGAATCTGCCTGCCCACAATATGCGAACTTCTGTTTTGTTTTCTTGGTTCATATGCTGTCTGCGTGCAAATAAAGTTTCCAAATCATACGTATAAACTGCCGGAAAATATCCCCATATAAATTTCTTGCTCGGATACGCCTTTACAATCTCAAAATCAGAAGCTACATAAGCGCCATGGCACAATAGATAAACGGCTGCATCTGCATATTGTGTATGATCTTCATATTTTTTCTTCCTGCCGCGCGGCGAAATGGATTTCCACTGTCCTTCCCGATAAAGGCGTTCGCTGGCACGTATCACAATTTTCCCCGCTTTTAGTCGCGGTTTAATATAACTTTCATCCTCCACACCGCCAAACACCACAATATCACTGTCCATAATTAAAGATGCACACGCTGCTGCCTGCTGGCTGTACAATTTTAAATATGGAATTGCCGCGACCTCGTTTGCCCAGCCCATTTTTACACGGTCTTCTTCCATCTGCTGCGTCTGGATAAACGCAAAGCGGTTTCCCAACCGCCGATACAAGGCGTCAGCCATTGGTATTTGATGATGATTAATATAATTTGATACAATTGTCAGCGAAAAAGCACCACTGTCTTCCATAATTTACTATTTCCCCCATTCCACTGCACTCGTATCACTTATGCCAGCACACCATTTTTTAATTCCTCATATACCAAGCACTTCGTATACGCGGATTAAGGAAACGGTGTACTAGTATAACCCACACGAAATAACCCTATGTTTCGCTTGGCTATTATCCTGACAGCACTACTTCCCAAGCCTCGACGCAGCCACAGCTGCGCCTGCGTTTGTGATATTGCCTTTTCCCTTTCTACACAACACATATTGTGCGCATATGCAAGATGGTTTGTGTAGAAATTGGAAAATCTTAATGTTTTTTAGGAACTGTTAATAAATAACTTTTAAATAACGCGTAGGATTTTTCTTCGAGAGTGCCACTCAAAAATCAGGCGCATAGCGGGCTATGTAATTGATTTTTGAGTGGTGCTATCGGAGAAAAAGACAAGTGGTATTAAAAGTTATTTTTGAACAGTTCCTTAGTACACTTACTCTCGTTTCCTTCCCGTACAAATTTCAAAATAAATATCCAAAAGCGTATGATAATTCTGTATAGAATTGTGTGTCTTCAGCGCATGCTCTCTTGCATGAGAAGACATTGCCATTGCCAGCTTATCATCTTCAAAAATACGCAGAATCGCATCCTTTAATTGCTTCGGTTTATCTTTTGCATAGAGCAAGCCATCTTTTCCGTTTGTCAAAAGATTATGGATACCGCCGACATCCGCTGCCACAACCGGAACCCCTAAAAGCATCGCTTCCCCTACGGAGTTTGGCGAATTCTCAATCGCAGAAGGGCATAAGAAAACATGTGTTTTCAAAAAGCGCGCACACATTCTGTCGGAATGCAGTCTGCCAACAAACTTAATATGATCTTGCAACTTATTCTTTTTAATCTGATTTAACAAATATTTCCCATAGCCTGAAATCTTAATTTTATCTTTTAAACTGCTGTTTGCTGTAATGACATCCCCAGCCACATAAAGCACCGTTTCTTCATATTTTTCCACAATCTCCGGCAGGATATCCAAAACATAATGCAATCCCTTAATCGGATAATTTCCTTGACTTAAAAACAAAGAAAAATGTTCAATCTTATCAATATCCCATGTATCGCTGTAAAATTCTCTCCGCAGCGTTTCATTCATAAAATGATATGTGGCGTTCGGTGCTAATTTTTGGGTCATTTCCTTATCAAAATCTGTTCTTCCTGTAACATGATGCACCAGCGACAATGCTTCCCGCTCATATTCCCCACGCTTGGCAAACTTTGTCTGCTGCTCTAGCAATCCATCTTTTTTTAATATATCCCGAAATGTCTTTTTCTTTTGCACCGAAATAGGCAAATCCGCCATATAAACCTCCGCAATCGCACTGCAAAGCCCTTGAATGCCGATTAATGTCTTATCTGGCTGGTTAAACGCACGTACTGCTGCCAAAGTATGCGGATACTCTGTTCCGAAAATATGCAAAATATCCGGATTAAAGTCCCGAAAGATCGCCCCAAGTGCCTCCTCCATTGCCGTATCATAATTTTCAGGATGATTGGTGTCCTCTCGGAAAATATAGTAGTCAATTCCCTCTGCCTTATCCTTAACAAATAGCGAATTATCCCCTTTTTGAAAGCCCAGACTTTCAGATGCCGGAAAGCATATAGCAAGTGTTATTTTATTTCGATACTGATTCTGCACCATTTTTTCCACAAGCCCTGAAATCCAGCCCTCTTTTACCACAATTTTCTGTCCCAAACTTTCCGCAATAAACGGAAGCATAATATTGCACAGCCACAAAATTTTCAAACCGCCTCATTCCTTTCCTTAATATATACTGGCGAACGCTAAAATTTGCCAATCCTGTCGACTCACGAACATTGTAATCTTTTGTATTATAATCTTTTGTATTATAATCTTTCGTATTACAATCTTTCGTATTTTGGCAAAATTTATTGCCCGTAAGTATAGCATTCGTTCCCTAATTCTTTCTTATGTGTCTTTTTTTCGTAACTGATATATTGCTGTTTTAACTTTGTTATAAAAACCAGAAAAATATTTGCTGTCTGCCAACGCACTCCGCAGCGGCGCCAGCGACAACAGCATAATTAAACGGTATTTATCCGCTTTTTTCCGCCCCATATACTGCAGCACAATTTCACGATGCTGTTTTGCCGAACATTTTTGATTTTCCTTTGTTTCGGAATACCCGCCTCCCTCATATGAAGCTACCAGCATAGGCAGATAGCAGATAACTGCCTTTTTCACATAGTAACACCACAAAAAATGTTCGTAATCCGCCCTTACTGTATATTTCGGATTATATCCGCGTTCCCGAAACATCGACTGATGATAAAAACACACTTGATGACAAGGAACATTTCGATAACATGTGAAATCATTCATTTCTGGTGCAGAGCGAATCGCTGTCCCCAATGCCTTATGGTACAAATCCCCATAGACAATATCTGGATTCTGCCCATTTCGTTCCTTTTCCTTTAATATACCATCTGTTATTTTTCTTAAAACGCGTGTATTATAAAAGCTGTCGCCTGCATTGAGAAATACAAAATACATTCCCTTTGCCAAAACTACCGCCTGATTCATTGCATCATAAATTCCTGTGTCTTTTTCACAAAAAATATGCACCTTCTCAAAATTGTTCTTATCCGCTCCCCAACAACGCAACCGTTCCAGCGATTCATCCGTAGAGCCGCCGTCCTTTACCACAATTTCAAAATTTCCGTAATCTTGCGCAAGAACACTCTCTACCGTTTCAATTAGCCGTTCTCCTGCATTTAGGCACACGACAATTACACTGTATAAAATCTCATTGTCCATAGTCCATTCTCCCATCCCCCCAATTCTATCAATCCGCTTTCCCTTCTCGCCACATATCAATGTGCGGTGAAAAAATTTATTCCATTTTCGCATTACTTATAAATATACCGCTCTTGTGTAAATAGCCAGCTTCGGTATGGGAGAAGCCCGACACCTTCCTGCTGTGCATTCCACAAGAAAATCCCGAAATTTATCAAATAAACTGCAAAAACCACCATTTTCGCCCGTTTGCGGATATTTGCCTCCTGCACCTGCGATAACAAAAGCGGTATCAATAAAACCTGCGAAACACTAAAATAGTAGGCAATGCGCGTTACCACAGGCAGAAACGAGAAAAATGTACACGCCGCAAATGCCAGCAGCTGCAACTGCCCATAAAATTGAATTTCCCGACTCCGACTAATTGTAATTGCAGCTTTGGCTTCCTGTTTTTTAGTGTAATAGATAAACCAAATATACAACGCCAGCACAGCCGCCACACGCAGCGCACTGCTTATATTGTTTCCGCCCTCTAGGTAAATTGTATTGCGGTAGGACGGATAAAAAACAAGTGCTATTTTAAGAATCAGTTTCTGACCAACATAACATATCGCGCTGAAAATCAATCCGATCACAATATGTATTTTTTTCCAAGGAATTGAAGCAAGCCAATACACCGGCAGCACCAATAGCACCGATTTATGAAACAGTGCTGCCGCCAAAATCCAAAATATAAAGGGAATCCAATCCCGCCGCAGTACATACCGCATTGCGTACAGCGCAATTGCCAGTGCTAAATAATAACGTATGGTATTATATGTTTGAAAGTAAAGTCCCAGTGTCATAAACAGAAAATAAGACTGCGCAAAATCAACACTCTGCCAAACCATTGCCTTTAAGAAAATAACTATTGTTATAAAAGCAAATAACGCAAACACTGCTTCATAACACTCTGTGCCAAACAGTGAATAGATTAATTTCACAATCCCATTAAACCCTAATTCTGTAACGACATAACCGCCGACATAAGCTTCGTGCGCTGTCTGGGTATACTGTCTATAATCATTGCCAATATCAAAGCGCAGTGCCGAACACAACACTAATATACTGAATATCCCGATTAACAACAGCCTGTTATAAAAACTTTCCCTTGTTTGATGCAATTTGTATTGCAAGCTGCATTGAAAACCGTATTGTGGTGTGCAATTCCCTACACTACGCACACGAAACGCCATTGCGCAGGTTACAAACGCAATTAGGCAGTAAAACACAATTGAACCAAACCTTCCTAATCCCACATTAATACCCCTTTACTGAATGAATGCCCTTTTTCATAAGTCCCAGCGCTCTTTTTCTTGGAATTTCTTTGCACATCACCGCACCGTGCGCCGCAAGGAAACGCACCGCCATAAGCCCCGCCAGCTTTCCATACAGAAAATGGTATAATACACCACGGTCTATAAAAAATTTCTCAGTATACCCCTGAAACCATGTGGAGCGCCGTTCACGCTCCATTCCCAACTCCACCGGAACTGCGTACACTTTTAATCCATACGCAATACAGTCTTTTAAAAATAAACTATCCTCGCCGTTGCTGTACTTCGCACCACCACCAAACCACAGATGAAAAGTAATATGTGCCGCGTGCAGCTTATCCCGCCGAACGGCAAAAGAATACGTTGGATAACGTCCGGCGTTCCATAAATGCACCCTATGAAAACGCTCTGTATAATATGTCGCCCGTGTTTCCCCCACACGTATATTAAACAGCAAAAAATCTGCTTCTGGATGCTGCGCAAACTGTTCTAACACTTTTTGTTCATAACCACTGTCATACACAATATCCTCATCGGCAAACAACAGAAAATCTCCGGTCGCCCGCAGCAGGGCATGATTGCGGCTTAAACCCACGCCACGTTCCGCAAGATTATAACACTGAATTTTCTTTGCACCGTTTGGGCAAAGATATTTATATTCCTGATATGCATAGCGATCTGTCTGATTTACAATAATCGCATCACTCTCTAAATTCATACGTCCTGCCAGCGTTGCAGGATTTTCCCCAACAGCCGCCACCAATACCTGCAGACCCATACTGATAACTCCTTTCGTCGGATTACCACACGAAATACGATCCTATTTTCTGTTCCTTTCGCTCCAATAGATTTTTGTCCACCGCTTATCCACTTCTGTCAATACTGCCCCTAGAATCACATATCCCTGCTGTCTTAGATACATTATCTCATCTGCCATTTTCTCCCGACATGGTTCTCCAAAAGGAACTACTAGTATTATTTTTCCCCTTGACGGACAGTTTGTATCACCAAACACCTGTAATTTTTGACATACAGCCGGCAACTCCAATTCTCCCAATTTCTTTAAAAATGCCGCTGCTGCTGCGCCCTCTGCCGCATCAGCAAGATACACACAGTCCTCCTGTTCCAAAGTCAAACACAAACTAGACAAAAGCCGCTTTTCTTGTTTTCCCTCTTTCCGATTTCCCTTTGCATAAAGCATCCCAAACACCAAAAGTCCAAAATACTGCACAATATCCGCCTTTGTATAGATTACAGTCCCCATTACAAACCAAAATGCCACTGCAAAAACGCCAATTCCAGCCGCCAGAACTGCTCCCAGCAATGCTGCCCGCCATGCAAACAAAGGTACTTTTTCCTGCGCAATTCCTAAGTCTTCAATTTTCGTAATGGTGTCAAGTTCCTCTTTCAGTTTAGGCAAATCTTCAAGTGCCGCCTGCAAGGCATCCCGCACTTTTTCTACGTGCTCCGCATTTTCGCCTTGAATTGTAATTGTCAGATAGCGCACATCCGATAAAATATCAGCCGTTATCATTTCCTTTATCTGCTCACGCACAAATCCGCTGCCAAGCGATTCCATTGCTTTCCCCAATACATCATCTGTAGCAATCACATCATTCCAAGTAAAATCATTATAGTAATCCTTTGCATCAAGTCTTCCTGCAGCAAAGACAATATAGTATTCTGTTTCTGATATATATATCGGCGTCCTTAATGCAAGAAACGCAAATAACAAAGAAAGACCGCTGCCCACAACGGCACCGGCCACTGCTAAAAAAAGCAATGCTGGCATCTTTCGAATATAACAAGCAAAGAGTGCTTTACGATCAATTCTCTCCTGCCATTTATTTTCCTGAATTTGTTGATTTTTTGTGCTTCCCTGCATTCTGAAAATCACGCCTCCTTCCGGCAGTTCCTGATTTGTTCCTGTAGCCCTCGGCATTATTTTTCACCGCAGTCACCTGATTATCCTTTAAAACAATCTCTTCTTTCTGCAATGCACTTTCTTTATTCTTTACCGCAGTCACCTGATTTTCCTTTAAAACAATCTCTTCTTTCTGCAATGCACTTTCTTCATTCTTTACTGCAGTCACCTGATTTGCTTCTACGCCCTCCGTGCTATCCGGCTGAAACAGAATTTTTAAGGTTAACAGCATTAGCTTCAAATCAAGCCATACACTGTAATTTTCTATATAAAATAAGTCCAGTTTCAGCTTATCATAAGGCGTTGTATTATACTTACCATACACCTGCGCATAACCGGCAAGACCTGCTTTCACCTTTGTGCGAAAGGTGAACTCTGGCATATGTTCCTGATACTGTTGTATAATTTCCGGCCGCTCTGGTCTTGGTCCGATAAAGGACATCTCCCCCTTTAGAATATTAAACAACTGCGGCAGTTCATCAATCCGTACTTTGCGAATAAATTTTCCAACTGGTGTAATACGGCTGTCATTTTTTGTGGCAAGTCTAGGAACATTGTCTTTCTCAGCATCGGTACGCATACTGCGGAATTTTAAAATCTGAAATTCCTTCATATCCCTTGTACAACGTACCTGTTTATAAAATACAGGGCCTTTGTCACATACCTTAATCGCAACAGCCGTAATTAGCATAATTGGCGAAGCAATACATAACAGAAGAAGAGAACAAATAATATCAATCATACGTTTTACAAAACGCTGCTCTATGGTAATTGCATACTCCCTCGTCAGCAAAATCGGAGTATCAAACAAATGTATGGGATCGGAGCCTTGTATCATAATATCCGGAATTTTGGGCATCATATAAATCCGAATGCCTCTGCTGTAACAAAATTTCAACAATTTATTTCTAAGTGCTGTATTAATATCCCAAAGAACTACGCCATCATAACCTGATACAATCTCTTTTTCGAGTGCTTTCTGCCCCTCCTCCTCGCGCACATTTCGAATAATCTGATACTTATCTTTTCTCGTCATAAACTTTGCTAAAATATCATCAATCGAGCGGCAGCCGCTGATCAACAGCAGCCTTTTGGGCGGAAAAAACTGTTGATACAGCCGATTGCTGATATATGTCCATACAGCTGATATCCCAATTTGCACCAGCATCATAAGAAACAGTGGATATGGCGTTACCAGCCCCAATGATAACAAGGAAATCTGAAAATAAGATATTACATTGACAAATACAAGAGAAAGCACCTGTGAAAAAAAGACATCCATTGGCTTTAAATAACCAATTTTCAAACCGCCATATGTTCCTGTAAAAAACAAAATTAGCAGAAAGTAAACCGCCGCCAACAGATAAAATCCTTTTTCATGGAAACTTCTCCACATTCCTTGCTGCATTATTTCATTATATACATGCTGCCACACATAAATATAGACAGCCGTTTGAAACACCAGCCCAACAAGGGAAAGCTGTAATATAATTGTTCTTTTTGCTGCCTCTAAACGTCCCACCTTCTGCCTCCAACCTAACAATGCCTGCCATATTGCCTATTATATTCGCCTGCATACGGCACGCACAGCCCAAAAGCCCATGCAGTAAAAGCTTTTCCATAAAGAAAGCCCCTCCTGCCTTCTGTATAAATTCCAAATCCGTTTCACCGCAACCGCCTTGTTTGATGATAGCGTTGCGGCACTTCTTCTATATTTTACAAGGTTCTGATCCAGCCCGTAACCTTTACCATGTTTCTTTAAAATCCGCCACCATGTAGCAGTATCCTCGCTTGCAATCTGCGGCATTACAATATCCTCGTCTGGTATCAAAGAACGGTCAATCATTACCGTTGATGTAAAAATCGTAGTATTTTTCAGTGCCTGTTTGTATGTTATTGTTTGCGGCACATGAACAATCCGCCCAAGTCCGATTCCATTTTCATCCGCAAACTCATATCCCGTAAACACAAAACTTGCACCCTTTTCAAGCAAAAACATAAGTTCCTGATCCAATTTATCCGTTTCCCATAAATCGTCCGCATCCAGGAAACACAAAAAACGCCCTCTTGCTTCTAAAATCCCCCGATTTCTTGCCGCTGCTGTTCCCTGATTCTTTTCCTGCCGAATTAGCCGCACACGCTGATCCAATTTTGCAGCATTTAAAATAACATCACAACTGTTATCTTTTGAGCAGTCATCCACCAGCAGAAGTTCCCAATCTGAATAACGCTGCGCCTGCACACAGGCAATGGTTTCCTTTAGAAATGCCGCCGCATTATACACAGGAACTACAATGCTGATAAGCCCTTTATATGCATCAAATGAATTTATCATAGCACCCTACATAGGAACTGTGAAAGAATTACCCACACCGTTCCTTACATTCAAACTAAAATCGTTCTTTCACTAAATATTTCGGCCGGTTCTTTACTTCCATATACAGCTTGCTAAGATACTGCCCCATTATACCAAGGCAGAGAAGCTGCACACCCCCGATAAACGAAATAATGCATACCATTGACGGCCAGCCCGCCACAGGATCGCCGTAAATCAAAGCACGCACAAAAATAAAAATCATAAAAATAAATGCTGCAAGACAAAATAATATGCCAAAAAACGACGCAATTGACAGCGGTACTGTCGAAAACGCCATAATTCCATCCAGCGAATATAAAAACAATTTCCAAAATGACCACTTGGTTTCGCCTGCGACACGCTGGACATTCTCATATTCCAGCCATTTTGTCTGATAACCAACCCAGCCAAATATCCCTTTCGAAAATCGGTTATACTCCTTCATGGAAAGTATCGCATCTGTTACCTGTCTGGTCATTAACCGATAATCCCTTGCTCCATCGACAATTTCCGTTTTTGATATTTTCTGCATTAAGCTATAAAAGCACCGTGCAAAGAAAGAACGAATCGGTGGTTCTCCGATTCTATTCACCCGTCTTGTCGCAACAGAATCATACCCTTGTTCAATATAATTGTACATTTCTGGCAAAATAGAAGGCGGATCCTGCAAGTCAGCGTCCATCAGCACGGTATAGTCCCCTTTTGCCATCTCAAGCCCTGCAAAAATTGCTGCTTCTTTCCCAAAATTTCTCGAAAAAGAAATTAGATGCACACGCTCATCCTGCTTATGTAGCTCCTTTACCGCCTCGACCGTCCCATCCTTTGAACCATCGTTTACGAATATAAATTCTAATTCTACACCTTTTTCACGGAAAAAAAACTCCTGTTTCATTGTTTCCTGATAAAACAGTGGAATCGCCTGCTCTTCATTATAGCAAGGTATAATAATACTCAATAATTTTGTATCCGTATTCAACTCTCCCTCCATTTCGCCAGATTCTCTATTGCACTTAATATGACCTTTCCCGAATCCGCCTGCTTTCTTGGATTTTACGAAAACTCTCTTTTAGCCATTCGTTTTCTAACATTTCATTTTCCATACGCACTTTTAGTCTGCCTATCACTTGTTTATTGGTAGGTCTATCGCTTATATGTTCTCTTAAATCGCCGAATACTTCATTTAATTCCTTATGATTTCCATATTTCCACGCCGCCTCAATTGTACTTCGGATCGCTCTTTCCACCTGCTTGTCCGTCGTATCATATAATTTCGCAATCTTAGGATATAACATTTTCGTCAGCAATGCCATATAAACAGGTTCTTGTGCCACCAGCAAAACAGCTTCCCGCAGATATCTGTATCCTTTCTGTCTTGCTGGGAATCCCATATTCAGCAAGATAACTGTCGCTGTTTCAAGAATTTCCACTCTATTTGAATCGTCTAAGTCCATTCCTGCCTCCCCCATATTATGCGCACAGAATAAGAGCATTTTACTGCATCTTATTCAGGCAGGTAGTACATAATTACAAATATATTAAAGCCGTGCTTTTTCCACATTTTCACGGAACCATTGATAAGCAAGCTTTATTCCGTCCTCCAATTCAATTTTGTGCTTCCATCCTAGTGCATGAAGTTTTGAAACATCCGTCAGCTTTCTAGGCATACCATCCGGCATATCGCCATTCCATACGATTTCCCCCTGATATCCAACAACACGCTGAACCGTTTCCGCAAGTTCTTTAATCGTAATTTCTTTCCCTGTTCCAATATTAACATGACGCTCTCCATTATAATTTTCCAGCAAAAATACACAAGCATCCGCCATATCATCCACATAAAGAAATTCCCTTAACGGTGTTCCAGTTCCCCAAAGTTCAACAGATGAACTATTATTCACTTTTGCATCATGGAATTTACGAATCATTGCCGGCATAACATGAGAACCAGATAAATCATAATTATCGTGCGGTCCATAAAGGTTTGTCGGCATACAGCTAATAAAATTATCACCATACTGCTGCTTAAAAAAGCGGCACATCTCCATTCCCGCAATTTTAGCAATCGCATATGCTTCATTTGTTTCCTCAAGCGGCCCTGTCAGCAGTGCCTCCTCCGGAATCGGCTGCGGCGCCAATTTCGGATAAATGCACGTGCTTCCCAGAAACAGCAACTTTTTCACATGGAAATCATGACTACATTTTATCACATTGCATTGAATCTGCATATTTTCATATGCGAAGTCTGCCGGTGCGGTATTGTTGGCATTAATACCGCCAACCTTTGCCGCTGCTAAAACAACAATTTCCGGCTGTTCACTTGCAAAAAAATCCCTGACTTCTTGTTGACTCGTTAAATTCAGTTCCTGATGTGTTCTCCCAATAATATTTTGATACCCTTTCGATTTCAGGTTTTTTACAATTGCAGAGCCTACCAGCCCTCTATGCCCTGCCACATATATTTTATCTGACTGCTTCATCACTGCTTGTCCTTTCTTCTGTCTTTGCCATTTTTTTATTTCGATATTCTGCCGTAGACATTCCTGCAACCTGCTTTAAATCTGCATCCATCATCATTGCTACCAGCTTTTTAAAATCTACCTTGCGCTTCCAACCCAGTTCCTTTTCCGCTTTTGCAGGATTTCCCCATAGAAATTCCACTTCTGCCGGACGATAAAACTCTGGATTTACGTCAACTAAAAGCTGTCCCGTTTCTGCATGATATCCCTTTTCATTAACGCCCTCGCCCTCCCAGCGAATTGCAATTCCAAGTTCCTCAAAAGCAGCTTCAACAAACTGTCGCACCGTATGTGTTTCATTTGTTGCAAGCACATAGTCCCCTGGTGTTTTCTGCTGCAGCATCAACCACATTCCCTCAACATAATCGCCTGCATAACCCCAGTCACGCTTTGCATTCATATTACCAAGCGAAATCTTTTGTTGTTTTCCCGTAACAATATTTGCAATTGCCAGCGTAATTTTTCGAGTAACAAAATTCTCCCCACGCCTTGGCGACTCATGATTAAACAAAATACCATTGCACGCAAACATATTATAGGATTCTCTATAATTTACTGTAATCCAATATGAGTACAATTTTGCTGCACCATAGGGACTTTTGGGATAAAAAGGTGTCGATTCACTCTGCGGCGCAGTTTCTGGCAATCCTCCAAACAACTCTGAAGTGGAAGCCTGATAATAACGACAGTTTCCACCATTTACGCGAATTGCCTCCAAAAGCTTTAATGTGCTGACACCGGTTGCATCCGCTGTATATTCCGGCACTTCAAACGATACCCCTACATGGGACTGTGCTGCTAGATTATATACCTCCGTAGGCCGGATTTCTCCAATAATCCGCATTAAATTAGAAGAATCTGTTGTATCTGCAAAATGCAGGAAAAATTTTACCTTATAATAATCGGACTGAATCAAATGATCGATTCGCATCGTATTTGAAATACTATGCCTGCGGATTAATCCATGCACTTCATATCCCTTTTCCAGCAAAAACTCTGCTAGATACGAACCATCTTGTCCAGTAATACCAGTAATTAACGCAATATTGTTCATCTTTTCATCCTCTCTTTTTGATATGATAACCGAATATTATAATCCTTTGATATATTCCGCAATCGCTGCCTCCCAGTCTGCGAAACGGTAATCTGATGTAAGCCTTAACATATAATTATCTAATACAGAATATGCCGGACGCGGTGCGATTACGCCGGACGCACTTTGATTGTACTCCTGCGTTGTTACTGTCTGCACAGTTGTTTTCTTTCCGGCAAGACGATAAATTTCACGTGTAAAATCTGCCCAGTTTGTCGCTCCCTCGCATGTACCATGAAAAATCCCGAAATTATCCGTGGGAAGAAGGTACGCAATCGCTTTCGCAAGCTCGCTGGCACTGGTAGGAGAGCCAAATTGATCTCCTACCACCGTTACTGTTTCATGATGATCCGCCAGCCCAAGCATTGTTTTAACAAAATTTTTGCCATCGCCGTACAGCCATGCCGTTCGTATAATAAAATGCTCTTTTGCAAATTCCTTTACAAAATTTTCCCCTGCAAGTTTTGTAATTCCATATACTGCCTTTGGGTTCGGCGTATCAAACTCTGTATAAGGACTTTCCGCAGTCCCATCAAATACATAATCTGTAGAAATATGCATTAATTTTGCACGATTTCTTGTTGCTGCAATACTCAGGTTTCTCGGCCCGATCGCATTGATCTTATATGCATTATCTACATCGGTTTCACAGCCATTCACATTTGTATGCGCCGCACAATTAATAATCGCATACGGCTTTATTTCCCCAACGAATGCATTTACCGCTTCAATATTTGTAATATCCAATTCCGCTACGTCTGTATTTATACACTCGTATGCATTATCTGAGCTGTAAATTTCGTTAATCGCACGTCCAAGCTGTCCATTGCAGCCCGTTACAATTATCTTTTTCATATCATTAGACCTTTCCGGTTCACTATTACTGATTGTAACTATTACTTATTTTTCCTCATGAATATCTATTCTATTCATATTTCCTGTTTTACCAATTACAACAGCTTCACAATCTTTTATTCGCCAAGCCCCTCCTGAATTGCCAAAACCAGCACATTCAACGCTTCCTCTTCATCATCACCGTCACAGATAAGTTCAATTTCATCTCCGCTTTTAACACAGGCACCAAGCACGCTTAACACGCTCTTAGCATTTGCTGTACCTCCACGAAATTTAAAAGTTATTGAGGAACTAAACTGCATCGCCTCTCTGCACAAAATTCCTGCCGGACGCAAATGCAGTCCTGTTGGATTCTTAATTGTTACTTTTTGACTTACCATATCTATTTCCTCCAAATTTCGATTTTCCTGCCGCGTTCTTCCATGCCCACAAATGCTGTGACCGTTTCTCTGTTGTGTTACAGCATTACATTCTGGATTAACTCTGCCAATTCCTTTGCTTCTTTTTCTATCAGCTTTTGATCTTTTCCCTCTATCATCACGCGAATTAACGGTTCTGTTCCTGAAGGCCGAATTAATACTCTGCCATCCTCCGCAAACTTTTCACTAACACGCTTAATTGCCGTTGCAATTTCTGTATACTCCATATAGCTGTCTTTCTTGTGGTTTGGTACTCTTGCACCTACCAGCGCTTGCGGCAGCACCGTCATAATGCCTGCCAGATCCGATAGTTTCTTTCCCGTTTCTACCATTACCTGCAAGAGATGCAGCGCACTTAATAAGCCATCGCCTGTTGTATTTTCGTCAAGGAAAATAATATGCCCTGACTGCTCTCCGCCGAGATTCGATCCAATCTGCACCATACGCTCTAGCACATACCGATCACCTACAGTAGTCTGCTCAATATGAATCCCTTGTTCTTTTCCCATCAAGAAAAATCCAAGGTTGCTCATAACCGTAGCGACAATGGTATTATCCTTTAACTCGCCTTTAGACTTCATATGGTTCCCAACAATCGCCATAATAACGTCGCCGTCCACTTGATGACCATTTTCATCCACTGCAAGCAGCCGGTCAGCGTCCCCATCAAATGCAAGACCAACATCCGCTTTTTCAAAGACAACCCGCGCCTGAAGTTCTCCCATATGTGTCGAACCGCAATTTGCATTGATATTCGTACCATCAGGATTGTTGTGAATAGCCACTACCTCCGCTCCAAGTTCTTTCAGCGTTTCTACAGAAGTATAGTAAGACGCGCCCTCTGCACAGTCTACCACAATTTTCATACCACGCAAGTCAACATGAACTGCCCTGACAGCGTGATTAATATACTCCTCTCTTGCATCTGTCCGATATTTAATCTTACCAACACTTGCCCCTGTCGGAAACTGAACATCCTTCATGCCGCTCTTTATCAACTGTTCAATTTCATCCTCCAAAGCATCTGGCAGCTTAAAGCCGTTTCCATCAAAGAACTTAATACCATTAAATTCCACCGGATTATGGGAGGCAGAAATCACCACCCCCGCATCTACACGATACCTTCTAGTAAGATAAGCAATTGCCGGCGTCGGTATAACGCCCACGTAAACTACATTTGCGCCTACAGAACACGCGCCCGCCATTAAAGCATTTGCAAGCATATCCCCCGAAATCCTTGTGTCGCATCCTACCATAATTGTTGGTTTATGCTCCTTCTCTTTGGAGAGGACATACGCCCCCGCCTGCCCAAGCTGCATTGCCAACATTGGCGTTAACTCATCATTCGCAACTCCTCTCACACCATCTGTACCAAATAATCTAGCCATTGTTTACCTCCAAAATACTATTGATTTGCTTGTTCGCTTTCCTGATTATCTTGATTCTCTTGGTTTTCCTGATTATCTTGATTATGCTGATTCTCTTGGTTTTCCTGATTATCTTGATTTTCTTCCTTCTCTTGTACTACAACTGTCAATTTATATTCCTCTGCAAGTTCTACATTATCTGGCAGATTAAACGTAATAGTACCGCTGTAACCGCCTACAGCCCACTCTTCTAAATTCAATTCCTTAAGCATTGCATTCATATCTACTACACCAATTACAGTATCTGGATTAACTGCGTCAACGGCTGCTTTTGTTCCTGAAATCCGAATCTTGAACGGTCTTGGTTCATCTGCTTCAAATTCATGCAATGTTACATCAAAGTTTTCTGGCGCATTTCCCGCCGCAAAATTCCTAGATGGTATCTCCAAGTCCCTTGTTACCAAAGGTTCAATCCCCACCGTAACACTGATATTGCCATCAAAATTCGCATCGGCAAACCGCGTGCCTGTCGGAAGGTATTTGCGAATATTAATAACCGCCGTGAAATCCTCCGTTTTATCTTCCAAATTTAATGCTGTATCGGTAATTGCCAAACTATTAATTGCATCAAGCGTTGTCTTACGCCCTGCTAAAAGCACTCTCATTGGGTTTATCTTCATATTGGTGCCGACTACATATCCCTGCTCCGGCTCTCCTGAAACCGTAAAATTCAACGGTACTTCCTTTGTCGGAAGAATCGTCACGCCTACCGTAATTGTAGAAATATTCATCTTAATTGAACCACTTCTAATTTCTTTATCTTCCTTATTATAAAGCTTTAAATCGACACTGGTATTAATATCCGAAGAATATCCATTTGTATTTGCTACCGCCTCCACATGATCAATCTGACTCATCAAAGATTCTGGTCCCGAAAGGCGGACAACATTTTGGCTCTGCGATACATCACCAATAATATAACCTTCTTCTGGCGTACCCGTTGTGGAAACCTTAATTCTTCTCTCAAAAGATATCATATTCTCAATGGACAGTTTTAAATTCTCTGTACTGCACTTAAACTCCAAATCTGAATTATTTCTGTTGCTGGAAACTTCAATTCTTACAGTATTCATAAATGTAAGTTCTGCCATATCTGCAACGGCACGCAAATCATCTCTTGTGATATCTCTTATAATAGAACGTTTTCCTCTTAATCTTACATTAACAAAGTTTGTGCCATCAAGTACCTCATATACTTTCCCTTCATTGGTAATTAAATCACTGTTAATAATCTCCACTGGTATATTATTGAAAGGCTTATCCTCTAAAGGGTCAGTAATATTATTTACCACAAACCATAGGATGCATGAAATCATTACTGCCAGAATTTTCAACCCCAAATTATTCGTAACAAATCCGACAAGTACGCGAAACCAATTATTTTTCATCTTTCGCCCTACCTTTCCAGAGCCTGCGCTTCTTTTCCTCCACCTCTTTGTTCTGAATCATATGAAGCTTTTCTTTCAGCCCATTTGCATCAAGATTTCGATACAGTTCTCCCTCATAAGTAACGCTGACATTTCCTGTTTCCTCTGATACAATAATGGTCAGCGCATCTGTTACCTCAGATATCCCAACTGCTGCACGGTGGCGTGTTCCGAGCTCCTTACTGATTGCCATATTGTCTGAAAGCGGAAGATAGCAGGTCGCCGACACAATACGGTTACCGCGGATAATAACAGCGCCGTCATGAAGCGGCGTATTATGCTCAAAAATATTGATAATTAACTGACTTGAAATCAATCCATCCACTTCGATTCCCGTCCGCTCATATTCGGTCAGCAGCACATTTTGTTCAATAACCATTAATGCCCCAGTTTTTACTTTGCCCATTTCAAAGCTTGCTTTTACAAGGTCATTCACCGTCCTATCCGAAAACCGTTCATCAGGTGTTTTCTCAAATGAAACCACATTTAAGAGGAAATTTTTCCGCCCCAGTTCCTCCAATGCCCTTCTAAGTTCCGGCTGCAAAACCACGATTACTGCAATCACAGCCAGACTAAGTACATTTTCCGCAATCCAAATAATTGTATGCATTTTAAATAAAATTGCCATAAGGATAAATACTAATATTATAATAATACCCTTCATAAGCAACCATACTTTTGTATGCCTTACCCATGCCATAATTTCATACACCAAAAAGGATATAATGATAACCTCCACTATATCCTCCCATCTAATGTTAAGTCCGTGCAAAGATAAAGATACAAAATATGAACTTAAACGGTCAAAAATCATATCCATATAACACTAATCCCTCTTCTGCTGTTTCAATGTCTTATCCGGCACACGGATTGTTTTCACTTTTCTTTGAGGTGCAGCCACAGTATTTTTGGGCACAGCTTTAACATAATAATAATACTCGTCGTCCTCAAACTGTACAAACTCCGTTCTTGAATAATCAACATTGAAAACAAAAAACTCCAATACTTTTACTAATAATACTGATATAACGCTTCCTATTATTACTCCTAGAATAGAAAGATTTGTGTTGTACATTAAATCTCCAAACAGCAGTATCAAAATATTGGCAAGTGCACCAGTAATCATCGCAACTGTCCATGCATAATCCACGCGCAGCCTTCGAATAAAATACACAATCAGCAACGTTACCGCAAAGGAGATCACTGCCACAAACATGGTTCTGTTTGCCATCATTCCATCAATTACATAGCGGAATTTCTGCAATGTACCATCTTCCTCAAACGTACTTAAAACGGAAGCACTTTCTGTCATATAATGCACAGTATAATATACAATCACACCGCTTCCCACTGATACCACAGACATAGGCTCTCCTACAAGTCCCATTGCAATCGGCATAACATAGGGTATTTTAAGCAGAAAGCAAATGGGTGTAAGCAACACAGCCAATGTATCACGCGGCGAAAAGCGGAAGTACAGAATAAACAACAGCAAAAACACTGCCAGCACCACTGCTGCGCACTCCATTGACAGCGCGTAAATATGCGCCAGTGTTACCGCTGCGGCAACCAATACAATAAAATTCATTGGCAGGAAAGAGCACATTAACGCCAAAACCAAAACAACTTCAATGTTTTTGAGCATACTCATATATCCAATGGCATCATTAATAATTAAAACAGATACCAGCGCCAGCAGAAACTTGCTAAACGGTGTAATATACAACTCATACTTACTATAAAATTTTCTTAATTGTTCTCGTAAAACCAGCAGGTTTGTCATAATTGTTTCCTCACTAATCCTGTACCAGCTAACTTTTCTGCTGATAAACAGGCTATTTCTTGCCTTCTTTCTCATAGAGATAAGATAGCTTTTTGAGATTATTGTAATACAATTTCAGGCTTTTCTTCGCTTTGGTATAGCGATATGTGTATACGGCATACGAAATAATTGCGTAAACTCCTACAAAGATAAGATATGCAATCACAACATTTTTGCCAAACAAAAACAAATCCATCTTGTAGATCTCTGTCATAAACGTTTCCAAGTCATAGCCTAGATATACCGCAAAAATAATAAAAAAACCGATTGTCCCACTGATAACGGATTTAATTACCTGCAACCCAATGTAATCACCGCGGAAGTAACTGCCTATTGACACATTTTTCTTTCCCTCGTTTGCCTCATAGGATGCCATTTTCGTCATCAGCCTAATTCTTTCTTCATTCAGCATAACTCTTTTTCCTTATATGGCAAGTACCTGCCTATCTGTCCAAAAAGCGCATTTTATTTCCTGTAGAATCCACCTTCTTAGGTGCTTCTGAATTGCGCTTTGGTCTATCCAGAACACTTGACAGGTTTTTTGTCATTTCTCCTTTACATTTCTCACAATACTTACCTGAGCGTATCATGGCACCACATTTTTCACAAGGGATTTTTACCGGAGAATCTGCGGTAAATTCTAAGCGGTCTTCACGTATCCACTGGTGAATTTGTGCTGGTTCTACCTCGCATGCATCTGAAACTTCCTTAATATCAGCGTGGGGATTTTCACGAATATATTTCTTGACTACCTGGAATGTAGCCTCTAACTTATCCTTGCAAGCAGGACAAATCGGGTACCCCGCAATGTGATTAAAAAGCTTTCCGCATTTTCTGCAATTCCTTACGTTCATTGATTTTCCCTCCATTACATTCCCTCTCCGATACAGAGAGTAATCGCATAAACCGTTTTCACGCCGTGGCGCTGCAACTCTACGGCAACGGCATCCAATGTACTGCCCGTTGTAAATATATCGTCTATAAGGATTATTTTATTTAATTTTACAACATCTGCGTTAATATTGAAAGCCCTTTTCAAATTATTTTGCCGAAGTTGTGGTGTAAGTTCTTTTTGCGGCAGTGTGTTCCGAACACGCAGCACCAAATCGGCAGCCATTGGAATCCTTGTAAGCCGTGATAATTCCTTGGCAATCAGCTCTGCCTGGTTATATCCACGCGCTCTTTTCTTAGCAGAATGGAGTGGTATTGGAACAATTGCCTGTGCCTGCATATGTTTTATTTCTTCTCCAAGGTGCCGGAAAATATCCTCCGCATAAAACTCCGCATACTCACAGCGTCCGCTATATTTAAAACGATAAATACTTTTTCTTATGCTTTGATAATCATACAGCGCATATCCACACTCAAATATATGTTTTTTATTTATGCAGTCCAAGCAAAATATCTCCGCATCCTCCCTAAGCTGTTTCCCGCACTTGCGGCAGCGCGGTTCTCTGATATATTGTATCCTTTTTTGGCAGTCCAAACAAGCTTTTCCTTCTCCGACCGGAACAATACCATCGCAGACAGGGCAGCGTCTTGGGAAAAAGAGGTTTTTTATTTGTTCTCCATAATTTCGAAAATTCTGTCCTTTAATCCTGTATATCTCCTTTGCTCGTTTTCGTTTGCTATCATCTGCATCACAGTATTACGACTGCCAAGAATTGTAACACAGTTCTTCGCTCTAGTAACACCTGTATATAAAAGGTTCCGATTTAACAGCATTCTAGGGCCTGTTAAAAGCGGCATAATCACTGCTGGATATTCGCTTCCTTGTGATTTATGAATTGTTATTGCGTATGCAAGTTCGATTTCATCCAATCCTGTTACTGGATATGTTACTCTGCGCAAATCATCATATTCTACTACCACTGTTTTCGCTGTTTCATTGATATCCTTTATTATACCCACATCCCCATTAAACACTCCTTGACCGCCATCAATTGCAATGCCATATTTGCTGACGATTTCCCATTCCAGTTGATAATTATTCTTAATCTGCATTACCTTGTCACCCATCCGAAAAAATCCATCGCCATGCGGTATTTCAATTTTTTCTTCTGCTGGCGGATTAAGATACTGCTGCAATATCTTATTCAGCGTTTCCACGCCCAGACCGCCTTTACGCATAGGTGTAAGCACTTGTATATCAAATATTCCAGCATTTACATACTTTGGCAGTTTTTGCGTAATTAGGAGAATCATATGCTTATAAATAACATTAATATTATCACGTTCCAAAAAGAAAAAGTCACGACTTTTATTATCCAATGCAATTTCTTTTCCTTCATTAATGCGATGTGCATTTACAACAATATCGCTCTCTCCTGCCTGACGAAATATTTTTGATAGCACCACGCAGGCAAATACTTTGCTTTCCATTAAGTCTTTCAGTACTTGCCCTGGCCCTACCGATGGAAGCTGGTTCCTATCTCCTACCATAATCAGCCTTGTTCCGGGCGCAACTGCCTTTAACAGTGATTGAAACAAATAGATATCGACCATTGACATCTCATCAATTATAATAACATCTGTTTCTAAAGGATTCAACTCATTCCTTTCAAAATGCACACCAGAAGCGGATTTTTCGTCGTCAGATACAGCACCATTTAATTCCAGAAGGCGGTGAATAGTTTTTGCTTCAAAGCCTGTCGCCTCTGTCATGCGCTTTGCTGCCCTTCCTGTTGGTGCTGCCAGGAAAATATCCAGCCCCTCCTCCTCAAAATAACGGATAATCATATTAATTGTCGTTGTTTTTCCAGTACCCGGCCCGCCTGATAAAATAAAAATACCATTTTCTATTGCCTCAAGCACGGCTTTGCGCTGGAGCGTATCCAATTCCATCTGATTAGCGTCCTCAAGTATTCTTAACTTCTGTTCTAATTTTCCACGTTGCTCATCTGTCAGCGCATCTGCTTCTCCGAACGCCCTTTGCAGTTCAAACAGCATTCTGGCACAGTTTAACTCTGCATAGTATGCTGTCATACTATAGATACATTTTTCCCCGGATTCCGTTTCCTTTATTACTATTTTTTTGTCAATTGCAAGGTTTGGTATCTGCGGTGCTATCTGCTGCTGCGATAGTTCCAGCATTTCTGTGGCCTTCTCTAAGAGCAATGCTTCTGGTAGATAGACATGCCCCTCAGAACCAGACTGATTCAATGTATACAAAATACCACTGCGGATACGAAAATCCGAATCCGTGTGAATCCCAATCTTAGAAGCAATATCATCCGCAATACGAAACCCGATTCCTGTAACATCCTCCGCAAGCTTATAAGGATTTTCTTTCATGATATTATACAGTCCCATACCATACTGTTTATATATTTTCAACGAAAGTGTATTGGAAATGCCATACTGTTGAAGAAAAATCATTGCTTCCCGAATATCTTTTTTTTCTTCCACCTGTTCCGCAATCTCCCTTGCTTTTTTCGCACTAATCCCTTTGACTTCCGCAAGCCGATGCGGTTCCTCTTCGATCACCCGAAAGGTTTCATCGCCAAAACGCCGCACAATGCGCGCAGCAAGTGCAGCGCCCACGCCTTTAATCGCCCCCGACCCCAAATAGCGTTCTACTGCCACAGCATCCTCTGGCGGCACGATATGAAATCGCTCCACCTTAAACTGCTTTCCATATACTGCATGTTCCACATAGGTTCCTTCTGCTTCAATACATTCCCCTTCATCCAATTGCAGAAAAATCCCTGTACAGGTAAGTTCTGCCCCGCCTGCGGTTAATGTAATAACACCATATCCATTATCCGGATTTTTAAATATTATATGCTCCACAAAGCCCTTTAGCACTTCCAACGATCCAGCCCCCTGTCCGCTTTACCACTACACAATACAGCCGACCCTGTAAATAATGGGCCGGCTGCATTGTATGCCATAGCTATTCTGAATCCACCTTTTCCGAATCCAAACCTTTTGAATCCGCACTTTGGACTCCATACTGCCTTTTCATCTGTTCATATAAGATATTTGCCAATCCAATACCATTTCCTTCTGTTGCCTGACTTGCTAACTGCTGTACTGCAGAATCCTTAAAACAGTCCACCATTTTGGAACCATACGAATTTTCATCATTATCTGAAAATAATTTGGTTGTTTCCATCATAGTTTTAAACATCTGTTCTACAAAATATGCTTCAAATTCTTTACATGCTTGCTTTAACTCGTTCTCCGTCGCATTCTGATACCCACTTTCCAATTTATTCTGTAATGTGGATACCCGATTGTCCGACGCCTGACTTGCCATATACCCTGCATACGCAGAGCCTACTCCTCCCATTTCCATAATAAACCTGCTACTAAAAACATATACAAATGTATATACTAGATGATTCGCTATATCCTCACGAAATATAGTTACTGTTTCAACGTGTTCGATTTTGTTAAAAATCAACTACTTTCGTTTGTCTAACACTCCACAGTCGTAAATTCCCGACTAAACCATCGGTACATACCAGTAAAATCTTTTTATTGACTCAATACTGGTTTTCATCAAAATAGCTTTTCCTTTCCTAGCTTTTATTTCATATTGCATTTCATTTGCCCTTGGTTTTCGGGACTTGACCATTGTCCAAATGTCACCATCAAGGTTCTACCCTATAATTAGCAAGACTATTTCAACTTGCACTGGTTTTTTCTCGACATTTCCGACTGCTATAACGTCAGCACAAACGAATACTTTGGATTTTAAGTATCTTTGAGCCAATTTGCTCACTTTTTACAACATTTTCAGTTTCTTAAAATTCCTCCTTGTATAAACTGCCGCATTTATGCAAACGATGTACTTCCTGCACTTTCACGCACAAATCATATTTTATTTACTAACGCTTCAACTGATTTGCCTGCTGCAACATTTCATCAGAAGTTGTAATTACTTTGGAATTCATTTCATAAGCCCGCTGTGCAACAATCATATTTACCATTTCATCAGCAACCTGAACATTTGAGCCTTCCAAATATCCTTGAATTAATTCACTCTTTGTCAGTTCTTCTTCCTCAGACTCATTCATTGCCTCGCCGCTTGCTTCTGTTTCTGCATAAAGGCTGTCGCCAGCTTTCGTCAAACCCGCCGGATTGTTAAACTGCCATAAACCAATCGCAACATCCAAACTCTGCGGAATATTGTTGTCATCTGGATAATACAATACACCACCCTCACCAACTGTTACCTTACTAACAATCATATCATCATCCAATACAATATTTTCTCCTTCACTGCTTAACACAGGAAGTCCATCTGTTGTTGTCAATGTAATTCCTTCTGATCCGATTGCAAAAACAAGATTACCATTTCTGGTATAATATGTATTTCCGTCCGTTCCCTGTATCCCGAAAAATCCGTTTCCATCAATTGCAAAATTTGCAACGCCAGGCGTTTCCAACAAACTGCCTTGCTTGAAAATAGATGTAATTGCAGAATTGCGCACACCAAGACCCACTTCTGCGCCGATTGGCTTCTGCTCTACATTCGCCGTTGTACTCTTTGTTTGAATTGTTTGATACAAAAGCGACTTAAACTCCATAACCTCTGTCTTATATCCTGTTGTATTAACATTTGAAAGATTATGGGCAATATTATCCAAATTTAATTGCTGCGCGATCATTCCTGTCGCACCTGTCCAAAGTGATCTTACCATAGCGATAACTCCTCCTTATATGCAAAACGCTCCCCTTATACTTATAATTCTTCTGTACTTCTCTTATATTATCTTACCGCCATCTTATCTTAATCTGCTCAAAGCCATTGACTTCTCTAAGGACTCGTCATAGGTTGTTATCATCTTCTGGTTCGCCTCATACTGTCTTGAAATCGTAATCATATTAACCATTTCCTTGACAACAGAAACATTTGACATTTCCAAATATCCTTGATACACTGTAGGGTCTGCAGCATCATTCGATACCGCGCCTTCTTTGGCATCCCACATCGTTTCCCCATAATGTGTCAGATAATCGGTATTTTCAAACTCCGTAATTTTCAGCCTTGCAGCAAGCCTGTCATCCTGATAAATATTTCCATTTTCATCGATCACCGTGCTCCCTGCTGTTGTGGACAACTGAATCCTTCCGTTCTGCCCAAGAACGTAATCGCCATCCTTTGTTACAAGATAGCCTTCCTTAGTCAGAGTAAAGCCGCCGTCCCTTGTATATTTTGTAGAGGTTTCCCCTGCCTTGTTCGTAAACTCAATATTGAAGAAGCCATTGCCTCCTATTGCCAAATCATAGGTATTCCCTGTATCCCTCAATGAGCCCTGCGTAAAATCAGTAAATGTTTCTCCAATTTTTACACCAAGACTCATATTCCCCAACCGTTTCGGTGTATTGGGATTTTCTGATACATCCTTGATTTTCACTGCCATAACTTCTGCATACGCCTGACTTGTAGAGCCTTCCTTCTTAAACCCTGTCGTATCTACGTTTGCTAAATTGTTCGACATAATATCCATTCTATACTGCTCATTGAGCATACCTGTGTAGGCTGTGTACAGACCTCTAAGCATATATTCCTCCTAATCCAATACTGGGTCTTAGAAGCAGTTATCCTTTTATATAGATATCTTCCCGATATCCTGCTAGAAACTCTACATATTTTCCTGTTCCAATGGCAACTGCCGTCATCGGATCCTCCGCTGTCATTGTATTAATTCCGGTTCTTGACTCCACTAAGTCTTCTAACCCACGAAGCAGGCTGCCGCCGCCTGTCAGTACAATGCCTCTGTCTGCAATGTCTGCCGCAAGTTCTGGCGGTGTCTTCTCAAGAACACTGTGAATTGTATCAATTATCTGCGAAGTGGTTTCCCGCAGTGCTTCCTCTGTTTCCTCAGAAGAAACACGGATGGTTTTGGGAAGTCCTGTAACAAGATTCCGTCCCCTAACATCCATATAATCAACTTCTGCTCGCTTAAATGCTGACCCAATCTTTATTTTGATGTCTTCTGCTGTCCTCTCCCCAATCAGGAGATTGTGCTTCTTTCTCATATAGCGAACAATGGCCTCATCGAAATCATCACCCGCAATCTTAATCGATGCACTTACTACAGTACCGCCAAGCGAAATTACTGCAATATCAGAAGTTCCGCCCCCAATATCTACAATCATATTTCCACATGGCTTCGATATATCAATTCCTGCTCCTATGGCTGCGGCAATTGGTTCCTCTATAATAGAAACATCTCTTGCCCCTGCCTGATACGTTGCGTCCTCAACGGCTTTCTTCTCAACCTCTGTCACGCCGCTTGGCACACAAACTGCAATTCTAGGTTTGCGGAATGTTTTCTTTCCAAGCGCCTTCTGTATAAAGTGCTTCATCATCTGCTCTGTCACTTTATAATCAGAGATTACACCTTGCCGAAGCGGTCTTACCGCTACAATATTTCCAGGCGTTCTTCCCAGCATAAGCCGCGCGTCTTCCCCAATGGCTTTAATTTTATCTGTATCTCTATCAAAAGCAACGACTGAAGGCTCCTTCAGCACTACACCTTTTCCTCTAATGTAAACAAGTATGCTTGCGGTTCCAAGGTCAATTCCAATATCTGTGTATTGCATGGCTCTGCGCCCCTTTCTATGAATTAAAATGGTAAAATCAGGTCATTTATCTTTAGCCTAAGCCTAATATCAACATCAATAAGTAGTTTACCCATTACCGATAAATTTACCCACTGTAAAAGATACTAAGCCATTATAACCTAATTCTTCCATTTTTCAAAGGGGTTTCATACTTTTTTTACAATAAAAAATATAGAAATTTTAAAAAATGCCCATTATCGCCATTAAATGCCGCCTTTTCACGGCTAAATTAAAGATATATACTGGTTTATGATAGTTATATCGGTATCTGTAACACAATACTTTAGCTTTATTGGTAAAATATTATGTAAATTTATTATATTATCTAACTTATGTTTTGTAAATAGAAAATTTGCTGAAAATTCTGAAAATTTTGTTATTTTTCACAGTTGAAATGCGTATTAACTGCTCATTTCCGCCCCAATACAGTAGATTACGCAAGCATTTGCGCCTTGACGCAGGCAACTTAAAATGCGCAAATGTTGTTACGATAAGCGACTGAAAGCTGTGAATCAAAATAAAATTTTAAAAGCTGCAAGGCGTACTTTATGCACGCCCTGCAATTTCTTTCGCTTTATCTAACATTTTCTGAATATAAATTCCTGTATAAGAATTTTCACAGGCAGCTATTTTTTCGGGCGTGCCTTCCGCGATTACAGTACCACCGCCATCACCGCCCTCAGGTCCAATATCAATAATATAGTCCGCCGTTTTAATCACATCAAGATTGTGTTCAATTACAATCACAGTATTGCCGCCCTCTGCAAGCCGCTGCAATATCTCCACAAGTTTATGCACATCCGCAAAATGCAGACCAGTGGTTGGCTCATCCAAAATATAAATGGTTTTTCCTGTGCTTCTGCGGCTTAATTCTGTGGCAAGCTTAATTCTCTGCGCTTCACCGCCAGACAACGTTGTAGAAGGCTGCCCCAGTTTAATATAAGAAAGCCCTACATCATTTAATGTTTCTATTTTTCTTTTAATAGAAGGAACTGCCTCAAAAAATGGCAAGGCTTCCTCCACTGTCATATCAAGAACATCAAAAATGCTCTTACCTTTGTATTTTACATCCAAGGTTTCTCGATTATAACGTTTTCCTTGGCAGACTTCGCAGGGAACATAAACATCCGGCAAAAAATGCATTTCAATTTTAATAATGCCATCGCCGCCGCAAGCTTCGCATCGTCCACCTTTCACATTAAAACTAAAACGTCCCTTCGAATACCCCTTTGCCTTTGCATCAACCGTAGAAGCAAACAAGTCCCTGATTTGATCGAATACACCCGTGTAAGTTGCCGGATTGGATCGCGGCGTTCTTCCTATTGGCGACTGATCAATATTAATCACCTTATCAAGCTGTTCCACACCATCAATTTTCTTATGCTTGCCGGGAATTGTCCGCGCACGGTTCAACTTTTTTGCAAGATATTTATATAAAATCTCGTTGACTAGTGAGGATTTTCCAGAACCGGATACACCCGTTACACAAGTAAACACACCCAGCGGAAATTTTACATCAATTTTTTTCAGATTGTTTTCCTCAGCGCCCTTTACTGTCAGCCATCCAGTCGGTTTACGTCTTGTTTCTGGAATGGGAATTTGAATTTTCCCACTAAGATACTGCCCTGTAATAGAATCCGGCATCTGCATAATCTCCTGCGCCGTTCCCTGTGCAATCACCTCACCACCATGATCACCCGCACCTGGACCAATATCAATAATATGATCCGCCGCAAGCATGGTATCCTCGTCATGCTCTACAACAAGCAGCGTATTCCCCAAATCTTTTAAATTCTTCAGCGCATTCAGCAGTTTATCATTATCACGCTGGTGCAGTCCAATACTAGGTTCATCCAAAATATAACATACACCAACCAAACCCGAACCAATCTGCGTAGCAAGGCGGATGCGCTGTGCTTCCCCGCCGGAAAGCGATGCCGTTCCTCTTGCCAGACTCAGATATTCCAATCCTACATTTGCCAAAAAGCCGACTCTTGCCTTGATTTCCTTCAATATCCTTTTTCCAATTAACTGTTGCTGCTTAGTCAGCTCCATTGTATCCAGAAAACGATACAAATTTCCAATAGACATAGACGTTATTTCATAAATATTTTTATCACATACTGTAACTGCAAGTGAACTTTTCTTTAACCTTTTGCCGCCACATTCTTTACAAGGCGTGATCCGCATAAATGTTTCATATTCCTGCTTCGATGCCTCGGATGCCGTTTCTCTGTAACGCCGCTCTACATTTTTTACCAAGCCTTCAAACGCAACTGCATAAGTGCCTTCGCCACGCTGTCCTTTATAATGTACTGTAAGTTCTTCTCCATTCGTACCATACACCAAAACCTCCTGCACTTCCGGAGAAAGTTCTTCCATTGGCGTATCCAACGAAAAATTATATTCCCTGCAAAGTGCCTGCAAAATTGCATTAGTAAAACTATTTTTATCTGCACACGACTGCCAGCCCATTACGGTTATTGCACCTTGATTAATGCTTAAACTTCTGTCAGGAATCATTAGGTCAATGTCAAACTCCATTTTATAGCCCAATCCTACACACTCCGGACAGGCACCGAACGGATTATTAAATGAAAAACTGCGGGGTTCGACTTCATCAATACTTATGTTGCAGTCAGGACACGCAAAACTCTGCGAAAAGTTCATCTGCTCTCCCCCTACAATATCCACAATTAACAGTCCCTCCGATAAAACAAGTACATTTTCAATAGAATCTGCAAGACGCCTTGCAATCCCTTCCTTTACTACCAGACGATCGACCACAATTTCAATATTGTGCTTAATATTCTTATCCAGCTTAATTTCTTCTGTTAATTCATAAAGGCTGCCATCAACACGGACACGCACATAACCGCCTTTCTTGGCGCGTTCCAATACTTTCACGTGTTCTCCTTTGCGCCCGCGCACTACTGGCGCAAGCAGCTGTATCTTTGTTCCCTCGGGTTGATCTAAAATCTGGTCAACCATTTGATCGACAGTCTGCTTCTTAATCTCCCTTCCGCAGTTGGGACAGTGCGGTATACCGATCCTAGCATACAGCAAACGAAAGTAATCATAAACCTCTGTCACTGTTCCAACCGTAGAACGTGGATTTCTATTTGTTGATTTCTGATCGATTGAAATTGCAGGCGAAAGCCCCTCAATACTTTCCACATTCGGCTTTTCCATCTGCCCCAAAAACTGTCTGGCATAGGAAGAAAGTGACTCCATATATCTGCGCTGCCCTTCTGCATAAATTGTATCAAAAGCAAGCGATGATTTACCGGAACCTGACAATCCTGTTAACACCACAAAACGATTTCTTGGAATATCCAGACTAACGTTTTTTAGATTATGCTCATTCGCACCACGAATTTTAATAACCTCTCCTTTTGGAAGCATTTTCAATTGTTTCTCGTCCATTTTTATCCCCATTTCTGCGTTGCGCTATTATTCCTATAATTCGTTTAATATCCTTTTCAGCTCCGCCATTTTATCGCGAAGTTCCATCGCCATCTCAAAATTCAAATCTGCTGCTGCCTTGCGCATATTTTTCTCAATAGTCGCAATCAACTTCTTTAACTCTTTTTCATCCATTGATTCTGGATCTTTAGCAAACACTTGTTCTTCTTTCGCCACTGCCTTGGAAATACTGATAAGATCACGCACTGCCTTTTTTATTGTCTGTGGTGTAATTCCATGTTCCTCATTATACTGCTGCTGTATTGCTCTACGCCTTGCCGTTTCATCCAATGTTATCTGCATAGAATCTGTAATGGTATCCGCATACATCACAACATGTCCCTCTGCATTTCTTGCTGCACGGCCTACTGTCTGAATTAGAGAAGTTGCAGAACGCAGAAATCCCTCTTTATCTGCATCAAGTACTGCTACCAAAGAAATCTCTGGTATATCAAGACCTTCACGCAAAAGATTAATTCCAACAAGCACATCAAATACATCTAAACGCATATCACGGATAATTTCAGCCCGTTCTAATGTATCAATATCAGAATGAAGATATTTTACCCGAATCCCCACTTCACTCATATATTTCGTTAAATCTTCCGCCATGCGCTTTGTTAAAGTGGTCACTAATACTTTATTATGCTTCTCTGTTTCCAAATTAATTCTGGAAATCAAATCATCAATCTGCCCCGCAACAGGATGTATCTCAATCACAGGATCTAACAATCCTGTCGGACGGATAATCTGTTCCACGCGCATTAATTCATGAGCTTCCTCATATACACTTGGTGTTGCGGAAACAAACAACATCTGATCAATTTTCTGCTCAAATTCCTCAAAGCGAAGTGGACGGTTATCCAATGCTGATGGTAGACGAAATCCATAATCCACCAATGTATTTTTACGAGAACGGTCACCTGCGTACATTCCCCGTATCTGTGGTATTGTCATATGCGATTCATCTATTATAATAAGGAAGTCTTCTTGAAAAAAGTCCAAAAGACAATATGGCGGCTCACCCTCTTTTGTCCCGTTTAAGTGCCGTGAGTAATTCTCAATTCCTGAACAAAATCCTGTTTCTCGAAGCATCTCTACATCAAAATTAGTACGCTCTGCAATCCGCTGTGCCTCAAGCAGTTTATCCTCACTTTTAAAATAGCGTACACGCTCTTTCATTTCCTCCTCAATCTTCGTACAAGCCTGCGCTATCCTTTCGGGTGCTACAACATAATGCGATGCCGGAAAAATTGTAATATGCTCCAACAACGCATTCACTTTTCCTGTCAGCGGATCAATCTCTGCAATACGGTCTATCTCATCCCCAAAAAACTCCACACGTACCAAGGAATCCCCACCTTGTGCTGGGTTAATCTCTACCACATCGCCACGTACGCGAAAACAGCTTCGCTGCAAGTCCATATCGTTTCTATCGTATTGCATCTCTATCAATGCATGAATCACTTCGTCACGATCTTTTGTCATACCTGGTCTTAGGGAAAGCATCATTCCTTGATATTCGTCAGGACTTCCCAATCCATAAATACAAGACACGCTGGCAACGACAACAACATCTTTCCGCTCGGTCAGCGAAGCCGTTGCCGACAGACGCAGTTTATCAATTTCCTCATTGACTGCCGAATCTTTTGCGATATACGTATCCGATGACGGAATATACGCTTCCGGCTGATAGTAATCGTAATACGATACAAAATATTCTACCGCGTTTTCAGGGAAGAATTCTTTAAACTCACCATAGAGTTGTCCAGCGAGGGTTTTATTGTGCGCGATTACCAAAGTGGGCTTTTGCAGCGCCTGTATAATATTTGCCATTGTGAAGGTCTTGCCGGAGCCCGTGACGCCTAGTAAAGTCTGGAATTGGTTGCCTTCCTTGAAGCCTTTTACAAGGGCTTCGATCGCCTGCGGCTGATCGCCGGTGGGCTGGTATTCACTGTGCAATTTAAACAACATTGGGAAAATCACCTCCTTAATTTCATACGAAAAAGTTCGCCTATTCGCCAGAAATTCGTCGTCACTTCGTCTTTTTACCTTCGGGAAATTGCACAAAAATAGTTCACGACGAAATTAGGTCACCTATCGCCATTTTTTCCATTTATTATACCCATAAACGAAAACAATTGCCAATCTAAATGTATAACGAGTGAACGCTTCTACAATGCTGGTGTAGTAATCGGCAATTAAATGCGTTCACGAGTATAACACGGTGTAATTCTAAATAGACGAATTACTTCGGAACTTTCTATACTCATGTACGATTCGATTTTCCTTTCTGCACAGCATTTATTGTTCGCTTATGCAATATGGGCTGTGCAGAAATTGGAAAATCTTAACGGTCGTCAGTATAATTCAGATTGAATCATAACACAAAATCATATGTTTGTACAGTCATTAATCAATAAAAAGCAAATATTTGTTTTCTTTTTGTACTACTTATATATAATATACTTTATTCTTACCTTCCAAAGTACGAACAAGTTATAAACATTTTGTAAATTCTTTCACTCTTATTTCATTATACTCACAAACGATTCGATTTTCCTTTCTGCACAACACATATTGCCCGCTTATGCAATATGGGCTGTGCAGAAATTGGAAAATCTTAACGGTCGTGAGTATTATTTACTGCACAGCCTAACACAATAAAATCAGGAGTATTCTGACCTCCCAGAATACTCCCTTACCTTTACGCAATTACTCTATTCATAATACTTGTCTACATCTGGAAAAACATCCATTGGATCACATACTGCATCCGCAATAATTTCCTTATTATCACCATACACATCCATTGTGATAATCTCTTTTGAATGTCCCATTAGTTTTGATACTGCTTTCTATATTGATATTGCCAACATCCCCACAGCCTGCTCAAACTCTTTTATGGAATCTGCCTTTGCTGCTATTTTATGCCATCTTCTCAACACTTCTAAATCCGTCTGTTTCATAATATAATTCCTAAGCGTTTCTGATGGTTCTCCAATATCTTCCAGGAGTTCAAGAACGGCTTCTGCAAAATTATGAAAAATATAATTTTTGCAAAATCTTGTAAACTGCTGTTATACTACATAACGCCAGAATTTACCGAACCGCACTGGTTAAACATATATAACTGACGTTATGTAGTACAAATAACAGTACTTGTGCAATCCACTGATAAAATTTCTAAACCACAGTAGATTGCTTTTTAAAGATATCGATTATTATTCACTTAATGCTTCTACTTTTATTTGAAAAATCCTTTCTGTATTTCTCTTTGCATTTTCAATTAGTACATCTTCTTCCACTTTCATATATTTCGCCAAATCCTTTACTACATATTTGATATTTTGTGGTACATTTATTTTTTCAAGACCCCGAATATTTTTGGGCACTAGATAAGGCGCATCTGTTTCCACTAAAATCCGATCCAAAGGAATAATCTGTACTGCATTACGCAATTCTTTTGCACGTCGGTCATCACATATCCATCCTGTAATCCCAATAGAAAATCCCATAGAAAGGTACTTATCTAAAGTTGCTTTATCACCAGTAAAACAATGAACCACAGATTTTCTACAAAGTTCTGGGTGTTTTTTAAATCTCTTTATGAAATCATCTGATGCACTGCGTTCATGAAGAAATAATGGTTTGTTCAGTTTTTCCGCAAGAACAATATGTTTTTCCAGACACCTTACTTGATTCTCTTTTCTGGAAAACATTCTGTCATAGTCTAGCCCGCATTCCCCTACTGCTACTATCTTATTATTTTGAGTTATGATTTGTTCTATAAGCTGAAAATCCTCCTGTTTTGCATAATCCGCATTATGTGGGTGTATTCCTGCTGTCCCAAAAGCATAATGAGTTTTTACAAAATCATCTATTTTCCTATTTTCTTTTGTATCTGTTCCTGTCAGAATACAACATACCTTATTATTTCCTGCCTCAACGATTACTTCTTCGGGATCAGAAAACTGTTTACAAAATAAGTTTAAACCAATATCATAATATTTTATAAGTTCCATACTTTTCTCCAAAATAAAGTCAAGTTCCTATTTAGGAACTGTCAATAGATAACTCATCCATTTGACTTGTCTAAATGTCCATCTGCAGCATCAGATAATCTTGTTATGTTTAAATTTAAGCGTTACTAAGCGTCGAAAAGACTGACGCTAAGCATAACATCGTACTATGTTTAACACTCTATCTTGTATCATCAAAGTTTCTTGTGACAGCTCCATTTCTAATGATTTAACATCTGCATTCATCTGACGAAACAATATTTTTATATTATTTCATTTTATAATATTTGTACCACATTCTATATAACTCTGCATCTGTATAACTTTTATGATTGTACTTAGAACGCCATTTTTTATAAGAAGAAAATGATTCCAAAAACTTATAATCACAAATATTCCAAGAACAAAACAACTTTTTATATGCCGTTCCTGATGGAACTACCAAAAAATTTCTCCGTACATATCTATTAGCATATTTTTTCATTCCTTTGTTGTGATCTTTACAACACGGAATTTTCTTATAACTTCTACTCATAACATTTGCTCCAAAAATCAGATTTTCCAGCTATGCACATCTATTTTACAAATAATTATCTTTTATTTATTTCAGCTTTTCTATCTTCTCAATCACACAATTATGAGATTTATCTGTATTCTGTTTATTATAGTTTATTCCTACCAGCAGAATTTCGTCAATATATCCCTTAACCGCTTGTGTATACTGTCTGTCTTTCATCTGAAAACGTATTTGCAACTTCTCAAGAAAATAATATCATTTAAGGAATCAACTGTCTATAGTATTTCATTTCCCATAACTTACATTATACTTATCCATATAGCCGCTGCGCCTGCTGTATTTAACTCCAATATTAATATTAAAGATTTAGACGGATCGATTACATGGATTATGTACAACAGCCGTGATTGAAGTATTGCCTACAACTCTGGAGATACCTACAAACCAGACGATAATGCTCATATACGGTAAAGAAGCAAGCAACCGAAAACAAGAGATAGACCGCCAGCACCACACTA
>ERZ778496.473-NODE-473-length-39435-cov-11.493601_pt1 | contig 39435 bp, 28 predicted proteins | sample MGYA00433099_ERZ778496 | MGnify/ENA primary metagenome ERZ778496 (study PRJEB29527, sample SAMN07138962) | mouse gut metagenome | material: feces | host: mouse | place: China:Nanjing | collected 2016-01-25 ...
GTCCACTTAGCACTTTTGATATACAATCCATCACCCCAAATGTCCAACCTGCCGCATATCCACATGAACTTACATGCGCGGAAAAGTTTACCTGACCGCTGATAGTGAACATGCTTTGACTGCTGTTCAACTCCGGAATAAACAATGGAGTGCCCTTATGAAATATTAGTTGCGTACATCCGATAGGAAATGTAAGTACATTGAATCCTCTGACGCTATTCAATATATAATAGTATCGCACATAGGACCGCAACGGCTCACAAGGCCTTATGAAAAGTATCTCCGCATCACCCATCAATCTACCTGTTCAGCAGTATTCACACATAAAAACATTGTGGTTTTACAAATATAGCGATTTTATTTGCTCTGAACGAATGTATGACATAAATTTCGCAAAAGAAAGCTTCCCGCAAAGTATTAAGGGCCACTAAATTATTTTATATCAAACAGCTCCAGCGCATGATAAAATTCAACTATAGACTTGATAAGAAATGTAAATCTTGGTAACTTTACAACTGTTATCATTTTGTTTATTTATAGTCATGAAATCATAATGAACCGTATTATCATATCGTTATTTTATACCATAGCATTGTTCTCAGCCATATTTTCATCGGCTTGTCCAACAGATCTTACTGTCGAATATCAAATCAAGCCTATGGGAGTGGATGAACCGCATCCGAGATTCGGATGGAAAATGAAGCATGATACGTTGCGACGCGGACAGACGCAACGGTCTTACCGCATAATTGTGACTGATGAAAACGGCATGACAACATGGGATACGGGCGACATAAATTCAACAAAATCGGTCGGAATTGTATACAGAGGAGCGAGATTGAAGTCGGCTACACGCTATTCATGGAGAGTAGAGACCGTTGACGAATGCGGCAACAAAGCATCGGCTACATCTTTTTTTGAAACAGGACTTGCTGTTGACAGCCAATTGTCATATGACAACTGGGACGATGCCCGATGGATAGGCGACAATAATGACAATCTGGTTTTACATGCCCACTATCTGCCGGTGTTCCGACTGAGCTATTCCGTGCAACTTTTGGAAAACACGAAGAAAGCTTCATTTATATATGGAGCAAATGACACTCGGCTTATGAAGCCTGAATTTAACGAATATGGACTTTGCGCCGGACGCGACTCGGCCTACATAAGGCTTGAATTGGACTCCACCCCAATTGACTCGGGCAGACACGCACGCCTTAACATATACAGAGTAGGTTATCATCCTGATGACCGTGAGAGTGTGCCGCTAAAAAGTCTTACACTTTCTGCCGTGACACAAGAAAACCGCATGCAGCCACATGAAATCAAGGTGGCTTCCAACTTAGGCATAACCACTATATCGGTCGATGCCGACACTTTGGAGTCCTTTGTGATCAATCCTCACGGAGGTGGCGGCGATTTTATAGCTTATCCTGTAGTCGGTGACATAGGATATTGTCTACCCGCCAATGGCAAGGCCCTGTTCTACGACTTCACTTTATCACATTTTCGAAGTCCGTCCAACTCGATTGTTTCACTTCCTCCGGTCACTGTTTCAGGAGGCAAGGACGGCAGCATGACATTCCGGCAATTGCCCGAACGTGGTATGCCTATGCTGCGACACACATTTCAGATTGCCGACAAGCCAATAGCCAAAGCGCGGGTCTATGCTACCGCACGCGGCATATATGACCTATACATAAACGGCAGTCGTATAAACTCATCATATTTCAGTCCCGGATCCACACAATACAACAAAACTCACCGATATCAAATCTACGACATAACAGAACTGCTTTACAAAGGGCCAAATGCCATAGGGGTACAGTTGGCCGAAGGCTGGTGGAGCGGAGGCGCGACATTCATGGGCGAGAATTGGAATGTGTTTGGCGACAGGCAGTCGTTTTTGGGAAAAATAAAAATAACATACGCTGACGGCACGGAACAGACTGTCGTATCAAAGCCTGAAACATGGCGCGTATCTAATGACGGGCCGCTCAGATATTCGAGCTTTTTCCAAGGCGAGATATACGATGCGGTCAGGGAGGAGAATTTTGACGGATGGAGCACAGCACTATATGACGACCACACATGGCATGGTGCCGTAGAAATCGACACTAAACATACCGTAGCAAAATGCGGAAGTCATGAAATGCCTCGAGTCGATGATTTTTCACTATTGAAACTATCGGCTCATGGCGGGACCGAAATCATAGAAGTCGACCGACTTCAGGCTATAACGGCCGAAGAAGTATCACCGGGCGTATGGATATATGATATGGGGCAGAATTTTGCAGGGGTGCCTGAAATCGATTTTGACGGATTGCCTCGGGGCACGACGGTCACAATGCGTTTTGCCGAAATGACATATCCGGATCTTCCGGAACACAAAGGACGACAACGTCATCTTATGGTAGAAAATATAAGGGCGGCAATGAACCGCGACATATACATAGCCCGTAGAGGCAGGGAAAGTTTCTCTCCGCGCGGTACCTATCACGGTTACCGTTATATAGAGATAAGCGGTATTGACCATGCTCTCCCACTTGACCGCGTCAAAGGCAGAGTACTTAGCTCAATACATACAGTATCAGCCCGTTACGAAACCTCATCTCCAGACATAAACCGTCTATGGCACAATATCATATGGTCATCACGAGCCAACTTTATGTCAATACCCACCGACTGCCCGCAACGCAACGAGCGCATGGGCTGGGCCGGTGATATATCCGTATTCTCCCCAACAGCCGTGTATATGACCGGAGCTGACAAATTTCTTGACAATTATCTGACGGCCATGCGCGACGTACAGACGTCCGACGGCATGTTCCCGCATATAGCTCCCGTAGGAGGCGGCTTCGGCGGCATACTATGGGGAAGCGCCGGCATCACTGTTCCTTGGGAAGTGTATTGCCATTATGCCGACACTGCATTAGTGACAAACCATTATCCGGCGATGAAGAGTTATATCGAATATATCGCCAACAACACCATGGACAACAAAACAGGCCTTATAGTACAAAACCGACAATGGGGCGACCTCGCCGACTGGCTCGGGCCGGAGGATAGCGCCAATGACAAGTCGCTCCTCTGGGAGGCATATTATATTCACGATCTGGATCTTATGGCCAAGATGGCCGCTGTAGCCGGAATGAACGACGATGCCGCGAAATACCGTGACCTTGCAGAAGAGCGACGGCGTTTTTTCAACAACACGTATTTAGACAGAAAAACCGGCAAAACCATATTCTCAAAATTCATTCCTGATATGGAAGGAAAGATAATTGACACACAGACATCCTATCTTCTGCCCCTTGCTTTTGACATACCACATCCAGAGCAAAAAGAACCCGTAATACGCAATCTCATAGCCAGCATAGAGCGCTCCGATACGGCACGCTTCGGCTCGGCATGGCGTCCTTATTCGCTCCTTACGGGATTCATCGGCACAGCATGGATATCCGATGTGCTGACTGACAACGGCTTCAACGATACCGCCTACCGTCTGCTCCATTCCGTCCACTATCCGTCATGGCTTTATTCGGTAAAGCAAGGCGCGACAACAATATGGGAACGTCTGAACTCTTATACGCATACCGACGGGTTCGGAGGCAACAACGGCATGAACTCGTTCAATCACTATTCATTCGGGGCTGTCGGCGAATGGATGTGCAGCCGTTCGCTTGGCATTATGCGCGATGAGAATGCTCCGGCGTTCAGCCATTTCTTTCTGAAACCCCATATCGACCCTACAGGTATGATGACATACGCCCACGGACACTATGACTCGATGTACGGATCAATATACAGCGGATGGGAAATAAATGACAATGAAGTGACATACCGCTTTATAGTTCCGGCCAATACATCGGCGAGCCTATCAATCCCTGCCCGGTCGATTGATGACGTTACCGAAAGCGGCAATCCATTAAACAGCCCTGTCGACGGCATAAGTTCAGTTTCTGTAACCGACAGCATACTGACGGCCACTCTGTCGTCTGGCACCTACGTATTCAAAGTTAGACAATGAAAAAAACTATCCAAAGACTAAAAACCATTGCTACTCTCGATTTTGCATGATTAAGTTGCCGGAAAAAGCGTATAATATTACGGATATCCTCACTTATATATCATTATTCACATATATTGCACAATTACAGATATAAAGTTGTTATACAATTCAGATATGTCGCCGTACGATATTAAACTTTCTTACGGCGCCGGCATCTAAACTTATAAAAGTTGATTTTTATGAAACGGATATTACACCTCTTGGCTATCGCATTTGTAAGCCTTGCACTGATTGTTCCTCCGGTTGACGCTCAAAACCGCACGACCGGCAATCGAGGCAATCATTCGTCACAACAAACCAACCGGCCCGAGAATCGCCCCGGCAATCGTCCGCAGAACAAACCGCAGAACCGCCCTCAACGTCCCGGCAACAACGGCAGCCACAACAGACCTGAGAACAAACCGCAGAACCGCCCTCAACGTCCCGGCAACAACGGCAGCCACAACAGGCCTCAGGACCGTCCGCACAACCGTCCTACACAAAACAGACCCAACAACAACTGGCACTACGGACGCCCCCAACAACCACGTCCGCCAAGACCGGGCATAGGCCACCTGCCTCCGGGTCATGCCCGGCCGCCGATGATGCATCCGCCTATGCGTCCTCACCGTCCGCGTCCGAGCAGGTGGAGCCGACCGGTACCTCCTCCGTCATGGCGTCCTCGTCCGCATGCTCCGTCATTTGCCGCCATTCTCGGCATCACTTTCGGAACAGCTCTTAACCTGTCGCTCGACTATCTTATCAACCACGGATATACGGTCGACGGCTATGGCAACAACGTAGTATACCTGCGCGACATCAACCAGTTCAATTACTATTGGCCCGACGCCACATTGTATTACGGCAACGGCGGGCTGGCACGCTCAGAGTTTCTGTACTCGACCTCCTATCCCGACATGATGCGCTACAACTCCTTGTACAATTCCTTTACAGGCACTTATGGCTCTCCTGTCAACTACTCAAACAGCGGAGCATCGCTATCAGCCACTTGGTTTGCACCCAACCGCGGCTACATAACACTGCAGTACAATCCGCAATACTCGCTCGGAGGGCAGGTACGTTACTTTACCTCACTGACTTTCGGCCTGTAATCAAAGCATAGTTTTTTGCTCATTTCCGCCCAAAATGAGCAAATGTAACCTTGCAACAGATTTTTGGATTAATTTCTTTCGCTATTATTTGTTTTTTATTGCAAAGTGTCATAAATTTGCATCGCTAACTTGCATTTAACAAAACACGATGACAACTACAGGTTGCATATTATCGATTGTCGTCCTACTATCGGTCGTCATTACCATCCTAAAATGCACAGGAGGGGCAATCGGTTGTATGTGACCGGCAAATAACAGCATAAATTGATGCCTCTCCACCGCACAAGCGGACAGAGAGGCATTTTAATTAATAAAAGTGACATAACTATTAATCACAATTATGGGCAGACAACTTAGAAGCGCAGCATCGACACAAGGACGCCGCATGGCAGGTGCCCGCGCATTATGGCGAGCCAACGGAATGAAAGACGAGCAGATAGGCAAGCCTATCATAGCCATCGTAAATTCATTCACCCAATTTGTACCGGGGCATACCCACCTCCACGAGATAGGACAGAAAGTAAAGGAAGAGATAGAACGTCTCGGATGCTTCGCAGCCGAGTTCAACACAATAGCTATTGACGACGGCATAGCCATGGGCCATGACGGCATGCTTTATTCCCTGCCGTCACGTGACCTCATAGCCGACTCTGTCGAGTATATGGTCAACGCCCACAAAGCCGACGCAATGGTATGCATATCAAACTGCGACAAAGTCACTCCGGGGATGCTTCTGGCTGCAATGAGGCTCAACATACCTGCAATATTCGTTTCAGGAGGTCCCATGGAAGCCGGCGAACTTGACGGACGCGCATTGGATTTGATCGACATAATGATTGACGCGGCCGATACATCGGTAAGCGATGACACCGTAACACTGCTTGAACGCAAAGGATGCCCTACCTGCGGCTCGTGTTCGGGTATGTTCACGGCCAATTCAATGAACTCGCTCAACGAAGCCATAGGACTCGCCCTGCCGGGCAACGGCACCATACTCGCCACTCATGCAAACAGAGAAAAACTATTTAGCGACGCGGCAAAACGCATAGTGAAAAACACCTACGCCTACTATAATGACGGTGACGAAAGCGTATTGCCTAAAAGCATAGCTACAAGAGAAGCCATGATGAACGCCATGGCCCTCGACATAGCCATGGGAGGATCGACCAACACAGTACTGCACCTGCTTGCTGTGGCAAATGAGGCAGGCGTAAACTTCACCATGGCCGACATTGACGCACTGTCAAGAGTTACCCCCGTGCTCTGCAAGGTAGCGCCCAACTCGTCATACCACATACAGGATGTAAACCGTGCAGGAGGCATATTGTCAATAATGAAGCAGCTTGCCGACAAAGGACTCGTGGACACATCGGTAAAACGAGTCGACGGAATGACTCTCGGAGAAGCCATAGAGACCTATGCCATCGAAGGCCGCAACTTCACTGACGAGGCGTCGCAGCTGTGGCTCAGCGCTCCCGGAGGAGGCCGCAATCTTAAACTCGGTTCTCAATCGGCCACATACAAAGAGCTCGATACCGACCGTACCAGAGGCTGTATAAGAGACTTCGAACACGCCTATGTCAAAGACGGCGGACTTGCGGTGTTGCGCGGCAATATCGCGGTCGACGGATGCGTTGTAAAAACAGCCGGCGTAGATGAAAGCATATTTCACTTCCGCGGCCCGGCAAAGGTATTCCGCTCACAGGAAGAAGCCGTTGACGGCATACTGCGCGACAAAGTAGTAAGCGGCGACGTAGTGGTCATAACACATGAAGGTCCCAAGGGAGGTCCCGGCATGCAGGAGATGCTCTACCCTACAAGCTACATAAAATCAAAACATCTCGGTAAAGAGTGTGCGCTCATAACCGACGGACGCTTCTCCGGCGGTACTTCGGGGCTGTCCATCGGACACATATCACCTGAAGCGGCCGCGGGCGGAGCCATAGGACTTGTCCGCGACGGCGACATAATAGACATAAACATACCCTCACGCACCATAAATGTGCTTCTATCCGATGAAGAGCTTGCATCTCGAAGGCTTGCCGAGGAGGCACGAGGCAAAGACGCCTTCACTCCGGCAGGACGCGACAGAGAAGTCTCGAAAGCATTGAAGGCTTACGCGGCTATGGTAACGTCGGCCGACAAGGGAGGAGTAAGAGAATTGTAATAACGAATCACAACAGAGACATCATTATATTATATGAAAGAAATGATATCAGGTGCCGACGCTTTGATCCGCTCCCTCATATGCGAGGGAGTCGACCTCGTATTCGGTTATCCGGGAGGATCCATAATACCGGTATACGACAAGCTGTACGACTATCAGGACAGCCTGAAACACGTGTTGGTACGTCACGAACAGGGAGCCACACATGCCGCACAAGGATACGCGCGCGTCACCGGCCGCCCGGGAGTGGTGATAGTAACTTCCGGACCCGCCGCCACCAATGTAATAACTGGCATAGGCGACGCTCTTATGGACAGTACCCCGATGGTAGTCATAACAGGACAGGTAGCCACTCCGTTTCTCGGCTTTGACGCGTTTCAGGAAACCGACGTCGTAGGCATAACCCAGCCGTTATCAAAATGGAGCTATCAGATAAGACGTCCGCAGGATATAGCTTGGGCCGTGGCACGTGCGTTCTACATCGCATCCACAGGACGTCCCGGTCCGGTGGTGCTCGACTTCACCAAGGACGCGCAGACAGGCATGGTGGAGTTTGACGATTATAAGAAATGTGACTTCATACGTTCCTATACTCCTCGGCCTGAAATAAACGACGATGACCTGCGGCGCGTGGCCGATATGATTAACGCTGCCGAACGCCCAATGATACTGTCAGGACACGGAGTGATGATATCGCAGGCCGAGGCCGATCTTGCCGCCATGGCCGAAAAGGGCGACATACCGGTGGCAGCGACATTGCTCGGCCTGTCAACCATGCCGTCGGAACATCCTCTCTACAAAGGCATGCTCGGCATGCACGGCAACATAGGCCCGAACGTAAACACGAACAAAGCCGACTTGTTGATTGCCATAGGCATGCGATTTGACGACCGTGTCACCGGCAATGTAAAGACTTACGCGCCGGAGGCCAAAATCATACACATCGACATCGACGAGTCGGAATTTGACAAAAACATAGCCACGGCCGCCACCGTACACGGCGACGCAGGAGAGGTGCTGCGCATGCTGCTGCCTATGATAGAACCACGCAAGCACACCGAGTGGCTTGCCGAATTTGACATACCGGCACAGGTCGAATATGAGAAAGTGATAAAACGCGAAGTATATCCAGAGTCAGGACCGATGACCATGGGCGAAGTGGTAAACAAAGTGTCGGAAGCCACAGGCCACAAAGCCGTTGTAGTTACCGATGTCGGTCAGAACCAGATGTTTGCCGCCCGTTACTCGCGATACTCCGAACCCCGGTCCATCATAACCTCCGGAGGTCTCGGCACAATGGGTTTCGGACTGCCCGCTTCGATAGGGGCCAAAATGGGAGCTCCCGACCGCACGGTATGTTTCTTTACCGGCGACGGAGGCCTGCAGATGACAATACAGGAGCTCGGCACAATACTTGAGTACAACACCGACATAAAGATAATACTGCTTAACAACAACTTCCTCGGCAACGTGCGTCAGTGGCAGTCGCTGTTCTTTAACGACCGCTTCTCTCAGACTCCGCTTATAAACCCCGATTTCGTCATGATAGCCGAAGCCTATGGTATCGGAGCCGAGAATGTCGAGACCCGCGAGCAGCTTGACGGAGCCATACGGCGCATGCTGGATCATGACGGAGCATATCTTATAAATGTCAATATCGACGAAACCGATATGGTATTCCCGATGACTCCGGCAGGTGCAGATGTCAACAACATCATGCTAAACGCCACCGAGACTTATCCTATCGACTAACCGCAAAAACAAGCTGACAACACAACTGAATATGGACGAGCAATTATTTACAGTGACGGTATTTTCCGAAAACCAAGTGGGTCTGCTCAATCAGATATCCATCATTTTCACCCGCCGCTGTCTCAATATAGAGAGCCTGTCGGTGAGTCCCTCATCGATCAAAGGCATACACAAGTTCACCATAACCTGCTTCAGCAACCGCCCAATGATGGAGCGAGTGGTCAAGCAGATCGAGAAGCGCATAGACGTGCTCAAGTCATTTCTGTACACCGACGACGAGATAGTATATCAGGAAGTGGCGTTATACAAAGTGCCTACACCGCAACTGCTCGACGATAAGAACGTGGAGCTTATAATAAGACGTCATAATGCACGTATACTCGAAATAACCCGTGAGTATGTAGTACTTGAAAAAACCGGCCACTCCGACGAGACAGAAGCCCTTTTCGAAGAGTTGCGCAAATACGACATACGACAGTTTGTGCGGTCGGGACGCGTAGCCGTCACCAAGGACACTCACGAATATCTCAACATGTATCTTGACGAGCAGGAGCGTCGCAAATCGCACCAATGTCCGGCCCTATAAAGGAGTACATAAAACACTATACTCTCACCGCTCCGGAGTGCAGCCCGCAGGCCATCATGCCGCTGACACTGCTTGCCGGACGCGTAATCGAGACCGCGACCTATCACGCCAACGACCTCGGAATAGGTTACGCCCGGCTGCTCGCCGACGGCAAAGCATGGGTGCTCTCGCGCCTGTCAATCGAAATGCGACGATGGCCCTCGGTTAGCGAAGAGTACACACTGCGCACATGGATCGAAGGCTTCAACCGCCACTTCTCGGAGCGCAACTTCGAGATTACGGGCCTCGACGACGAAGTGCTGGGCCACGCCCGGTCCATATGGATGGCTATCGACATCAAAGAGCGTCAGGGAGGCGACCTGTCCATGCTCGACGCGCTGCGCGACACCGTGTGCGACCGCCCGTGTCCCATGGAAAAGACAAGGCGTTTCTCGCCCGTGGGCGACACAGCCGACTACGAAAGCCGCTACCGGTTCAGATACTGCGACTGCGATTTCAACCGGCATGTCAACACACTTCGGTATATCGAGCTGATCCAAAACCGCTGGGACATGGACTTCTATGACAGCCACCGCGTGAGCCGGTTCGACATAGCGTTCATGCACGAAGCGAAGTGCGCGCAGGAGGCCATGCTGCTGATCCGCGATGACGGCGACGACAACTACAGCGCCGAGATAACGATCGACGGCGAAGCGGTGAGCCGCGCACGCATGGCATTTACCGATTATGAATATAAACAACTATAACATCTAACATTTAATTCTTATGGCAAAATTGAATTTTGGCGGAGTTGAGGAGAATGTCATCATCCGCGAAGAGTTTCCTTTGGAAAAGGCGAGAGAGATACTCAAAGACGAGACAATAGCAGTGATCGGCTACGGTGTTCAGGGTCCGGGCCAGAGCATGAACCTGCGCGACAACGGCTTCAATGTCATCGTGGGCCAGCGTCCCGGCAAGACCTATGAAAAGGCCGTGGCCGACGGATGGGTACCGGGCGAGACTCTCTTCGGCATCGAAGAGGCGTGCAAGCGCGGCACAATCATCATGTGTCTTCTTTCTGACGCAGCCGTCATGTCGGTATGGCCCACTATCAAGGAGTATCTTACACCCGGTAAGGCTCTCTACTTTTCTCACGGCTTCGCCATCACTTGGAGCGACCGCACAGGTGTTGTTCCCCCCAAAGACATCGACCTTATTCTTGTTGCGCCCAAGGGTTCGGGTACCTCACTGCGCACCATGTTCCTCGAAGGCCGCGGTCTAAACTCATCCTACGCCGTAGAGCAGGACTACACCGGCCGTGCATTCGATCGCACAATAGCACTCGGCATCGGCATCGGTTCGGGATATCTGTTCGAAACCACATTCAAGCGTGAAGCCACATCCGACCTTACAGGAGAGCGCGGCTCGCTGATGGGCGCCATACAGGGTCTTCTCCTTGCCCAGTATGAAGTGCTCCGCGAAAACGGTCACACTCCTTCCGAAGCCTTCAACGAAACGGTAGAGGAACTTACACAGTCGCTTATGCCGCTTTTTGCCAAAAACGGCATGGACTGGATGTATGCCAACTGCTCGACCACCGCACAGCGCGGCGCCCTTGACTGGATGGGCCCGTTCCACGATGCTGTCAAGCCTGTGGTAGAAAAACTTTACGAGAGCGTAAAGACCGGCAACGAAGCCCAGATATCGATTGACAGCAACTCCAAGCCCGATTATCGCGAAAAGCTCGAAGAGGAACTCAAAGCCCTCCGCGAGAGCGAAATGTGGCAGACTGCCGTCACCGTACGCAAACTCCGTCCCGAAAACAACTGATAACCACATCCATTACAGACAGGAGAGGCTGCGCCATAATTAACGTATATGGCGCAGCCTCTCTTTTTTTGTTTTAAAGGGGTCAGTAGCAAAAGCCGGTTGAAGTGCTAAAATATAACGGATTGGTAGGGGCGCCGGTAGTACGGCGCCCGCGAATCCGGACGGTCTACCGCAGAGCAATTGTATAAGACCATGCGGGCCGCAGCCGGACGCCGTGGTACTGGCGTCCCTACCAACATTGGCCGTTTAACAACCGCGTTTTTACATTGCCCCCTTTAAAGCCGATTATAGCAAAAGCATATTACAGATTCACCGGAAAATAATTACATTTGCATATCAGCCAAAAATTATCGCATATGGTACCCGGAAATATCAAGGAATATCTTGCATTTATAAGTTATCAACGAGATGATGAAAACTTCGCCGAATGGCTTCAACATCAGCTTGAACATTACCGAATACCCATAAATGTACTGGAAGCCCAGCCGGAGCTTAATGATTGCCGGCGTAAAATATTTCTTGACAAGACCGAACTGTCAGGTGGAATCCTAAGTGACGAAATCGACAAGGCACTCATGTCATCCCACTTCCTTATCGTATTATGTTCTCCATCGTCAGCAAAATCCAAATGGGTTGATAAAGAAATCAGACGTTTTCTTAGCCTGAACGGAAGGACCAGTGTCATACCATTGATAATATCAGGCACACCTTATGCACAAAACCCTGAAGAAGAATGTTTTGCCCCTGCGTTGAGAGAGTTGAGAAATACATCGGATGAGATTTTGGGTATAAATGTGTCAGAGATGGGCCGTGAGGTGGCATCAATAAAAGCCATAGCCTTTATGCTCAGCTTAAAATTTGACACGTTGTGGCAACGATATGAAAGAGACAAGGAAGTAGAACGACAACGCCTGATAGATGAGCGGAATAAACTACTTCGACTCCAAAGCATGTTTCTGTCTGAAAAATCGACGGCAGAATTATCAGCGGGAAATCTTTCAGTCGCACGTCTGCTGGCATTGAAAGCCTTGCCCTCTGACATTGACAATCCTGACCGCCCACTGGTTAAAGAGGCTGACAATGCTTTGAGAAAAGCCATGTCGACAATGAGCAACACGTTCTGGGAGAATGGTCCTATGCGCGCTATCGCCATCGATTCAGCAAATGACCGTATTATTATAGGAGGTGACAACCGCTGTATCAAATGGTGGGGGCTGTCCGACGGAAAAGTGCTGCACTCTGTTGAAAAGATGAGCAGGATAAATTCAATACGCCTTTCATCTGATGCGTCAATGATTGTTGTATCAACTTATAAAGGCCATGTCATAGTATTTGACGCCAACGGCGTGGAATTAAAGCGTTTCAAGAACCAGCCCGGTCCTATATACGATGCCGTCTTAAGTCATGATATGAGTATCTTAATCGTAGCCTCGGCCAACGGCCTTATATACAAATACGATTTTACTACTTCAGAGCTTCTGTCGAAAGTAGACGCCCATAAAATCAGAAGCATAAAATCTGTCGACATCAGCTGCGATGACCGTTTCATCGTATCTTCCTCCGGTGACGGGCATGTAAAAATATGGGACAGCAGTTCAATGTCGTTAATCAATCTACTGAATTTTAAGGATGAAGCGCTTACTTCATCGCGTTTTAGCCCTGACGGCAAGCATATTCTCATTACATCAAACAGTGGAACGGTAAGATTATTCAATCTTGAGACAAATGAGATAATATGGGCCGAAGATATATCGGAAGTATGTATACGTTGCGGCTCATTCAGTAAAGACGGCACACTGATAGCCTTAGGCGAGAGTTATGGAGTCATGAGAATCGTAAATGCCGCGACAGGAAGGACAGAAAAGATATTTGAAGTCCATACCGACGCCATTAACGATGTCGAGTTTGGGAAAGACGACAGCATCGTAGTTACAGCTTCGCACGATAATTCAGTCCATATTCAGGAAATAAAGAGCAATATGGCGGATTTCCAATCGGAGACTTTCGACATACACGGCACAGATATATCCATGCATCCTTTTGAAAGCATAATAGCCGCAATCACACAACACGGGCATCCGGCAACTTATAACTATGATACCGATAAGAAGCTTGTACTCCCGACAAGCAATAGCCGTATAGCAGCTATTGCATTCAGCAACATATCAGGCATATTGACAGGAGTATTGATTGACCGCGACACCAACGGAAACCGCCATGTCACCACTTGGGACTCCGCCACGGGTGAAATAACCAAAACATTTAATTGCCACACTGTCAAAGACAATAATATACGTTATTCATTTTATGATGAGGACATGAATATCGGCGGACTCTCCAAGCCCGCGACAATACCCGATTTGACTATCCGGTATTCATTTGATGACAGACTATTGGCAATATCCGATGATAAAAAGATAGAATTGTTTAATCCCGTAAACGGGAAAAGGTTAAGGACGATAAACGGGATAAAAGGAGGCATCAAATGCTTTGATTTCAGTCCGATAGACAACAATATTGCAGTAGGAGGCAATTCAGGGACATTTCATGTCATTGACGCCGTATCCGAGCGAATATTATACACCCGCAACTTTAAACCGGAAAGAGTGGTATGTGTAGCTTATTCCCGTAACGGATGTCGCATAGCCATAGCATTAAGTTCTAAATCCACAGTCATATACGATTCGACTTTAGACCAAGTGATAACAAGAATCGATTCAGAATGGCCAATTAAAGCAATCACATTCATGCATAACGATTGTTATTTAATTGTCGCGACCACACAAGGGCTTGAGATTCATGACTTATTGTCAGATACATCCGCTGATAAACAGGCAATGAACAAATACCAGAATATCGATACCTTGGTTACAAAGGATGAATACATTTATTTCTCATCAAAATCACATACCGTCGGGCGCATATACTTCCCTCTCAAAAAAACTCTCAGGGAGCTTATAGACGATGCCCGGCGGGCGTTAGGCGAATTTGAGTTGACAGAAGAGCAACGTCACAAATTTTACTTGGATGTGTGATTAACCCGACAGGCAGACCGCATTTTGCAAGAAATATGCATAAAAATTCACAAATCTCTCGGTTTTATTATTTTTTGTTAGTAAATTTGCCACCTCAAAAATAATTCAGCACAGAATATGAGCAAACGTCAGACTCGATTACTGGCAATACTGGAGATACTCACCAATAACTGCATCGGAAGTCAGGATGAACTTTCGAGGCTGCTTGCCGCGCGCGGTTTTCTGGTGACACAGGCCACCCTGTCACGTGACCTCAAGAGACTGCGCACCACCAAAGTACCGGCCGACTACGGAGGTTATCGCTACATAGTGCCCAATCCGGGCGACATACCCGAGGATGAAGTGTACGAGTCCATACCCTCCACGGCCCAGTCAGGCACTCACGAGGCTGTACAGTCGGTGGCGTTTTCAGGCACACTAATGGTGTTCAGAACTCTTGAAGGTTATGCCAGCGGACTTGCCTATGACCTCGACCGACTTGACACGCCTTATATACTCGGCACAATAGCCGGAGCCGACACTGTCATACTCGTAGTGCCCGAGCATGCAAGCCGAGCCGAGATACTCGATTATTTTCACGACTTTCTTCCCGAAAGAGTATTATACAACGCGCGCAGAGAGTATTGCAGCGATACAATACCGACGATAAGATAAACAAATCATTAAGCATTATACATAATTTAAGAAATGGTAGATCCTTCAAAAATTGAAGTTGTCGTCGCTTCCGACGAGCATGTCAAGTATGTTGACGAAATACTTGACACGATCAACCGCGCCGCCAAGGTACGCGGCACCGGCATTGCCAAACGCTCTCCGGAGTATGTCAAACAGAAAATGCTCGAACACAAAGCCGTCGTGGCTCTGTGTGATGGCGAATTTGCCGGGTTCAGCTATATCGAAAGCTGGAGTAACAAAGAGTTTGTGGCAAACTCGGGACTTATCGTTGCTGACAAGTTTCGCGGCATAGGCCTCGCCTCCCGTATAAAACAGCGCATATTCAGGCTGTCGCGAGAAATGTTTCCGCAAGCAAAGATATTCTCGCTTACTACCGGAGCCGCAGTCATGAAGATGAACCATGACCTCGGATACCGCCCTGTGACATTTGACCAGCTCACTACCGACCCCGCCTTCTGGCGCGGATGCGAGAGCTGCGTTAACTTTGACATCCTGCAGCGCAACGGCGGTCACAAGTGTCTTTGCACAGGATTGCTCTATGACCCCTCGGAAGAGTATCATCAACACGAAAACTAATCATATAACTCAACTTATTCTCACCTCATAAATTAATTGACTGATATGGAAGATAAGAAAAAGGTAGTCCTCGCCTTCAGTGGAGGTCTCGATACATCATTTGCAGTAAAATATCTCTCTGAAGACTGTGGCTATGAAGTGTACACGGCTATCGCCAACACAGGCGGGTTCTCACCAGCCGAGCTGAAAGCTATCGAAAAACGCGCGCTCGACCTCGGAGCCAAGGGGCACGCCACACTCGATATAACGCAGGAGTATTATGACAAGAGCATCAAATATATGATTTTCGGCAACGTGCTCCGCAACGGCACCTACCCCATCTCGGTAAGCTCGGAACGTATATTTCAGGCCATAGCCATCATAAACTACGCTAAGTCCATAGGAGCCAAATACGTGGCCCACGGCAGCACAAGCGCAGGCAACGATCAGGTACGCTTCGACCTTACATTCCAGATACTCGCTCCTGAAATCGAAATCATCACTCCCACCCGCGATATGAACCTAACCCGCGAGTATGAGATAGAGTATCTTAAGAAGCACGGCTACGTGGCCGACTTCAAGAAACTCGAATACTCGATCAACAAAGGCCTCTGGGGTACTTCGGTCGGAGGTAAAGAAACCCTCCACAGCAACGAGACCCTGCCCGAAGAAGCATATCCGACCCAGATGACTGCCACAGCCGACAGCCGTCTTACTATAGACTTCAAAGAAGGCGAGATAGCAGCAATAAACGGCGAGCCATTCTCCGACAAGGTGAAAGCCATACAGAAGATCGAAGAACTTGTGGCTCCCTATGCCGTAGGACGCGACATGCACATCGGCGATACTATTATCGGCATAAAAGGTCGCGTAGGCTTCGAGGCCGGCGCACCTATGGTCATACTCGCCGCTCACAAGATGCTTGAGAAGCACACTCTCACAAAGTGGCAGCAATACTGGAAAGACCAGCTCGGCACTTGGTACGGCATGTTCCTGCATGAAGCACAGTATCTTGAGCCCGTAATGCGCGATATAGAGAAGTTCCTCGAATCATCGCAGCGCAACGTCACCGGACGCGTGCTGATAGATCTGAAACCCTATCGTTTCATCACCGTAGGCGTGGAGAGCGACTTCGACCTGATGAAGACCTCATTCGGCGAATACGGCGAGATAAGCAAGGGATGGACTGCCGATGACGTCAAAGGCTTCACCAAGATACTCGGCAACCAGATGAAGATATACTATTCCGTGCAAGAGCGTAACAACAAATCAGAAGAGGCATGATAAAAATCGGTATTATAGGAGGAGCGGGATATACCGCCGGCGAACTGTTGCGACTGCTCGTCAATCACCCCGATGCAGAGATAAAGTGGATACACAGCTCCAGCAATGCCGGCAATCCGGTAAGCAGCGTTCACCAAGGGCTTATCGGCGAAATTGACATGACGTTCACCGACACTCCGGCTCTTGACGATATAGACCTGCTGTTCTGTTGCACGCCACACGGCGACACCCGCAAGTTCATGGACAGCCACGACGTACCGGAAAACCTCAAAATAATCGACCTGTCGACCGACTACCGCATCGAGGACGGCACCCACGACTTTGTCTACGGACTGCCCGAGCTCAACCGCAAGCGCATAGTGCGCGGCGCCACCCGAGTAGCCAATCCCGGATGCTTCGCCACCGCCATACAGCTCGCACTGCTGCCTCTTGCCAAAAACCTCCTGCTCAACAGCGACATACATGTCACAGCCATAACCGGTTCTACGGGCGCAGGAGTAAAACCGTCGGCCACAAGCCACTTCTCATGGCGCAACAACAACGTGTCGATTTACAAACCGTTCAAGCACCAGCATCTGGCCGAGATACGACAGTCTCTGTCAAGCCTGCAATCGAGCTTCAAGGCCGATATAAACTTCATACCCGTGCGCGGATGTTTTGCCCGCGGCATCATGGCCATAATATACCTTGACTGCCCGGTTGACATAGACCAGATCAAAGCCCTGTATGAAGACTATTATTCTGACCATAACTTCACATTTGTCACCGACAAGGCTCCCGACCTGAAAGATGTTGTCAACACCAACAAGTGCATACTGCATCTTGAAAAGGTGGACGGCAAACTGCTCATAACCTCGGTTATAGACAATCTTGTCAAAGGCGCGTCGGGACAGGCTGTACACAACATGAACCTGCTTTTCGGGCTGCACGAGCGCGTAGGCTTACAGTTGAAGCCGTCGGCTTTTTAAACGTTTAAACATTGTTTTGACATGAAATTATTTGACGTATATCCGCTTTTTGACATAGAGATTGTATCGGGCAAGGGCTGCCACGTATACGACAACAACGCCACCGAGTATCTTGACCTGTACGGAGGTCATGCCGTAATCTCTGTCGGGCATTCACATCCGGTAGTGGTTAAAGCCATCGACGAGCAGGCATCGCGGCTGATGTTTTACTCCAACTCGGTGATAAATCCGCTACAGAAGCGTCTTGCCGAAAAGCTCGGCAAAGTATCGGGATATGACGATTATCAGCTGTTTCTCGTAAACTCGGGCGCCGAAGCCAATGAGAATGCGCTCAAACTGGCATCGTTCCATACGGGCAAGTCACGCGTCATAGCTTTCGGAAAGTCGTTTCACGGTCGTACATCGGCTGCTGTCGAAGTGACCGACAACCCCAAGATAGTGTCGCCTATAAACGATAACGGCCACGTCACGTTCCTTTCGCTCGGCGACATCGAGGCCGTAGCCCACGAACTATCCAAAGGCGACGTATGTGCGGTAATAATAGAAGGCATTCAGGGCGTCGGCGGCATACGCATACCATCGGATGACTTCCTGCGTCTGCTGCGTGAGGAGTGCGACCGCTACGGAGCAGTGCTTATTCTTGACGAAATACAGTCGGGATACGGACGTACCGGACGTTTCTTCGCACATCAGTACTCCGGCATACGCCCCGACATCATCACGGTAGCCAAAGGCATAGCCAACGGCTTCCCTATGGGCGGAGTGCTCATAAGCCCCGAATTCACCCCAAGCTACGGACAGCTCGGTACGACTTTCGGCGGCAATCACCTTGCCTGCGCAACGGCGATAGCCGTACTTGACGTATTTGAAAACGAAGGTCTTGTCGACAATGCCGCTCTCGTAGGCTCTTACCTGCTGTCACAGCTTCAAGGACTCCCCGGCATAAAGGAAGTACGCGGACGCGGACTCATGATAGGCATCGAAATGGAATACCCTGCCAAAGAACTGCGCCGTCGCCTCATCGAAGAAGAGCATGTGTTTACAGGCGCAGCAGGCACCAATATCATAAGACTGCTGCCACCGCTCTGTCTGACGATAGCAGAAGCAGAGGAATTCATAACCCGTTTTACCCGTTTGTTGACCGAAAAGGTCTGATGTAAGATGAAGATAGCAATAATAGGAGGCGGCAACATGGGCGGGGCGATAGTGCGCGGACTTGCCGCCTCGACCGGCATCACACCTGCCGACATAGCACTGTCGAGCCCTCGTCAGAATACTGTCGATGCCTTGGCCGAAGAATGTCCGGGCATATCTACATTCACAGACAACAAAGCGGCTATAAAAGATGCAGAGGTCATAATACTTGCGGTAAAACCGTGGGTGCTTCCCTCCGTACTTGACGAGATAGCTCCTTACATAGCCTTCCGCAGCCAAAGTATAGTATCATTGGCAGCAGGCATATCACTTGACGACATGTCCGATATGTTGCGTCGCTACTCTACCGACCGTTCTCTGTTTCGCGTCATACCCAACACCGCCATGTCGGTAGGTGAAAGCATGACATTCGTGTGCCATAACGACGCCGGAGCAGAGTGCGTTGACAAAGTTGTCGGCATATTTGACCGGCTCGGCGCTACTGCAGTCATAGAAGAGCGTCTTATGGGCGCAGCGACCGCGTTGTGCTCGTGCGGCATAGCCTATGCCATGCGCTATGTAAGGGCGGCCACAGAAGGAGCCGTAGAACTCGGTCTATATCCTGACAAAGCACGCGAATACATACTTGCCACACTTAAGGGTGCGGTAGCATTGCTGGAAGCTACCGGCAACAACCCGGAGACGGAAATAGACAAAGTAACCACCCCCGGCGGCATCACCATAAAGGGTCTTAACACCATGGAGGCCCACGGCTTTACGACATCTGTGGTCGAGGGGCTCAAAGCCTCATGCCGATAATCGACCGAGTCAAACCGTTAAACTGAAGAATATGTCGGTAAACAAAGTGATTTTGATAGGAAACGTGGGTCAGGACCCGGAGATCAGATACAACGAGGGATCGCGTCCGGTAGCCTCGTTCTCGCTTGCCACAACCGAACGCGCCTATACCAATGCGGCTGGCACGCTAATTCCGGAGCGCACCGAATGGCACCGCATAGTCATGTGGGACAGGGCGGCGGAAACTGCCGAAAAATACATCCGCAAAGGCACCAAACTATATATCGAAGGACGGTTGCGCACACGCACTTGGGAGGACCGCAATACGATAAAACGCACCGTCACCGAGATATACGTCGATAATTTTGATATACTTTCACGCCCCGCACAATAATGAAGTACTTTATATCGGCAGGAGAGCCATCGGGCGACCTGCACGCATCGCAGCTCATACGAGAGATTGACATAGTTGATGACAAAGCCGAATTCGCCTTTCTCGGAGGCGACCTCATGGCACGTGAAGCACGATGTGAACCCGTCATTCACTACCGCGACATGGCTTTCATGGGTTTTAGCGAAGTGTTGCGTCATCTGCCGGAAGTACTGTCCAATCTCAAGCGAGCCAAAGCCGCATTGAAGGCATCGCGCCCCGATGCGCTCGTACTTGTCGACTACCCGAGTTTCAATCTCAAACTGGCCCAATACGCCGTATCGCTCGGCATACCCGTATACTACTACATATCACCTAAAGTATGGGCGTGGAAAGAGCATCGTGTGAAAGCCATAAAGCGCTATGTCAGAAAAGTATTCTGTATATTCCCGTTTGAAGTGGCGTTTTACCGCGACCGCCACGACTACGCTGTTGACTACGTAGGCAATCCATCCAAGGAAGAGGTGGAGCTGAAGCTTAAATCGATTGTATCGCGCGAAGAGTTTCTGAAGCGCCATAATCTGCCCGACAGACCGATCATAGCCATCGTGCCCGGCAGCCGCCGCAGCGAAATCAAGAACAATCTGATGATTATGGAGACAGCCGCCGCCCGTTTCCCCGACTATCAGCCGGTCATCGCCGCTGCTCCGGGCATAGACCTGAAGTATTATGGATACTACATAACCCCCGGAACACCCATAGTGCGCGATGCCACATTTGAGCTGATGCACTTTGCCGAAGCCGCCCTCGTCACGTCGGGCACAGCCACACTGGAGTGTGCGCTCCTCGACACTCCGCAGGTGGTATGCTACCGCGCCAACGGCGTCAAACTCTCCTACAAGATCATGGAGAAAATACTGAAAGTACCGTTTGTATCGCTACCCAACCTCATAGCCGACAAAGCCATAGTACCGGAAATGCTCGTACATCTGTGTACACCCGATGCCGTGGCCCGTGAACTCGGCGACATCCTGCACGGGCGTCCCGGCCACGACAATCAGCTCGAAGGCTACCGCCTCATGCGCGACATACTCGGCGACACACTCGCCGCTCCCACTACGGCACGCCTGCTGTACAGCGACCTTATCGACAAATAACATACACCGATGGCGGCATTCAGCAAACTGGACGAGGTCAAAGCGCTCAGTGACATCAGAGTGTTTGTATCGTCCACGTTTAACGACATGAACGAGGAGCGCGACTACCTCGCCCGTCAGATATTTCCCGCCGTGAAAGCATATGCCCGCCGGCGGACTCTGTCATTCCATGCCGTAGACCTGCGCTGGGGCATAACAAAGGAGGAGAGTGAGGCCCACGGCGTGGTCAAGGCCTGTTTCGACGAAATAGACCGTTCCAGTCCGTTTTTCATAGGCATAACAGGCAACCGCTACGGCTGGGCTCCCGCGGTAGAGGATTTCGGCAATGACTACAATGAGATTGCCGACCGTGCGTCGTGGATAGACGATGCGGTCAAAAAAGGCACAAGCATAACCGAAATGGAGTTTCTATACGGAGCTCTTGAGCGCCGGGACGAGAAAGTAAACGCTTGGTTCTACGTCAAGGACAATGGTGTATGCGATGACCGAGTGACGGCTCTCCGACAGAAACTTGACTCGCAGACTCACTTCCCGGTAAAAAGGTATCGCGACGTCGAAGAGTTGGGTGCCATGATCTATGATGACCTTGTAGCCCGCATCGACAGCCTGTTTCCAGAAACATACAGCGACCCGTACCACAACGAGCTACGACGCAACGAATACATTCTTGCCGACAATCTGGCAAAAATGGTGGACTTCGACCCGGAAGTCTACACGACTCTTAATAATTGGCTTAGGGACAACAACAGGCCGGCCGTCGCGGCAATATATGCACGTAACACTACAACCAACGGCAATACGACCTTCAACGTATGCGGCAAATCAATGCTGCTGTGCAGCTACGTATCCAAACTACGTGCGGGAGGGCGGCCCGCAGTGTACTTTGACATGGCCACATGCAATGCCGATGACGTCATAAACGAATGTCGCCGCTTTGTAGACCGACAATTATCCTCAACCAAATCGCCCGACCGGATTTTAGTGACCGTCGACAATGCCGACTTCGGGAACCAAGTAGAACACACGGCCTTTATCGATTACATCAACCTACTTTCGGCTACAAATAAAGTTCTCATTTCTACGAGATACGGAGAGACCATCATGAAGTTATCGGCGGAATGTATCACATGTCCCGAGCTGTCTGATAACTCTATAGACGCATTGATTGACCGCTATCTCGCCATGCACGGCAAGAAACTTAGCCCGTCGTTGAGAGAATTGTTGCCTCACGACCCTTCAAAACTCGACAAGCTGAAACTGCTTCTTGATCATCTGGTTCGTTTCGGCTCGTTTGACAAACTGGAAAACGAAGTCGAAACTTCGGGTAAATGCAACTTATTCTGGAAATTGGCAGCGGATGTCAGAGAAGAGCTAAGTGACCGATCACAAAGCTGGGAACCGATGTGGGTGCTAAATGCACTTGCCGTTGTAGGCGAAGCCGGATTGAGCGAGGATGAGATACTCTCGCTAACAAACATGAAACCACTGCGATGGGCCATGATACGTGAACGCATCTTGGAGTTGTGCCGACGACGAGGTAAACTCTATGTCATTGAAAATCTGCATGAGACAAGAACAATACTACGCGACCTGTACTACACCAATTTCCGCGACATGATTATCATGCGCATACTCACGTGGCTGAAAGACAATGACGTATCATTACCGCGACTTACCGTAATGCTTCTCAATCTTTATGACAATCACATAGGAGCCAATGAAAAAGAGTCCGATATTAAGGAGATAAAACAGGGACACATATCGTTTTATCTTGATGTGGATTTTGTCAACACCATGTCCCGGTCTGATCTGACATCAGGTTGGAGACGTTACCCGTGCCGTGACGCGAAGATGTCCGACGGCCCGACTACATGGACCGGCTTCAAGACCTCGCGACCACACACCGATGCCGAGATGGAGCAATACTACACAAAACTGTCGGAGACGGCCCGCACTCTTGACCGGATGGATGACTACAACTACTGCTATGAAAGGCTGAAAACCTACACCGCCGACATGACACCGGCCGAAACCGCTCTGCAGATAATTGACTGTCACATAGCCCGTAGAGAATTTCACAAGGCAAAAGGAGTGAAAGCATCGATAGTCTTCGACACCGTGGAGCAGCAGGCCACGGCAGGAGTGGCTATATCCCGTGAACTGTTCCGCCGGCTGTTCATCGAGGATATGCTTGATGAGCTCGACACGTTAAAAAACATTTTACCCGAAGTAGGCGAAGATAGTCGGCTCGGATATGAAATAAGGCTGCTTGATATCGAGCAGCGTCTTTTCAGTGCATATTTCAATCTTACCGGCAATGAATTGAACGAATACATCCGTAATGATATTTTGCCGGCACTCCAGCTTCTATTTGACAAACTACATAACCGAGGATGGCATGACGCCAATCTGTCCAAAGTGGCCCGGCTTATCGGTTTTGCAAACATGATTATAGGGCAATATGACTTTGGCATGCGCGGATGGCTTGACTCTTCCGTGGCATTCGCAATGAACATATCGGGAAAAAGCACGCCGGCTTTCGCTGAAGCCATGGTTATATACGGGCTTGGTTTTATGACCGTGGGCAATCCCGGCGGAAATGCCGACCTGCATGTACGCGACTCCACCCTCTCAGCTCACAAAGCCGACAGGCTATGCAACCCGTGGCTTGTAAACGCACTTTGCATATCCAAGAGAATGTCGCTCAACAAAGACTCTCACGAGCTGTTGGACAAAAAGCTCGACGAAATCACAGAACTGGTGCACGGACAGCCCGACCGCTATGGCCGGGAATTATTTGATGCAATAACTGATTACCACAGCAGCCGACAGCAAATAAAATTTAATATACTGACAAATGACATAACGCCATGATTGAAGAAATACTCAACTACAACAAAGAGTTTGTGGCCACTGAAGGCTACAAGAAGTTCATCACATCGAAGTATCCCGACAAGCGCATTGCCATAGTCACCTGCATGGATACCCGGCTTATCGAGCTGTTGCCGGCCGCCCTCGGCATAAAAAACGGCGACGTCAAAATCATCAAGAACGCCGGCGGCACGATAACCAATCCTTTCGACTCCACCATGCGATCGCTCTTGGTGGCCGTATATGAACTTGGAGTCAACGAAATCATGGTCATTGGCCATACCGGATGCGGCGTGCAAGGCATGAACTCGGAACATATGCTGCACCTCATGCGCGAGCGCGGTATAAGCGACGAACACATAACACTCATGCGTCACTGCGGCATAGACCTTGACAGCTGGCTCCACGGTTTCGAAAACTCAGAAGATGCCGTCCGCGAAACAGTCGATCTTATAGGCCGACATCCGCTTATGGCTGCCGACGTACGTGTAAGCGGTTACATGATGGACTCCGTGACCGGACAACTTTCTGCAGTCGCCGAAAGCCACTGATTGGAATAAAATCGCTACCTTTGCATTCTGTTAAAAACCGTAGTATAGAATGCAAAAACGTGACATAACCCCGGAAATCAGCAATATAGTAAAGCTCCTTAATGGCAAAAAGCCGAAGAAGGTGCTGTTTGTGTGTCTCGGCAACATATGCCGTTCACCGGCCGCACAGGGTGTCTTGCAGCACATAGTCGACACTCACGGAGCTTCAGCCGATTGGCATATAGACTCGGCGGGTACATACGGCGGTCACGCGGGTGACATGCCTGACAGACGTATGCGCATTCATGCACAGCGCCGCGGCTACAACCTCACTCACCGTTCGCGCCGAGTAAGAGAGAGCGACTTCGATGACTTCGACCTCATAATAGCTATGGATAAATCAAACGAGCGCAATATGCGCGACATGGCTCCGTCGGTTGAAGCCGAAGCAAAGATTGTGCCTATGACGGAGTTCGTCACCATGTCGACCCGATATGACCATATTCCCGATCCATATTATGAAGGAGCCGAAGGTTTCGAACTCGTACTTGATCTGCTCGAAAACGGATGTGCCAATCTATATGATGTGATGACCGATGGAAAAAACCAAAAGTGACATAACCGAACTTGCCACACGGCCCATAGGACGGCTACTGTGGGAATACAGTCTGCCGGCCATAGTGGGCATGGTAGTCATGTCGCTGTACAATGTCATCGACCGCATATTCATAGGACGCGGTGTCGGAGCCGAAGCCATCGCGGGACTTGCCATAACATTTCCGGTGATGAACGTAAGCGCGGCCATAGGTGTGCTTATCGGCGCCGGTGCCGCGGCAAGAGTGTCGATAATGCTCGGACAGCGCGACATGAGAGGGGCTGAACTTGTACTGGGCAACTCGCTTGTGCTCATAATATCCAATGCCATTGTATACCTTACGATATTCGCCGTATTTCTCGATGACATACTCATGGCTTTCGGAGCCTCGTCGGCCACACTGCCCTATGCCCATGACTTCATGGCCTATATACTGCCCGGCATGCTCATCATGAACATAATGTACAGCCTCAACAATATAATGCGTGCGTCAGGCTATCCCCGTCAGGCAATGATAACGATGTTTATCGGGGCCGGATGCAATGTCATACTCGCGCCCATATTCATATTTGCGCTCGACATGGGCATCAAGGGGGCAGCCATAGCCACCGACATATCCATGGCAGTAGGAGCCGCTTTTGTCATAGCCCATTTCTGCCGCCGCACGTCGACCGTAAGATTCACGCGCGGCATCTACGGCATAAAGTGGCATATCGTATGGGGTATAATAAGTATCGGAGCCGCACCGAGTATAGTCAACGTCACGTCATCGGCCATAAACGTCATCATCAACCGCACGCTCTACAACTACGGCGGCGACATAGCAGTGGGCGCCGTAGGCATATTCTCGACCTACACATCACTGCTGTGCATGATAGTTGTCGGACTCTGTCAGGGCGTACAGCCCATACTCGGCTACAATTACGGAGCGGGTCACATGACAAGACTGCGCAAGGCATTCTGGATGGCCGCAGTCATAGGCACATGCGTAACCAGCATAGGTGCATTTTTCAGCATATTCTTCCCCGACCTCATCGCTCGGGCGTTTACCGTTGACAGCGAACTTATAGCCGCCACCGCCAACGGACTCCACATATCCACCGTCATGTTCTGGGCAGTAGGGTTTCAGATAATCTCCACCACACTATTCCAGTCAATCGGCATGGCAGGTAAATCAATATTCCTAAGTCTTATACGTCAGGTCATATTCCTTATACCGCTTCTGCTCACACTGCCCAAGCACTTCGGTCTTAACGGCGTATGGGCCTCGTTCCCGTCATCGGACTTGGCAGCTACCGTGGTCACTCTCATCATGGTATTCTACCAGTTGCACAAATTGCGCCGGCACGTTCCGCCGCGTCCTGCATCATATCAATAATCACATAGGGCTATAGTCCTTGGCGAGACCGCCTTCGCCGGTCTCTTTATATAGTGACGGCAGGTCGTGACCGGTCTCTTTCATCACGGTGACCACCTTGTCAAACGACACACGGTGAGTACCGTCGGTAAAAGCCGAATATATGTTGGCATCCAACGCACGTGCGGCGGCATAGGCATTGCGCTCGATACACGGTATCTGAACAAGGCCGCATACAGGGTCGCAGGTCATGCCCAGATGATGTTCAAGGCCCATTTCAGCGGCATACTCTATCTGTGCGGGGCTACCTCCGAACAGTTGACTCGCCGCGGCCGAGGCCATAGAGCACGCCACTCCCACCTCTGCCTGACAGCCGGCCTCGGCGCCTGATATGGAGGCATTGTACTTCACTATATTGCCTATGAGTCCTGCGGTAGCCAAAGCACGCAGTATCTTCATGCGGCTGAACTCACGGCTCTCCTGAAGGTGATAAAGCACCGCCGGCACCACACCGCACGAGCCACATGTGGGTGCCGTGACAATACGGCCTCCCGATGCGTTGACCTCGCTAACGGCAAGCGCATAGGCAAATACCAGCCCGCGTGAACGCAGGTTGTCTTTATACCCTTTTGCCTTTATATAATATGTCGATGCCTTGCGCCGGAGATTAAGCGGCCCGGGCAACACTCCTTCTTCATCAAGTCCGAGTTCTACGGCTGCGCGCATGGTGTCCCAGACCTCGCTCAAGTAGTCCCATATGTCGGAACCCTCACACTGCAACACATACTCCCAGTAGCTCTTGCCAGTACGCTCACACCACTCAAGGATATCGCTGAGTTTATTCATCTCATACAGATCGGGGGTGTCGGTCGACGGCTTGCCCTCCTCGGCGAGAGTACCACCGCCGACACTGTATACCGTCCACTCCTCCATCAACACTCCATGTGCCGTAAAAGCACGAAATGTCATGCCATTAGGATGAAACGGAAGGAAAATACGCGGCTCCCACCTGATAGTGACAGGGGCCTTGCGTTCAAGAATATCAAGAATAGCCACATCGGTCATATGACCGCGGCCTGTGGCGGCAAGACTTCCGAAAAGAGTAACCTCAAACGCAGCCGCCTCCTGATTTCGGCCAAGAAATATCTCGGCCGCCTTACGCGGCCCCATCGTATGGCTGCTCGACGGCCCGTGGCCTATCTTGTAAAGCTCCTTTATTGACTTCATGGTTCAGTACGATTGATACACATTACAAAGATACAACAATTAACGGGCCGAAACAACCCGGCGGATCCTTCACTATATTTTCATCTGAAAAGGCGGATACAATCTATTTTTACATCTACTTGACGTGAGACTGTCGCAATCGCCTAATCCAGATATAATACCCGGTAAGCGGAAGGCTTGCGCCAAGCAATGCGCCTAGAAACCACAGAATCCGGGTGACTATGCCGCCAAGACTACCGGTATGTATTGAATAAATCCAACCGCGCAATCTGTCTGCCGGAGCAGAATCGGCATATTCGATGACAGGAGCAATCTCTCCCGAACAATGATTGAATCTGTAACAGTCTGATGCCTGACTATTGCCAAGCGTGCCGAGTGTAACGGTGGCCGTACCGTGCCCGACCGTTATTTTTGCCGCATCGTGATTTTGGGTCTTCAACTCATCATAAACCCATTGCCAACGGCTGAACTCCGAACTCCCGTCGCCTTCTCCGCGGCGTGTTATGTCATGCGTACCGCCTTCCGAATTATCTTTATTGCCTTTTCCCGTGTTGCCTAACTTCCGGGGGGCGTGCTCCACTCCGCAAACGGCATAGAAAGCCGTACGATACCAACTGAATGACCAAGTCAGTCCGGTAAGCGACATGACAAGGAGAATTACCAAAGCGTATATTCCTCCGGCCACATGAAATCCTGTCCAAAGGCCTCGCCACCCATTTTTGAATGAAATGGAGAGACTGCGGGTTAAATTTTTTCTCGCACGAGGCCACCATATGATGACCCCCGTAATCAGTGCCACGACAAACGCCAATGTGGATATGCCTACAAGCATCTTGCCTGCTTTCAGACCGTCACCGTGGGGATTGGCACTGTCCAAAAGCCATCGATGAAGCCGAAACATGACAGTAAAAAAGCCCAAACGCTCGTATTTGCCGGTTATCCGGCCGGAATACGGGTCGATGAAAACCGATGCCTTGCGCGGCTTGGAAAGATTGACCTGATATGTACGGTCCTTATCATCAAATACAGTGACACCGGTTATGGAAACCGAGTCGGGCAAAGTAGCCTTAACGGTTTCCATAAGTACATTCATGTCCATAAGCTCACCCTCCGGCGATGCCACATAATACGCTTCGCTTTTCAGGCTTCGGGTTATTTCAGGCTCGAATACGAGCATGGCACCGGAAAAGCAGATCAGAGTTATTATTATACCGAACGGTACCGAGAGCCAAAGATGAATTTTACGAAACAATTTCATGCGTCATGTCATTTTTTCACTTCCATATAACCGAATCCGGTGATGTCGGTGGCCTTATCCACCGTCAATCCCCGGGATGCCTGCGCAGTGGTTGTTGCTATTTTATATATGGCAGGATCGCCATCGGTGACATTGACTGATACGTACACATAGCCGTCTTTTGCAAAGACGGTTTTGCCGATTGAGGAGACGGTTGAAGGGAGTCCGCTCACAAAGGTAAGCTTTTTTGCCTCAGCATCAAATATGGCAAAGTCTGTGGCTACAAAATTTTTCTCGGTAAACGGACGGTCATACATCAACATCAGGAAGCGGCTGCCGCCTGCCGGCCAACAGCGCATGAAAGAACGCCCCTCCGACTGCTCCTCAATATTACAATAATATGAATCAAACTGCGATGAACCGGCAGGAATCCGGCAAACGCCCGCGGGCAAAACGGTTTTCTGGCGTGAATCGGTCATGGTTTTGGCATAAGAGGGTGAGAATACGTAGATGTCGCCGTTATCGGCTGCCCATATGGTCTGATAATACTGCGACTTGAAACGTCCGCATGGATAGCTTATTCTGTCGGTCTTGGCAAACGTAGGGTCTGTAAGGGTCTCGTCATTGAATATCGCCACCCGGCACTCGTCGGGATACTGTGTCCACTGAAGCTCGCCTTTTTTATAGCTGCTGCTGTTGGAACCTCCATCGGCCGTCTTGACAAGATCCTCATAACCGGGACGAATCCATTTACCGTTTTCGACAGCCGCTCCGTACTGGCTCAGCCCCATGGGGATGGCTCCCGAGAAAATCCGGTCGCCACTCTTTTCAAGACCTGCGAGAGTCACATATTCACCGTTGTCGAAGTAATTTTCCACGGAATATGCTCCGGTTGATGTGTCGTTCTGCCTTGATGTTTCAGCATCAACATCAAGGTAAGAGACGAGGAGAGTTTTTGGCAGATACCCGTTGCCGTCAGCCTGCGAGGCGGGAGCACTGCCCGTCGAGGTGGTTATAATCAAATCCTTGTATATGCCATAAGAGGTAAAACGACTAATCTTGTACTCCATCTCGCGCGGCGCTACATCCCCGTCGCTATTAAGAAGATAGCTTCTTGTCGTGCCGGCATTGCCCTGATTATAGGTAAGTGCATAAAGATAATTGCCGGGATGAAACACCCATTGGCTCGCTCCGTCGTTGAGCAGTCCGGTATTATTGCCTACAGAGATATGCCCTTCATCGAGCGACTCCGCCGTCAACAATATATTGGTCGTACCTTTAGAATCTGTCACTGTGGCTGCAATGACAAATTTGCCGTTTGTCTCCTCGGGTTTGGTTTCATCACTGAGTTCTTCGTTATCGGAACATCCCGACAATATCACTGCCGGCAATGCAAGCGTACACATGGCACGCATAAAAAGATGATTATTCATTTTATTATGATTTATTGTTATTAGTTTCCGAAATATACGCGTACCTTGCCGTAGAAAGCACGCCCCGCTTTTTGAAGACTGAAATTGTCGTAGAGCCTTGCATCGGTAAGGTTACGGCACTCAAAAGAGATATTGTATCGTCCCTGCTTGATGCCATAGCTTATTGTGATGTTATGGGCAAGCTGATCCGGCACCATATAATCATCGCTGTTACTTCCCAGATTTGAAGAGTAATAGCAGAAACTATGTGTATAGCGGTTGTCGTAAGTCACTGTCAGGGTGTTGTCCTTGCGGCCGAACCCAATCCAGTAGAAATTCACGTCCGAGTCAGCAAACATATATGGTCGGTTTGGCATGCGCTCCCCGTATGACACATTGGCGGTCGAGCCGTTCATAGCAGCACGCATATTGTCGCGGATATTCATCTGCGTAAAGTTGCCCCCTACGCTAAGCCATTTCGAGAAAGCGTAACGTGCCGACACGCTGAACCCGTCGGTCTTAACTTTTCCGTAGTTTACATACGATGCCGCGAATTTACCTCCGCTCAACGACATGATGTTTCGCTGTATATAATCGCGGGTATCACGGTATATCAATCCTGCTTCGACATAAATTACATTACTTCCGAATGTGGCGTTATAGCTGAGATTCATATTTACGTTATGGCCTGATTCCGGCTTTAGAGCCATGTCACCGTTCTCCAGATCTTCGTCACCGAACATTTCTTCTATTGTGGGCATACGCAACGCCTTTTCGCAAGACGCTTTGAGCTGTATCCCGAAGGGCATGAAGAATGTACATGCCGCGCCGTAGCCCCAGTAATTGACCGACCGTGAAGTCCGTTCATAATTATCCTGCGCCGATGATGTGGCCATCGGGCCTGACACATATTGGAGATACTGCTTGCCAAAAACGGTGAAGTTCAGTTTTGAATTCGGCATGTAGCGGTAAGACAGCCCTATTACATTCTTGTGTGTCACCTTAGGTACAGCATCCTTTGTCGCGGGCTTCGTCAGCAGGCTTTCATTTGACCTGCTGAAAGAATTGAACACATCATTCAGGGTAAACATATGGTTTTCTCCAATCCTGTAGTTGGAAGTAAATGCGGCCGACCAGTTATTGTTATGCGCCTTGGAGTTCTGATATGACTGTTCTCCGGGAGAATTGAGCCGCACGGTTTCACCTCTCCAGTTATACTTTACCGACGCGGTATCGACATTCACTGTCACATTTCTGTTGTAATTGGCATTGAATGAAACATCCAGCCCCCTGACAAACAGGTTATGCTTATAATACTCGACCGAGGGCATCAGGTTATGGCCGTGACGGTGCTTTTGGCCATAGACAATCTCTTGCCGGACTCCGGTCTGTATCTCCTTATACATGCGGGAATACGTAAATCCCACCAGCAGACGGTCGGCCCAAGGCTTGTTCACAAATCCGAGTTTGACTACCACAGCCTCGTTGTGGTACGTATCGTTGAATCTGCGCACATGCTCCATCTTTTTGCGGTTTATAGCTCCGGTCGCGAAATCCTCCACGGGAGAATCTATCCAATAATCATTATCAGAATAATTCTGAAACGCGTTTATCTCATATTTGAAGCCGCTGCTCAATGTCTGACCGACATTTATATATGATTTATGAGTATTAAATGAACCGTAGGAATAAGAGGCATCCACAAACCATTTTCTTCTGCGCTTAGGCGTAACAATATTGATTATTCCACCAATCGCATCAGCCCCAAAACCAACAGGAACAACTCCGCGATAAACCTCTATACGTTCTGCAAAATTTACGGGAATATTGTTTATACCGAAAGAATCGCCCACGCCCTCCTGCGGAACACCGTCAATAAAAACTTTTATATGTTTTCCGCTGAAGCCATCCATTGTGATTGCCATATCCGAACCGACGCCGCCACTCTCTCGTATTTTTATTCCCGGAACTTTATCAAGGGCATCGCCGAGGGTTTTGGTTGTATTGATTAAATCCTGTGTATTCACCGCCACAGCGTTGTATGCCGAATTTTTCACTCTACTGACCGAACTGCCCACTACGACCACTTCAGTCAGCTGTGTCGCCGACTTCAATTTAACGTTCAGTTTTATTCTGCAGTCAGCCGGAATATTTACCTTTTGTTCAGTTTTTTCGAATCCGACAGAAGAAAACACAATAATATAATTACCTGCCGGAACTTTAATACGGTATATTCCGCGCTCATCAGTCGAACATGAATATTCCGTGCCTTTCAGATACACGGTAGCACAATCGATTATTTCCCCATCAGAAGAGGTTACCTTTCCGTAGACCGTACCCGCAGACTTTGCCTGAGAAGCGGAAAGGCTTATTGAAGTCAATACAAACAGAGTATGCAACAGCAGTCGTTTATAAGTCATTATTTTCTTTTTTTAGAATGAAATCGGCTGCAAAATTACCTCACTCTGAATTAGCCCGCAATACCCAAAAATCGGACTTATCCGCCTGCCTCCGATATACTACTTATAGGAGTATATCGGTATGTCGGTTACTTTAGCTCTATATCCTTCGGATTGACAATACCGTGAAGTATGGCAAATATTGTGAGTGCCGCAGTGGAGTGGATGTTCAGCTTGGCACTTATGTTTTTACGATATGTCGTTATCGTATGAAAAGACAGAGAAAGCCTGTCGGCAATCTCTTTATTGGCAAGGCCATGGGCTACCAAACGTATTATATCTTTCTCTCTTTGGCTTAATTCCCGATTACCGGATGCGATGTTCTGTTGACTCATATTTGTCGTGTAGACATCTTTTTCAAGCGCTTCCACTGCCGGAACAAGTATCAGATTCTCGATCTCACAGTGCGACACCAAATCCTCGCCACAAGCTGAGATATTAAACAACGCACGATTCAGCATTCTTGTATTTGGCATTGCATAGTGTTGCAGAAATATATCTTTCAACTCATTGAGTTTAGACACAACCGACTCATGCTTTGAGGCAAAATCAGATATTTTGAAATTCTTTGCAACATTTCCTTTCAGCAGTTCTTCAATATAAGGAAACACTATACGATCCTCATAATCCATATGGCGATGCACCTCGTCGGCATATTCATCAAAAAATCTGATTATGCGGACTGCCACTTCATCAAGTCTTTGCTGATGGACGGCACTTACAAGAGTATCGCGTATATCCGGCAAACGGAAATCCAATATATAGGAGTGAGCCTCTCTTAAATAAGACAACAAGGTCGGTAGTTCAATTTCATTTATAGAGAAACGTCTGCCACTAATAAGATTCGCAATAGCGAGAAAGGTAGAACAATCAATCTCTTTTTCCTCACACATCTCACATACAGTTCTCTCTCCGAATCCAAAAGGGATATGAAAACGATTGAGGACCAACAACAATTGAGTATTGTCCTCAACCAAATCTCTGACTTTATCGGTTGCCTGATATCTTATAGATGACTTTATCATAATGTCGCCGCTTTTTTGTGAACTGCGCTGCAAAATTACTCTAAAAACACCAATACCGCCATACCTAAAAATAGGTAGCACGGATAATCGGATTTTGGGATTCTCATATTTTCATGCTATATTTGTTTTCGATAACATAACCGATAATCTCTCCTATCATGCCTACTGAAAAAGCAAAAATTATAGGTATATCGCGTCACCGACTGTCAACCGACGGCGATGGAGTGACTACACTCGTGGCTTTTCACGGCTGCCCTCTGCGTTGCCGCCATTGCCTCAATCCCCATTCGCTCGACGGAGGAGATATGTTCAGGGAGTACACCACGGAGGAGCTGTATGACACAGTGGTCATCGACGAACTGTATTTCCTCGCGACAAACGGCGGTGTCACCTTCGGCGGCGGAGAACCGGCCATGCGTCCCGGCTTCATAAAAGAGTTCCGAGAATTATGCGGCTCCGAATGGAGGATTACAATCGAGACCTCGCTCAACGTACCGGCAGCCAACATCGATGCATTGCTGGCTGTAGCAGACGAGCTGATAGTCGATATCAAGGACATGAACCCTGACATATACCGCCACTACACCGGACGCGAAAACACACTTGTCATCGACAACCTCCGGCTGATAGCAGGCCATGGACGGCAGAATGACTGCCTGATACGTCTGCCCCTAATACCCGACCACAATAACGACGCTGACCGGACAGCGAGCCGCAAGGAACTTGAAGCGCTCGGATTCACCCGATTCGATCTGTTTAACTACATAATACGCCGACACTGACTATGGAAAAAGGTAAACGTACATGCCGGATACTAAAGGATATCCGCCGGCAGATAGCCGAAGCCAACGACATCGAGTTTATAACCTCGGAATGCCGCTACAAGGGCGATTGCTTCGGCACATGCCCTAAATGCGAAGCGGAAGTGTTCTATCTTGAGCAGCAACTACAGGCCCGTCGGCTGTCGGGCAAAGTCGTGGTGCTGGCCGGACTGTCAGCGGGCATAATAGCCTTGAGCGGATGCGGCACAGACAAGACGTCGGCCTCCTCCGAAACACGACTGCAGGGAGAACCTCCCGAAATGGTAGAAGACTCCACAAGCACTATAGCAGACCGTAGCCAATGCGAAGCCGACACTCAGGCCGTGACCGAAAAAGGAAAAAACATAGAACCGGTAAAGGTTGAAGACCTCGCCATTGTAGGCATGGTGTACGTGCCTGCATCATTCCCGGGTGGAGACGATAAATTGAACGAATGGCTCCATTCACATCTGCAATACCCTGAAGAAGCTCTGCCCGACAGTATCGAAGGAGTGGTAAAAGTATCATTTACGGTAAACGAAAACGGCAGCGTCAGCAATGCCTCGATTGTAAAAGGCTTACATCCTGCTCTTGATAAAGAGGCCATAAGGGTTGTCGAGTCTCTGCCCGCTTTCAAACCATGTACATTTGATGACATACCGAACATCGAACCGGGAAAGGAGGTGACGGTAACATTTAAGATGCCTGAAAACGCAGTGATCCGTGACAGTGTGCCGCCGAATAAGAATGCAGTATTCGGTGCCATGGAACAAATGCCGATTTTCCCGGGCGGAGATGCCAAGCTTATGGAATGGGTAAAATCGCATATGCAATATCCCGAAGAGGCTCTCCAAGACAGCATTGAAGGGCGTGTGGTAGTGCAATTCGTCGTTAAAGCAGACGGCAGCATCGACAATATCGATGTAGTCCGCAGCAAGCATCCGGCGCTCGATGCAGAAGCCATCCGCGTCACCAAGACACTACCCAATTTCAAACCAATACATGGAAAAACCGTGGAGTACAGATACCTCTTGCCCATTATATTCAAGCTACCGCGCCAAGAAGAATAGCCCGAAGCAGCGTGTTATAGGTATGGGCGCCGTGGTACCGGAGCCCCTAACTTCCAGAAGGATGTAGATGGTGTTGCGGCGACGGCTCATAGGAGACGGAGTAGCCGTCGAGGTGTCGTTCAAGATATTCTTTATAAATAAAAAGCGGAATGCGGTCGACACCGTTGGCTGTCAACAACGAGGATAAGTGATCTATCTCGGCCTTGATATCACAGTGGATGAGATTGTAGCGCTTGGCAAGGAGACGCATATACTTGCGGTCCTGCTTGACAAGGCAACCGGCCTCGATGGTGACGGGTGCACACTGCATTTCAGCCTTGGCCTCACGGCGACGGCGCTGATAAGATGCGGCTTTGGCGCGACGGTCAATGACAGGTTTGAGCAAATTGAACACGCATTGTGCTATCGGATGCAGGTCTGTTGACTCGGTGCCTGTGGTCTGATACTCCTTGATGGCGTTGACGAGAGGTTGCTGCAGTTCTGCGGGGAGCATGGCTATGGACTCGCTCCATGCCTTGTCAAATTTCGGTGTACGTTTCATAATATGTGAAATCGGTTTAATGGTTGTTTCCCGCAAAGATAATATGGCAGAACGCCGTTTTTATGTACAATCGGGCGTTAACATTTCACATACAACAAAAATGACCTACAAATCAAGACGTTGCAGGCCATTTTGTCGTAACTTTTTTAGTGCGGCACTTTAGGTGATGACGCTCACCTTATGATAATGTCATTTTATCGTGGGGTGATGACGCGGTAATTGCCGCTCAGGTGCATGAATGCGAAGAGGCGCAGAAGTCCATCGTAATAGGCGTCGAAGTAGCCGTCTTCGTAAGGCTCGTGACGCGCATCCCAGAATCGGGTTACAAACTCACGGCCGATCATGTCGGTTGACACAAGCGATGCCGCCGCCGATGTTGCGACCAATCCAAGAGAATGACGCAGAGTGCGATAGCCTCCTGCGTCAAGCACGCGCTCCACATCGCTGCCGTCAACATTATATTGATCCTTAAAGTCATCTATACCACGGCTGTATAGAAAGTTCTGCAACCGATTGGCATAATCGCGTTGCCACTCGCCGTCGGCACATGACCATGAATAATCAAGGGCAATATTCATAGGCACCCGCCAAGAATCAAAACGAAATGCATCGCCCACTATACCCTTGCGCCCCGTAAGAGAGCCGTCATAATTGCTATAATCAGGCGTCAATCCGGTGACGGGATGCACACACGCATGCAAGTACTCGCGACTGCGCTTGGCACAATCCGACCAGAAACCGCTGCGACCGTCGTCAAGATACCGGGCCCACACTTCATAAAACGCAGGTACATGATAGGACGGATCGGTAAATGTACCGCCATAATTATCAGGAGTGAAAGTTATGAGTCTGTGTTCCAGATTTATTAACGGAGCCGCATGTGTCTTACCCACTTTCAGCATTGACTGGTCGACTATACGCTGTGCTTCGGCCAGATAATTTATGCCGGTGTCATTTCCCCAGCGATTGGACGCGAATATCAGCGATGTTATAAAATACAATTCTCCATCGGAAGCCGCTCCATATGAGTTTGGCTTACCGTCAATGCTGCAACTCCACGCAAAATAACCCTCGCGTTCACCGCTCTGATGCTGCATATAACGTCGGCTCCAGCGCCACAAACGGTCAAATACATCTTTTTTATCAAGCTGAACGGCCACCATCATGCCATAAGACATGCCCTCGGTACGCACATCACGGTTCTTGATGTCGCTTATGTAGGCCATACTGTCGCCTACTTCAAAATATATCTTATCCGGACCGTGAAACAACGAGTTATAAATCTCTTCGAGGCGTTGTGATATCTCTGCCTCGCTGTAACCCGCCTCGGAAAACAGATTGCGGTACGTGCCGCTCTCAAAAGCTCCCGCTTCCCACGGCAACGCATCAAAACCGATCCAGTCAACCTCAACGCCTTTACCGCCGGCAAGGCGGACAAACAGGTCACCAACTCCCTGCGGAGAGGCGGTAACCGGCATTGTAACATCGGTCCACCGGCCACTGCGTGGCAACGTCATACGGGCAATAAGGCTATCGGAGTCCATGCCGCCGGCATATACCTCAAGAGTTCCGCCCGAAGGCGACTTAACACGTGCAGTGACATGAGTCACCGGACGGTCGCCAAAATCCACACGGTCATATCGCACCCAAGCGCCACGGCGCGACAACACTGTCTTCCATCCTTTAAAGCGGTCGGAACGGTCAAGGAAGTCGATAGCGGCATGCTTAGGCGATATGTCGCTGTAACGGTCTATATGTATGCGACGGCGTGCATCGCTCACTCCTACGCCTCGCAGTGTCGGAGTCACCTTACGTATTGTGCCGTCGTCATTGAAAGCCAAAGTGTCAATACGTACCGAGCGATTTTTGTCAAAATCGGGCGAATAGTCGTTGTGATGATAGAAAAGGTACCACTGGCCGCGCCACTCCACTATGGAGTGGTGATTGGTCCAACAGCCGTCGGGCCACTGGTCCATAATCAAGCCTTTAAACTCAAACGGGCCAAGAGGAGAATCGCCCATAGCGTAAGCCAATGTCTCGGTTTTGTCCTGTACCCATGGAAATGTGAAATAATACTTGCCGTCGCGCTTGAATACGAATGGCCCCTCCTTAAAACCTTCGGGCAGTCCTTCGAAAAGTACAGGCTCGGAAGCCAGTGCCATCATGTCATCGGCAAGACGTGCACCGCGCAACCCCATACCGGCCCAGTATATGTAGCTTGCTCCGTCGTCATCGACAAGTACGCAAGGGTCAATGCCATCAATGCCGTCTATAGGCTTAGGCATGGGCATGAACGGTCCTTCCGGACTGCCCGATACGGCCACACCTACTTTAAAACCACGCTCTCCTCCCTTAGGTGCAGCGGGAAAATAAAAATAATATCTGTCGCCCTTACGCACACATTCGGGCGCCCACATCGTATAAGAACCGGCATCTACCCACGGTACACGCTCCTGACTGACAATAACACCATGGTCGGTCCAGTCACATAGATTGTCGGAAGAAAAAACATGGTAATCGGCCATACAGAACCACTCTTTGAGTTTCTCGGTAGCACCGGGTATGTCATGCGACGGGTAAAGGTACATACGGTCATTGAAAACACGTGCCGTAGGGTCGGCCGAGAACTGATCGCGGATTACCGGATTCTGTGCCGGAACTGAGAATGACGCCATCGTTAAGGACAGCAACAGGATTGCATTGCGTAATGACATTTCAGGGTATGGTTATGAGGTTATATTAATAAAATACAAAGTTAAAATTTCCTGCAATAAATACGAAATTTTAACCCTACTTATAAAAAACTGTAGAGTCAACAAGCAAGTGCAAAATTAAGTCAATAGTTTGAAGAACTCAAT
>ERZ778496.501-NODE-501-length-37850-cov-7.209049_pt1 | contig 37850 bp, 28 predicted proteins | sample MGYA00433099_ERZ778496 | MGnify/ENA primary metagenome ERZ778496 (study PRJEB29527, sample SAMN07138962) | mouse gut metagenome | material: feces | host: mouse | place: China:Nanjing | collected 2016-01-25 ...
AGCGGATAATCTTTATTATTATGGTGTAAGCGCACTTTTGGGCTATGTGTTTTAGTTACCTTTAAGTGATATAGTAAGCTAAATGATATATTTCACAAAGGAGCAAATATGCAAGAGCTATCCTATTACAATGGCAGACGAGATTTTTTAAAGCAATCTGCAATACTTATGGCGGGGGTAAGTGCCTTTGGGCTATCCCCACTTTTTGCAGATAGTGCTAAGAAAGGAGAAGTGATGATTCAAACACTCAATAATGGCGTGAAAATGCCTATTATCGGGCTTGGGACTTACTCACTCTTGGGTAAGGACTGCGAGAGGGCAATCCTTGATGCACTAAAGGTAGGATATAGGGCATTTGACACTGCACAGATGTATAAAAATGAGGCTGAAATTGGTAATGCGATTAAAAAAAGTGGTTTTAAACGTGAGGAGATTTTTATCACCACGAAGCTTTCTAGTGATATGAGCTATGAGGCGACCAAAAAGAGTATCGAGAACTCTCTAAAGGCATTGAAGCTAGATTATGTGGATTTACTCCTTTTGCATCGCGCCTACCCACAGGCAAGGCAAATGTATAAGGCGATGGAGGAGTTTTACAAAGAGGGTAAAATCAAGGCTTTGGGTATTTCAAACTTTGATACGAAAGTGTATTTAGACTTTGTCAAATCTGTGAAGGTGATTCCGGCGGTAAATCAAGTCCAAGTCAATGTCTTTTTCCAACGTGAGGAGCTGCAAAAGGCTATGCAAAAGCATAAAACGATTATGCAGGCATGGAGTCCTTTCGCTAAGGGTGAAAAGGATTTTTTCAATAATGAAACATTAAAAAATATCGGCAAAAAATATAATAAATCTGTGGCACAAGTGGGGCTTAGGTATCTTATAGAGCGAGGCATTAATGTGATTCCAAAAAGTAGCAAAAAAGAGAGAATGGCTGAAAATCTAAATATCTTTGACTTTAGTCTCTCCAGCGCAGATATGGCAGCAATCAAAACACTTGATACCAATAAAAGTATCTTTGGCTGGGACGTGTGAGATATTGAATAACAAAATTATCACAAAGCCCTTAAAATAGGCTTTTTATATTAAATAAAAACAATGGTTTCTATTTAATATTTTAACAAACACTATTTTGCTGCAATTTGAAATTCTTTTATGTTGTTCTTTTTTTCTAGGGGGAGGAGCTTAAATGTGCAAGTGTGGACTAGTGTTAAAGCACAAGCGCAAAGTCGGCTCGGCAATGTATGTCTCACTCCCCCTTATATATCCCCCCCAACCCCTACAACGCTTTAAGAGGGTGAGTGATATATTTATGAACCTTCGTGCGATTTATTTTATACAAGTGAGGATATGCCTCACACTTATTATATAGGCTAGAGAAATTCTATCTTGTGAGTAGGCAAAATTAGAATCTTGTTTGCTGTTTTTTGTTTTAACAAAAGCATTAGTGAATGTAAGGAATGTTTGCAATCAAAAAGCTAATAGACGAAACAATCTTTGCTATTGTGTCCTTAAAGTATTTTTAGCACATAGAATCGAGACCAAAATGCCCTCGCAGTCTATGCCTAAGATGCTTAAGTGCTATATGAAGTTAGCTATCACTTTTTATTCTATTGCACTCACGGCATAATAATTGAGCATTTTCTTTTATAGTTTTGCCGCCATTACTCCACGGGATAATATGGTCAGCCTCCATTTCTTTAAGCTCAAAAATCTTATCTTTTTGTGGGCATTTAGCATTTGCACATTTGCCGCCCTGCTTTTCATATAATTCACGCTTGGTATTCTCATCAAAGGTTCTTAGATTTAAGAATTTCTCTTTTCCGCTTAGCACATATTCATAAATACCCTTTTTGCTCTGCACTTCGCTATCTTGCATAAGCCTTGCAATACGTTCTTCTAATTCTTTAGAATCTAGCTCTTCATCTTTGTAAGTATTATAAAGAAAGCCCCATTCTAAGCCTTGCATTTCTTTGCGGTATGTGCTAAATTTCATTTCCACCCACTCAATCACCGCACTAAAATAGCTCCATAATCCATCAGCATTTTTAGAATCTTTAGCATTTTTTGCCATATATTCACAAATCTTTTTATCCTCTCTTTTGCCTACTATCCAAGCAATAGCTGTCTCTAAAAAATCCTGCCTAATACTAGAGCCTTTTAAATATTTTTTAGCTTTTTGTTCGCACAAACAATTATTTTTAGAAAATTTAAGCTTTGCATCGCTTAACCACCTACTTGCATAAATGGCATTGCGTAATTCCTGCTCGGTAAGCTTCTCTCCTGCGATATTGATTACTCTAAACCACTCTAGCTTTTCGCTATCCTTGCCCTCGCAAAGATAAATATTAAGCTCATAGTTTAAAAAGTCCTCCTGTTTGTCTGTGGGGAGATTATGGAAATTGAGCCCATCAAAAGCAAATTCCCCGATAAAATACTCGCAAATACTAATGCTTCTTTGCCGTCCATCTAGCACTTCAAATTCATATTCAGCACTTGCTTCATTTTTTACCCAATACATAGTATTTAAAGGAAAGCCCTTTAAAATCGTATCAACGACAGCTTCTTGTTGCTTATCTTTATAGACAAATTCCCTTTGATATTTTGGGCGGATATTCAGGCGGGGTTTAGAATCTCCAAAGGCCACTACCTCGCTACTTGCTTCATCTCTTTTATAGCCTTGCACTAAATCTTTGATTTTATGCGGTTCTATGTTTATTTACTATTTATAAAACACTCCTCCTCATCTTTTAAGGCCTGAATGCTTTTAACTTGGCGGATAAGTATCCGGGTATATTTTAATTTGCCATTGAGATAGGGATTATATCTTCACCCCAAAGCCTCTACTTGATTATTCATTAATAAAGGCAGTAAGAAATCGCGATAGTTGCTTAATATGTGGGATTCTTGCTGGTTTAAATATTTTTGCTTATAAATAGCGTAGGTTTTTGCGTGAAAATCATCTAGCACGCTTTCATTTGGAATAACTAAAGGGATAAGTTTTAAAGTTTTTTCATTAATTGCCTGTTGTGTTGAACCATTAGCAAAAGCATTTTTCATCACATCAAATTCATTTGAGCTAATAACATTCCACATATATTCTAAAGCATTATGTTTGCACGATAGCCCACACATTCCTGTCGATAAAATTAAGAGAATATATAGAGTTTGAATAATCTCCAAAATATATATATATTTTTTACTATCTTTCATTTTGGCAAACCATACAGAATCTTTGATTGGCTGCATATTTGCCCTAGATTCTCGTGTTTCAAAGGTAGTTGTATTAGATAAATCTACTATCACATCATTTTGAATTGCTGATGTTGGAAGATATATTTTCTCCCCTGTAAATGTATCAATTTTTGCCTGTATGATTGAAGCAAGGCTGTTTGTTTCGATGTTTTCTACCTCCCAATCTTTGGGAATCTCGCGTTTTAGGGTTTAGTTATACACCATTGCGCCACCACTTGATTTATAGGGTTTGCCCTGCTCATTAGGGAAGTTAAACTCCACAAAATAGCGCGTGTAAAGGAGTTTGGCAAGATTCTCTAACTCTTTATTAATGCGGTTATTGAGCTCGATTTTAGAATCTAACACACTTAAGATTCTAGCGATATTGTTTTGTGCCGCTAAAGGCGGTAAGGGGATTTTATAGTCGGCTATCAATGAAACACTTAAATTTGAACGTGCAGTTCCAGACGCTAGAGAAAATAAATGCAAATAGGCATTAGAAATTGCATAGTAAATGTATTCATAATAAGCCTTTTTACTATTAAGTATTATGTTGCAACACGCTTGATTGGTTGTAAGAGGTATTTTATTAATAGCAACTTTTCCAGCAGTAGCACCATATAAAGCTATTATAACAGAATCTATTTTTACCCATTTTGCTGATGAGTTTTGAAGTCCAAGTTCTGTAATGTATTTTTCTGTTTGGTAGATTCTAGTATTTTTTACTTCTCCTGTATTGAGCCAAGGTATATTTCCTTGATAATATTCTTCCTTTGTGCTTTGCGGTGTTCCGCCTGAAAAAATTTTTAAAGCTATATCCCCAAGCCTTACCCTCTGCCATTCTTTTGGCAATGTGTGTTTCATAGAATTTCCTTTAGATACTTAAAGTTGTCATTGCGAGAGGCGTCTGCTATCTTGAAAAGGCTAGATTCTTTAGTATCAAGTGTAATCAGGCTTTAAAGAAGAAAAAGTATTTAAAGAAATTTGAAGCTAGAGGGTCATCGCAATTACATAGCACGATTTTATCTTTAAAGTAGGCTTTATAATGCTTTAGCTCATTTTCTATATCGCTAAGTTGAGTGTAAAACTCATCTTTTTTATTTTTCTTTGCCTCGTGGAGATTTTTATTTGCAGATTTTGCCATTCTTACCCTCCATATCTCTCATCTTTCGACAAAGGATTATAACACTCACAATTTAATAATTCCTGCTAAAATGCCATATTTTACATTTGACACAGCCTAAAGTAAGCATAACGCCCTAATCATACCTTAAGGATAGCAAGTTTGACATTTAATGCGACAAAGATTCTAAGCCAAGGCTTGCCATTTTTTAAAAGCCTCTCACAAAGCAAGGAGATGATAATAGTTACCTTCATTGTGCTTATCGTGGGGATTATTGTCGTACCTTTGCCTAGCGGGGTATTAGACTTTTTATTAAGCGTATCTATCGCGCTTTCTTTACTGATAATCCTTATCACACTCTATGTGGATAAAGCCACTGAATTTTCCGCCTTTCCTACCATACTTCTTATTGTTACCCTCTATCGTCTCGCGCTCAATGTCGCTACTACGCGTATGATTCTAAGCGAGGGGCATAATGGGGTAGAAGCAGTAAGTAGTATTGTAGCAGCATTTGGGCATTTTGTGGTAGGGGGGAATTATGTCATTGGGGTTATCGTCTTTACTATCCTTGTGATTGTGAATCTTATCGTTATCACCAATGGTTCTACGCGGGTAACAGAAGTAAGAGCACGATTTACTCTCGATGCGATGCCCGGTAAGCAAATGGCGATTGATGCAGACTTAAACGCCGGATTAATAGGGCAGGAAGAAGCGCAAAAGCGTAGAGATGCCCTCGCTCAAGAAGCGGATTTTTATGGCACGATGGACGGAGCGAGTAAATTTGTCAAAGGCGACGCAATCGCAGCTATCATCATTACTATTGTAAATATAATCGGTGGCTTTCTTATCGGGGTGTTTGAACACGGTATGAGTGTGAAGCAAAGTGCAGAGACTTTTACCATTCTTACTATTGGCGATGGCTTAGTAGGGCAGATTCCCGCGCTCATTGTAGCCACGGCAACAGGCATCATCACTACACGTGCAGCCAAAAATTCAGAAGCAAATAGAAATTTTGCAAATGATATTATCACGCAAATTACCAATAATGGTAAGATTCTAAGTATTGTAGGATTTATCCTTATCCTATTTGCACTTGTTCCGGGGCTGCCTATATCGCTAGGCTTCGTAGGTATATTTTTCCTTGCAGTAGCTTATCTCACAAGCAGAGAAGATGTCAGCAGCTTCTTTGCTTTCTTGGAAAAATACTTCCGCAAAAAAGCTCCTATAGATACCGCTAAAGCCCAAGAAAAGACAGAAAAAGATATTGACATCTCACAGCACAAAGCCCAAAGAGTGCAGAAAACAGAAGAGGAAATCAAAAAAGAAGAAGAAAATATCATCAGCGAAGCCCTCAAGGTAGAGACTTTAGAGATTTATTTGGGTTATGGGCTTATCCGCCTAGCTGATGTAAAACAAAATGGCGATTTACTAGAGAGAATCCGCGCTATGCGTAAAAATATTGCTATGGATTATGGTTTTCTTGTCCCGCAGATTCGTATCAAAGATAATCTTAATTTGCAACCAAATGAATACTCTATTTTGCTGAAAGGTGTGAAAATCGGCAGTGGGGAGGTGATGCCTGATAAGTTTTTAGCAATGGATACGGGTATGGTAGGGCAGCCAATCGAGGGAATTGCAACTAAAGAGCCCGCCTTTGGTATGGATGCATTATGGATAGAACCCAAAGACAGGGAAAATGCGGTTATTCAGGGTTATAATATTATTGATCCCTCTACGATTATCACTACACATCTCACAGAGCTGATTAAAACTTATGCGGAAGACTTTATCACACGTGATGAAGTCAAAATGCTTATGGATAGACACGCTAAAGATTATCCTGTGGTTGTGAGTGAAGCGGCTAAAGTCCCTATGAGCACAATTTTACGTGTATTACGTGATTTGCTCCACGAGCGTATTCCTATCAAAGATTTACCTACGATTTTAGAGGGTATCGCAGATACCTATCCTATTTTGCAAGATGATACAGAAAGTATTGTAGAGCAAGTGCGTGCTCGTCTTGCACGAACAATCACTGATGTATTTAAGGCAGAAGATGGGAATCTAAAGATTTTCACTCTCACTCTTGCCACAGAGCAATATCTCATCGATAGACTTAAAGAACAGCCCGGAGGCAAAAGCTTCGTGCTGCATTCTAACGATGTGCAAAAGCTCGTAGAAGCTATAGAGGAAGAAGACATTGCATTAAGGCAGAAAAATATCATTCCCGTAATGCTTGTAGATTACAGAATCCGTAAGCCTCTAGTGAAGCTTCTTGAACCATTTGGCATAAATATCAGCATACTTGGCAATGCAGAAATCGACTCTCGCATTAAATTTGAGGTAGTAGGCACACTTAACATACAATTTTAAACATAACAAGGATATAAATGAAAGTTTTTCATCTCTCACACACAGACTTAGACGGATATGGTTGTCAGTTTATCGCTAAAGAGTTTTTTTCACACATTGCATTTTATAATGCAAACTATGGTAAAGAAGTGCTTGTGCGGCTAAATAGCATACTCGATAGCATCGTCCACTCTGTCCTATTGCCAGAATCTCTCCTTGCTGCAAAGTTTGGTAAAACGCCTAAAAACGCGCCAGATTCCAAAAAACCACAAGAAAAGTATCTCGTGCTTGTTACGGATTTAAACCTCACTTTAAGCGAGGCAAACTACCTCAATGAGCGTATAGGAGAGCTAAAAATTGCTGGATTTGATATAGAGATTCTGCTTTTAGACCACCATATCAGTGGACAAGAATGTGCGGATAAATATGAGTGGTATCATTTAGACGCCCTAAGGAGCGCTTCTAAAATTACCTTTGATACACTCTTTCAATCTTACCCTCTGCTTGATAGCACACGGCTAAACTGGATTAGTCATTTAAGTAGTATGATTAATTCTGTGGATATTTGGCTAGAAGATGGCTATAAATTTGACTTTGGCAAAGTGGCTATGGGAGCGATTAGTGGAAGCTTTGAGCTAAATCGCTTTATGTTTGATAAGGAGCATAGGGATTATAAATTTGCTATTATTGAATCTATGAGAGATTTTATAGAGCTTCCACAAGGCGAAGTAGCCTTTGATAATGCACTTTATGAGATTAAAAAGCGCATTCTAGGGGGCGACCCACAGAATCAAACAATGGATACGATTATCTCTAACGCACAAGTAAAGCTTTTAAGCACGAAAAAGCGGCTTTGCACGATTTATTATGATGACAAAAAAGGTTTTTTAAGCTATTCTATGGGTGGCATTAGCATATTAGCAAATCTCTTTTTGCGTTGTAATCCCGAGTATGACTTCTACCTTGATGTGAATCCTCGTGGTAATATCTCTTTGCGTGCGAATGGAAACTGCGATGTGAGTGCGATGAGTAGGGAGCTATTTAATGGTGGAGGGCATAAAAACGCTTCTGGCGGGAAGATTGAAGGATTCAAAGAAAGCTTTGCCTATGATGATATTAAAACACAGATAGAATATATCCTAAACAAACACAAGGAGGCACTATGAGCACTGACAACGCTAAAGATGATCTAAGTTTAGAGATGAGTTTAGAAGAAATGGCATTAGAAGTCGTTGATATGCTAGGCGTGGCACTCTACTTTGCCGGGGCGAAAAAAAAGCATATTCAAGCACTTACAGAAGCCTACTCTGCACAAATGGATAAGTTTTATGAGCATTTGCCCGAAGATACACCTTATGGGCAAGATGAGATGATTGAGATTATCAAATCTCTTAAAATTGACTATCCGCAATTTTTCAATGCTTAGTATGCCTAAAACGCTTCATTGTGCGATTCTCTTTAGTGGCAATGGAAGCAATATGCAAAATCTTATAGAATCTTTGCATCATAAAAGATTCTATAATGCGAGTAAAAAAGAAGTGCTGATTGAGATAAGCCTTACCCTTTGTAATAATCCCAATGCCTATGGTATTACACGTGCAAAGCAACTTCATATACCCTGTGAGATTATCTCTCATCGTGATTTTACCTCACGACAAAGCTTTGATGAAGCGATGATAGCGCTCTTAAAGGCTCATCATATTGATTATGTCTTTTTAGCCGGATTTATGAGAATCTTAACGCCCCTTTTCACACAAAGCTTTCAAGCTATCAATATTCACCCTTCCTTTTTACCCGCGCATAAAGGCGCACACGCAATTAGAGATAGCTTTAATGATGAAACCGATTATGGCGGAGTAAGTGTGCATTGGGTGAGCGAGGAGCTCGATAGTGGTGATATTATCCTGCAAGAAAAGATAGCAAAGCACCCTCAAGATTCGCTAGCAGATTTTGAATCTAGAATCCACGCTTGTGAATACACCCTCTACCCTCGCGCGATTTTGTATGCGTTAGGTTTAAGCGATAGTATATTACCCCATAAGGATATCTAATGAGCGGCACGATAGAAACACTAAGCGGATTTAGCATTTTTGCCTTGCTGATTTTGTTTGCCTCGCCCATTAGCTCTATCACACGCATTCCCGTTGTCGTAGTAGAGATGATTTTAGGCGCATTAGCGGCGTATTTTTTTGGCTTTATTCACGAAGTGAATGAAATTCACATTATCGCTGAAGTGGGCTTTTTGTTTTTAATGTTTCTTTGTGGCTTGGAAGTGGATATTAAATCCTTTAGCAAACTTGGCTCAAGCTTCCTTTTACAAGCCCTTGCTTACTTTTGCACACTTTATGGGATTACCTGTCTTGTAGTCTTTAGCACAGGTATTTCATATATTTATATCGCTGCATTTCCGGTAATGAGCTTGGGTATGATTGTAGCGTTGATAAAGGACTATGGCAAGAAGCAGCCTTGGCTTGATTTAGCCTTAAAAATTGGCATTTTAGGTGAGCTAGTGAGTATTGCTGCACTTGTGATTATAGATGGCGCATCACGACACGGCATAGGCAATGAGCTAGGGCAAAAACTCCTTATTTTATTGCTTTTCTTAATCGGCGTGGCGTGTTGCTTTCAGGTGGCGAGAATCATTTTTTGGTGGATACCTCAATTGCGCTTTTTGTTTCTCCCAAGCGATGATAGCAACTCACAAGATTTGCGTTTTGTCTTTTTCTTGCTTTTTAGCTTCGTGCTTTTAATGATGTTTTTAGATATTAAAGCCGTGCTTGGGGCATTCCTAGCTGGGAGCATCATCAGCACATTTTTTAAGCACAAAGCCGCGCTGCCTGAACACCTCAATCACTTTGGTTTTGGATTTTTAGTGCCTTTCTTTTTTGTCTATATCGGCTCTACGTTGGATTTAAAGGCGCTTTTTAGCGACACAAAGATTTTGTTTCACGCTTCTTATCTTGTCATTGGTATGCTGACTTTGCGTATCATCAGTGCGAGTATCGTCTTTGGCAAATATTTTAAGAATCCTAAATCCACTCTACTTTTCGCATTAAGCGATTCTATGCCTCTCACTTTCCTTATCGCCACAGCGACTTTGGGCAAGGGCATAGGTGAATTAGATGATACGCTTTATGCGTCCTTTGTGCTTGGGGCGATTTTAGAGGGGATTATCTTTAGCGTGCTTATTAAAGTCATTTATGTTTTTTGGAAGATTCCAAACAAAAGGAAAAAATAATGCAATCACGGCAAACTTGGAGCTCATCGCTCACTTATATTTTAACCGTAGCTGGAGCGACTATCGGCTTTGGTGCGACTTGGCGATTTCCCTATCTCGTGGGAGAAAATGGCGGTGGGGCATATGTGCTAATATTTATCCTTGCTATGATTTTAGTGGGAATTCCCGTGATTTGGGTAGAAAATGTTATCGGCAGACGTGCGCATAAAAATACCATTGACGCCTTTGGTGGAGAGGTAGAGGGTAGAACAATCCCGCGCTTTTTTAAGGGTATTGGCTATCTTGGTGTGCTTGGGGCATTTGGGATTATGGCGTATTATATGGTGCTTGGTGGCTGGGTGATTAGCTATATTATTAGTATTTTAAGCGGGGAGCTTAATCTCTCTACTCCTATCACAAAGGAAGTCGCGCAAAGTTTCTATCAAAGCCATATCGAACATAATCCGCTGATGATTGGCATCTTTACCACACTCTTTGTGGGGATTAATTGGCTCATTCTTAAAAAGGGCGTGATTGATGGGATTGAGCGCAGTATGAAATACCTTATGCCCTTGCTTTTTATCTGTCTTCTTATTATGGTTGTGCGTAATCTTACTTTGCCCGGGGCGATGGAGGGCGTGAAGTTCTATCTCTTGCCTGATTTTAGTAAAATCAATGCAAAGCTTTTTATCGCTGTGTTAGGACAAGTGTTTTTCGCCCTATCTTTAGGCTTTGGCGTGATGATTACTCTTAGCTCCTATCTGCAAAAAAATGAAAATATGATAAAAACCGCCATTGCCACAGGTGTGTTAAACACCCTGATTGCGCTTTTAGCAGGATTTATGATTTTTCCTTCGCTCTTTAGCTTTGGTTTAAGCCCCGACCAAGGACCTAGCCTCGTATTTCAAACACTCCCTATCGTCTTTTCCCATATTTATTTTGGCAATGTTATCGCCCTTGTCTTTTTCCTGCTGCTTATCACCGCCGCACTCACTACTTCGCTGCCTATTTATGAGGTAATTATCACTACTTTGAAGGAGAAATACCACCTCTCACGTCTAAAGGCAATCAATATTACACTAGGCTTTATTTTTATTTGTGGAAATATCCCCTGTATTCTTGCTTATGGACCTTCGGAAGATATTGTATGGCAGGGCAAAAATATCTTTGATATATTTGATTTTGTAAGTGGCAATATTCTCTTTGTGCTGACTTCGCTTGGCACATTGCTTTTTGTGGGCTTTGTGCTAAAAGATGATGCAAAAAAGGAGCTGAGCAATAATGGCACTCTCGCACCAAAGCTTATCAATGTGTGGTATGTGTATATCAAATATTTTCTACCCTTTGTGATAGCTCTTATATTTATCGCAGGTATATTCCCTGAAAGCATAGATTCTATCCTCAATCTTTGGCAAAGCTATTAAAGAATACCAATGATACAAGCCCTTAGCGATTATCAAAATGCTCTAGCAAGCACACTTAGGACAAATGAATACAATGAACATTCCTTTCGCACGTTTTTAGAGAATCTGCTCAATGTCTTAAAAAATGATGATAAATGCTACATAATCCACGAGCCAAAAGCAGAGGTAGGGCAAGGGCATATCCGCCCCGATTATAAAGTCTATAAACGTATAGATTCTAAAAATACATTGAGCTACAACGCCCTCATGGGATTTATCGAATGCAAACAATGGGGAGAAGACCTAAATGCGCATATTAAGGGAAAGCAGCTTGATAAATACCTGCAAATATGCCCCAATATTATGCTTACAAACTATAATCGCTTTATCCTTATCAGTTTTGGGACTATCATTAGCGATACAACACTTTTTGACTATGGGCTAGATACACATCTCTTTAAAGATATGCAAGATTCTATACTCGCACATAAGCTAAAGGATTTTCAAGCCCTTTTAAGTGATTTTTTCAACGCCACACAAGCAGCGATTAAAAGTAAAGCCGAAGTGATTAAAATCCTAAGTACACAGAGCTTTTATCTCGCACTCAAAGCAAGGGAATCTTACCACGAGCCAAGACGCACGAGCTTTCATAAATTTTTTGAAAAAACCTATGAAACTTTTAGAAACATCACGCGCTATGAATTTGCACAGGAGGAATTTTGCGATATTTTAGGACAAAGTGTCGTATATGGACTACTTGTAGCACATTTAGAGAGTGAATCATATAGTAAAAATGACAAACATATAGAAATCACCCAGCTTGAAGGCTTTGTGAATCTCCTGCCTAAAGAATTTGCCCTTTTAAGCGAGTTTATCTACTTTGCTATCCCTAGCTTTCATATCCCTGCCTCTGTCGCCTATGCGTTAGAAAATATCAAAAAAGCCATTGCTTTAATCGATAAACGCACTCTAGCCACCGCCCTTAATACACAAATAGAATCCGTGGCTATCTATCTTTATGAGGATTTCTTGAAAGCTTATGATGAATTACGCGGAAGTGAGAAACGCAAAGAAGGAGGAGTATTCTACACGCCTCAATCTGTGGTAAATTGCATTGTATCTTCCATACACGAGATTCTTAAAAAGCATTTTAATAAGCCTAAAGGTTTGGCACATAAAGATGTCAAAGTGCTAGATTTTGCCACAGGCACAGGTAGCTTTTTAGCTAAAGTCTTTGAGCTTATCTTGCAGGAGGAGCAAAGCAAAATTTTTCAAATTATGGATATTAAAGATAAGTTTTTAAAGGATATTTATGGCTTTGAGCTAAGCTTTGTGCCTTATATTGTCGCTCATATTAAGCTTTCTACTATCCTTAAAAATGCAGGATTTAGTGATTTTAGCGATGAGCATAAATTACAAATTTTCCTAACCAATACTCTAGATTTAAGCATAAATGCAGATTATCAAATGACTATGCCCCTTGTGTTATTAGAGGAGCAAGATAAAGAAGCGCGCAAAATTAAGCACAAAGAAGAAGTGCTAGTGATTTTAGGTAATCCGCCTTATTATCAAAACTCTAAAAATAATCTCCCTGAAATTATTAAACTCCATAATACCTACAAAGTGGGTTTAAACGAGACAAATCTCCAGCCCTTAAACAATGACTATATTAAATTTATTCGTTTTGCACAATGGAAGCTTTTAGAGCGCACAGACCCAGACCCAAAGGCAGAAGTCCCGCTTTTTATAGATTCTCATAGTGGTATTATGGGCTTTATCACGCCTAATTCTTATCTCTATGGACGAGTGCATCGTAAAATGCGCGAGAGCCTCTATACAAACTTTGATAGCATTTATATCATCAATTTACACGGTGATAATGAGAAAGATGAGAATGTGTTTGATATACGAGTAGGTGTGTGTATCTCCCTCTTTGTGAAGTGTAATTCGTCTCTTACGCAAGATACTAGAATTACAAACAATAAAAAGTGCAAATCCTTAGAATCCTTAAAAATTCAAAGTGAAAATTCTAATCTTAATACGTCATTGCGAGACTTTGAAAAAGTCGAAGCAATCCATAATAAAACATCTCATAAAGATTCTATGGATTGCCACGAGGCTAAAGCCTCTCGCAATGACAATGCCGCTTGTCATACTGAAGCTAAAGTATCTCATAAAAATATAGATTCTAACTCAAATATTCAACGCAACAAAGATTCTATACAAGAGCGAACCTCACATTCCACGATTTATTGCAAAGAAGCGACACTAGAGCAAAGCCCTAAACTCTTTTATTTCTCCACTGCCAATAATCACATTTTCAAACGTGCCGATAAATACAATCTTTTAAATGACATCGCTTATAAGGGACTAGATTGCATACAATGGCAGGAGCTAAACCCACAAGCACCATACTTTTGGTTTATCCCTTGTGTATTAGATAATGAAGAATATGAAGACTTTTGGGCATTGGCAGAAGATAAGGCATTAAAGGACACAAAGGCAATATTTGAGCGAACAAGCAGTGGGATAAAAACACAACAAGATAAAGTTTGCATTCAGTTCAATGAAACAGCTATGCAAAATGTTTTAAACGATTTTCTAAGACTCGATACTCAAGAAATTTATCAAAAATATCAAGCACAAGACCAGCGAGATTGGAGCATAGAAAGAGCAAAGCAAGATGTGATAGCACACTATGCTTTCTCTAATCCCTCATCTCATATACCATCTCCCCCCCTACTCTGCGGAGAATGCCTTTTCTATCATCTCATCTACTAAAGCGGAAACATCATCTAAGGATTTTGTAAATGACCCCTCCCCAACCCCTCCCGCAAGTGGAGGGGCTACAAATCTTACCCCTCCCTGCGCGGATGGTAACTCTGCCTTTATTCCCCCTCCCTTTGCGGAGGGGGTCAGGGGGTGGGCAAAACCCCAAGCAAAAGTCTATCGCACATATAAACATCGCTACCTTGCTCCATATATGAAAACTTTTAGCAGAGAAATGCGTAAGAATCCCACGCAAGCAGAAAAAATACTTTGGCAGGAGCTAAGAAATAAAAAGCTAGGTTATGGCTTTAGAAGACAATTTGTTATAGATTCTCAATATATTGCTGATTTTATATGTTTGGCAAAACGATTGATTATAGAATGCGATGGCGGAGGGCATAATGGCAATTTTAAAGATATAGAGCGAGATTTTTATTTGCAATCTCACAACTTTAGAATCTTGCGCTTTTGGAATAATGAGATTTTAGAAAACTTAGGGGGTGGGTTATCACAGCATTCCCATATCCAAAAAATCGCCTATCGCCCATTTGATACGCGCTACACATTTTTCAGTGGCAAAACCAAAGGTTTTTTAGGCTATCCACGTTATGATACTATGCAACATTTTTTGCAAGGTGAGAATTTGGGGCTTTGTTTCCCAAAGCAAACTTACAATCCCTACTTTGATTACGGATTCGTTATTGATGTTATTACCGATGTGGCACTAGGAGGAAAAAATACAGGTTCAGAAACCTACATCGCTCCGCTTTATCGCTATCAAAATACCACAGGAGATGATAATACACAAACAGACAAAATAGAGAAAATCCCTAACTTTACAGAATCTTTTAGAAACTATTGCCAAAGCCACACCATTTTAAAGCATAAAAGCCCAGAGCAGATTCTATACTTTATCTATGCGAATCTATACAATCCAATCTATCGCAACAAATATGCAGAATACTTGAAAATCGGCTTCCCACGTATCCATTTTGATGTAGAAGAAAGCTATTTTGACACACTAGAATCTTATGGCAAAAAGCTCATAGCATTACACTTAATGCGTGAAACTCCAAAAGATTCTACTATTATCTTAGACTTTAGAGAAAATGCCAATACAAACAATCCAAGCCTTGCCATTAAAAAGCTCAATGCAAATAAGCGACATCTTGCTCATTGCCTTATTCTCAATGATGATTTGCATATCACAGGTGTGAGCGAAGATGTCTATAACTATACTATCGGTGGTTATAAGGTGATTGAGAAATGGCTTAGTTATCGTGCGGATTATGTATGCAGCAAAGCAGAGTTAGAGCATTTAGTCAATATATGCAAGGTGATTAAGGCTACTCTTACTTTAGAGCAGGAATTAGAAAAATGCTAAGAACATCTTATTTTATTCTAGTTTGCTTCGTTTTTCCTCACTTTGCTTATGCTTTTAATGCTTTGCAAGATGAGCCAAATGTAATAGAGCGAGATTCTAAATACGCAAAGGCGGAGGGAGATTCTAAAGAAACTTTGCAAGATAAGGGTGATACTATACATAGAGGGCAAAGGATTTTAGCTTCACAGGATACTAAACGTGTAGGGGTAGATGGATTTTCGATGAATTTTAAAAGTTATCAAACTCGAGGCGAAGGGAGTTTAGTAAGCCTAAATGACCGAGCCGAGAGTGCAGATTCTTTTAAAAGTCGCGAAAAGCCGCTGCCTTCTTATGCTTTGAGTGTTTATGGCACACTCAAGTATCCTCCCACCTTCACCCACTTTGCCTACGCTAACCCCAATGCCCCAAAAGGCGGCACAATGAAGGGCTTTGCGCTTGGCACTTTTGATAGCCTTAATCCCTTTTCGCAAAAGGGCAATCCCGCCGCAGAGCTTAGCACACTCGTATATGACACACTTACTTTTCAAAGCCTTGATGAGCCATTTAGCGAGTATGGGTTGATTGCAGATTCTATGCAAAAGGGTAAAGACTATGTGATGTTTCATATTAATCCCAAGGCGACTTTTAGCGATGGTGTAAGGGTGAGTGCAGAGGATGTAGCCTTTAGCTTTGAGACGCTCCTTAGTCTAGGGAGGATTGAGTATAAACGCTACTATGCCGATGTGGAGCGTGTAGAAGTGCTAGATAAGAATCGTGTCATTTTTTATTTTAAAAACGATTCTAATAAAGAACTGCCGCTTATACTCGGGCAGCTCCCTATCTTACCTAAACATATCTATATGCAAAATGATAAAAATACATTTTTAGACAATCCCTTGCAAATCCCCATAGGCAGCGGTGCGTATCGGGTGAAAAAGTATGACATCGGGCGGAGTATCACGTATGAGCGAAATCCAAACTATTGGGCGAAAGACCACCCCACGCAAAAGGGACGATTTAACTTTGATACCATAGTGATTGAATACTACAAAGACGCCTCTGTCGCACAAAATGCCTTTTTAGCAGGGGAATACGACTACCGCATAGAATCTTCAGCCAAAGTATGGGCGAAAGATTATGAAAGTAAGGCAAAGACAGAGGGTAAAATCATTTTGCAAAGCTTTAAACATCAGCTTCCTAGCACTTTTCAAGGATTTTTTTTCAATACAAGAAAGCCTATTTTTAAAGATATTGCCGTGCGCGAAGCCCTGCTTTACGCTTTTGACTTTGAATGGAGTAATAAAAATCTCTTTTTCAATCAATACGAGCGCACCACGCATATTTTTAATAACTCTCCTTTTGCCTCTAATGGACTGCCTAGCGGACGCGAAAGGGAGATTTTACTAGAATACAAAAACAAGCTAAATCCTAGAATCTTTAATGAAATCTATGTAATCCCCCGCACCGATGGGGCAAAAGTGCGTGGAGAGAATTTAAGAGAAAATCTCAAATATGCAAGGGATTTGCTCATACAGGCGGGATTTTATATTCATAATGGCGTCCTTTACACACCGCAAAACAAGCCCTTTACCTTTGAGATTCTTATTTCTTATGAAGCCTTTGAGCGCATTTGTTTGCCTTTTGTGAAGAATCTAGAAAAACTTGGCATTAAGGCAAGCATTAAAAAAGTCGATGATTCGCAATATATTAATCGTGTGCGGAATTTTGAATATGATATGGTCATTGAGCTTTTAGGACAAAGTCTTTTCCCGGGCAATGAGCAAAACTATTATTGGAACTCAAATGTAGCAAACGTAAGCGGGAGTAGGAATTTTGCCGGGGTGAGTGATGAGGTGGTAGATTCACTGATTGAACGATTAATCAACGCTCAAAGTGAGAGTGAGAGAATCGCCATAGGCAAGGCACTTGATAGGGTGCTATTATGGGGATTTTATGCGATACCGCATTTTAATCTCCCTGCTTTCCGTGTGGCATATTGGCGCAAAATTGATATGCCACGCACTACGCCACCTTATGGAATTGACCCCTATCTATGGTGGCAGAGGGTAGATTAAAATGGGAGTAAAAAAGCTATGCTATAATTAAGGGTAGCACACTATAAGGATTTCTATGACGGACAAAGCTCCCCTGCCTAGCAATTTTATGATTTTACGCTCTCTTACGACTAGACGTGATAAGGGGATTTTGATACTGCTTTTTTTTGCGACTATCCTGCTTTCGTGTATTGAGACATTAGGCATTAGCGTGATTATGCCTTTTATTACCTTTGCAAGTAATCCACAAATGATTTTTTCACATTGGGCTTCTACTTGGATTTATGAAAAGCTCAATATGCCTAGCACGACATATTTTATGTATGCTTTTAGCCTCGCCCTCATTGCCTTTTATATTTTTCGTGCGCTCTATAATGCCTTTTATAATTATGCTTTAGCTCGTTTTGCCTTTGGAAAATTTCATTTTTTTGCCTATCGGCTTTTTTGCAAAAGTGTGGAGCTAAATTATCTTGATTTTACGAGTAAGAATACAGATAGGATACGGCAAAATATCGTTACAGAGGCGCAAAACACTTCAGTTTATCTGCAGAATCTTTTGCAAATAAGCGCAGAGATATTTACCATTGGGCTAATGTATGCGCTTTTATTGGCGGTGAGTTGGAAAATGACTTTAGCACTTACATTTTTGCTAGGTGTGCAAGTTGCCCTGATTATTAAATTTCTCTCAAAAACCATTAAAGACAAAGGGGAGATAGATGTAAAACTTAGCACGAAAATTAATGAAATCATCACTAAAACCTTTGGGAACTTTAAGTTTATCAAACTCAAAGGCAATCAAAAAGAAGTTTATAATGCCTTTAACCATATCTCAAATGAGCGCACAAACGCAACCATCATACATCAAACACTTATCCCAATGCCGCGCATTATTTTAGAAACCATTGGCTTTAGCGTTTTGATTGCTTGTGTGGCGTATATTCTCTTTAAATATGAAGATGCAAGCGCGGTGATTCCTATCATTTCTATGTATGCCCTCGCTCTTTATAGAATCCTCCCTTCACTCACAAGAATCCTAAATAACATCAATACGATGAGCTATTGCAGCTATTCACTCAAAAGTGTGTATGAGAATCTTATCTTTCATACAGAATATGAGGACAATACGCCTTGTGCGTTTAATGATTCTATCGTGCTAAAAAACATTAACTTTGCCTATGTGGAGGATAAGCCTATTTTACAAGATTTTTCCCTCACTATTAAAAAGGGTGAGAAAGTGGCTTTTGTGGGGGAGAGTGGCTCGGGTAAAAGCACATTGGTAGATATTATCATTGGAATCTATAAGCCTCAAAGTGGGCAGGTGCTAGTGGATAATGTGCCAATTACTAATACCAATCTTAGAGCGTGGCGTAAAAAAATAGGCTATATCCCGCAGCAAATCTATCTCTTTGATGGCTCTGTGGCAGAAAATGTCGCCTTTGGTAGCGCAATGGATAAGGAGAAAGTCAAGCTTGCGTGTAAAAAGGCACAGATTTTAGACTTCCTAGAGCAACATAATGGCATTTATACGCGCGTAGGTGAGGGTGGGATTTTGCTTAGTGGAGGGCAGAAGCAGCGCATCGGGATTGCAAGGGCTATTTATGATGACCCTGAGATTCTCGTGCTTGATGAGGCTACTTCAGCCTTGGATAATCAAACAGAATCTAATATTATGGAGCAAATCTATGATGTAGCAAGTAATAAAACCCTGCTTATTATCGCGCATCGTCTTAGCACGATTGAAAAATGTGAGCGCAAGATAGAGCTTCAAATGAGCGAGTATGGGGCGGTGGCTCATACAGCAGGTAGTTATATTGAGGAAAAATGATGAAGCATTACTTAGAGTTTATTGCCTGTAAGGATTTAGCAAAAAATAAATTGTTTCATTTGCTCAAATGTGATGAAAATGAGGGGAGGATTTTACAAACGATGGCAGAATCCCTGATGTATGGCGAAAATGACTTTGTCGTGCATACACTTTTGGCAAAGACTTTTCCTTATAAGGGTAAATCTATCAAGGGGCAGTATCTTGCCTATTTGCCACATATACGCAATCTCATCGAGCTAGGCTGGGTGAATCAAAGCACATTTTTATTACAGCCTAAACTCACTGATATTGCACTGCTTGAACTCTATAATGACAGCATTTGTCTCTCTCACACATTTTTAAAGCTCCTTGAAGATGGCACACTCAATGTCGATTTGCCTGAAATTACGGCTTATGAAGACCATTTAGAATACCTCAAAGACCAATTTAGCCATATTGACTTACTTCATAAAATAAGCAATCTCAAATTTTCACAAAAGCTTGATTCTCCCTCACTCTCTCGCGCAAACTATCGCTTAAAGCTTTTAGAGGATACGATACAGGCGCGTTTGAAGCTCACACATAAGAAAATTGGGATTTTAAAGCTTATCAAGGAACATCATCTTGACCAAAAGGAGCAGATTATCTTTTTTGCCCTTTTGAAAGAGGAGTATTCCAGCAGTGATGAGAATCTGCGCGATATGAACGCCCTATTAGAACTCATTAGCCTTGATGAGTATGATAAAATCAAGCATCGCTCCTTGCTTGATGAAAACTCTACCCTCGTGCAAAAGGGCTTGATAGACTATGATGAGATACTTAATCCCTTTGGGGGTATTTCACGGCAGTTTTTTATCTCTGAGAGTATCCTGCAGGGTATTATCCACCCTAATAAAAAGAAAAAGCGTGTGAGAATTAATCTTGATTCCATCATCAAAGAATACGAGATTTTCGAACTTTTAGAGCCAAAATATGATATGAAAGATATTGTGCTAGATGGTAATGCACGGGAGATTCTAAGCAATATCCTTGCACAAATGAATAGCAATGTGGTGCAGTTACTCAAGCTCTGGGGGATAAAGGATAAGAAAAAGGGCATTAGTAGCAAAATTTTGCTCTATGGTGCGCCCGGCACGGGGAAAACTATTACCGCTCTTGCATTAGCTAAGAGCCTTAAAAAGCAGATTCTAAGCTTTGATTGCTCCAAGATTCTCTCTATGTATGTGGGGGAATCCGAAAAAAATGTGCGCAAAATCTTTGATAGTTATAAGGAGATTTGTAAGAAAATCAAAAACGAACCCCTACTGCTGCTTGATGAGGCTGACCAATTTCTTAGCACTCGCGGGAGCAGTGGCAATAGCGCGGATAAAATGCACAATCAAATGCAAAATATTTTTTTAGAGCAGATTGAGCGATTTGAGGGGATTTTGATTGCTACAACGAATCTGCTCGAAAATGTCGATAGTGCTTTTTCAAGACGATTTGACCATAAGATTGAATTTAAACGCCCAAACAAGGTGCAAAGAGAGGAGCTATGGCTCAAATATTTGCCGCATAATGCGCCCTTTGGAGAAGCTACAAGAGAAAGCCTTGCAAAAGCACTTTGCGAGTATGATTTAAGCGGAGGGCAGATTGCGCTTGTGGTTAAAAACACCGCCTATAAGGTCGCCACAAAAACTAAGCCCATTTTCACACAAGCAGATTTTATAACCCATATCAAAGCCGAAATGAGCAGCAACTTTGATAGCACAAAAAGTATGGGCTTTAGAAGTTAGACTAATTATTATGCCTTTGCTATTGAGACTTAAAAAACTCTGTAAAGGTCTTGCTTCACGCAATATAAAATCCCGCTTTGTGCCTGAAGTCATTGGCTATGCTACAATCGCATTTTACAGCCCTGCAAAAAGCCAATAAACCACACAAGGAGCAAATATGCAACAACCAACGCAAGAATACAAATTTACTTTAAAAGGTATACTCAAATTTGAGCTTATCAGTCTCTATGGGCGGATATTTTTACAATCACGCAAATCTCACTTCACAAATGGCAAAAATTATCTCAATCTTGGCTGCGGAGGAAATGTGATTAGCAATGAAGCTGCGGGGGGGGGGGGCATAATATCATCAATGCTGATTTTTTCTCTCACCTAAAACCTTACAAAAACTACTCCACCCCCAAGCCTCAATGGCAGCTTGATATGCGCTATCCTTTCAAATGCCCCAATGATGTATTTGATGGCGTATTTACAGAGCATGTTTTAGAGCATTTTTATATTGATGATGCACGTGCATTGCTGAAAGAGATATATAGAATCTTAAAGCCAAATGGCACCTTGCGTTTAAGCGTGCCGGATTTAGGTTTCCGTATCCAAGAGTATTTAAAAGACAAGCAAAATGACAGCACAAAAGCTTATGCGAGTGAGCATATTAGAAAACTCACGCAAGAGTATCTCCACTTAAGCGTATGGGACTATGAGCGCTTATATTATGAATGTGAACGGATAGGATTTGTGGATATTGCCCTCTCGCAATTTGGAAACGGACGTGATAAAAATCTTATTTTTGACCTTAAAGAAAGAGAGTATGAGACATTGTATGTAGAAGCGAGTAAGCCCTCATAGCACAAAGGGCGTGTTTTGATAGACTGAAAAGTTTAGCCAATTTGCAAACATCACACTCGCACTTGATTTCCACGATAGAATTGGCTTTTCTGCTTGATCAAAGTAGTTAATGGGCTTTTGTATGGCTAAGCCCTTTTGCTTATCGCGCTCATACTCTAATAAAAGCGTGTCTTTGGCGTATTCAGGGTGAGCGAGGATAAAATAATCTTTTTCATCTTTTAGCACACTAATGCCGCTTAGCTCCCCCTCAAGCAGAATCTTCAAGCCCGAATGCTTTGCTTTCATCTCATCAATGCCTGAATGCCTAGAGTGAGGCATTTTGACAATTTCATCAATACCTGTGAGCAAACTATCTTGCGCGATAATGCTATGCTCAAAGACTCCAAAGGTCTTGGCGGGTAGGGCGATTTTAGGAATCTTGTGAAAATAGTATAACCCTGCCATTGCGCCCCAGCATAAATATAATGTGCTTGTGCAATGGGCTTTCAAATACGCCATAATATGCGATAACTCCTGCCAATACGCCACTTCATCAAAAGCTAAATGCTCCACAGGCGCACCCGTTACAATCGCTCCATCAAAATTGCGCCCCTCAATATCGCTAAAATTCACATAGAATCTATCCAAATGACTTTTAGCGGTGTTTGTGCCTACATAACTTGCCGTTGAAAGCAAGGTAATATTAACCTGCAGGGGGGAATTAGCAAGGAGAGAGAGAATCTGATTCTCCGTCTCTATTTTCATAGGCATAAGGTTAATGATAAGCACCTCTAACGCCCGAATGTCTTGATGTTGAGCGCGATTAGCCCCCATCACAAAAGCATTTTGTTGTAAAAACGTATAAGCGGGTATATCTTCGGGAATCACTACCGGCATAATTATCCTTTAAGTCAATCTGGCACAATCGCAAAAGCTCTCACAGGGAATCCCGGGAAGCCCTCAAATTTTGGCACACCAATGACAATAATACCGCCTTTTGGTGGTAAAAGTGTAAGATTATTTAAAATTTCTAATTGAAATTTATCTTGGGCTAATACAAATTTCTCGCTTTCAAAAAAGCCATTCTTTGCGACATCAGCGCTACCATCAGTATCAAATGTCTCGTGCCCTATGGCAGTAGCTCCCCTTTGATTAAGTACTAGGTCCAATGCCTCTATGCTCCAGCCGGGCGTTTGGGGATTACCCGCTGCGTCTTTATTGCTAAAATCACTCTTGCCAAATCGCTTACCCCAGCCACTCGCAAAGGCGACAAAGCTCCCTTGAGGTATGCGCCCATATTGCGCCTCCCAATCAAGCACATCTTGTGCGCTTAAGATAAATTGAGGATTTGCCTCCACTTCTTTTTCTTTATTAATCACCACTAAGGGTAAAATCAGCTCTTTTAGCTCGATTTGCTCTAAAGTGCGTTTGCCATCTACAAAGTGTATAGGCACATCAATATGCGTGCCATACTGCGTTACAAAGCTTATTTTATTAACAAAAAATCCATCTTTTGCCACCGTATAAGGCGTCTCTATCTCTAAAGCAGGGAATGCCCCAAATCGCGGAATCTCTGGCGTTACACTATGGGTTAAATCAATCCACTTGCCCTTTTGTAAGATTTGCAAAGCCTCAAGCAAGGTAGATTCTTGCCCTTTATCACTCGCTTGTGAATCTTGCACAGAATCTCCATAGCCCACAAGCAACGTCCCTACTACAAATACTAAACCTGTAATTATCTTTTTCATTTTTACTCCTTTTATCATTTTAATAAATTCTAAGATTCAATGGCTTTTTTCAAATCAGCAATCAAATCCTGTGGATTCTCTAAGCCTATGCTTAAACGTATCGTGCAAGGTGTGATACCAGCAGATTCTAATTCTTTTTCGCTTAATTGTGAATGTGTCGTGGAGGCAGGGTGAATGATGAGCGATTTGCTATCGCCGATATTCACCACCATTGCGAAAATTTCCGTGCTATTGCAAATTTTTTGCGCGTGTTGATGGCTTTCTGCTTCAAAGCTTAAAAGTCCGCTTGATAAGCCATCTGTATAATATTTCTTAAGCAAAGAATGATATTCATTTGAGGGCAATCCCGGATAGGACACACTCTTAACTTTTGAATGAGATTCTAAAAAATGTGCGATTTGCAGGGCATTTTGACTATGTTTTTTAATGCGAAGTTCAAGCGTCTCCAAGCCCTGTAATAAAATCCAAGCTGAATGCGGAGAGAGTGTGGCACCGATATTTCTTAGCCATTCAGTAATGACACGAATGCTAAATATCGGTAGGGGCAGACTCGCATACACCAAGCCGTGATAGCTCTCATCGGGAGTATTGAATGCAGGATAGCGCGGATTGTCTTTAATCAACTCATTTAACCCATTGCGCTCTATAATTGCTCCGCCTAAGGCGCTGCCCTGCCCATTCACATATTTACTCAAGCTATATACGCTAATATCCACGCCATAGTCAAATGGCTTGTGTAAAAATGCGGTAGCTACAGTGTTATCGCAAATGCTAATAATTTTGTGCTTTTTAGCAATGCGTGTGATAGCTTCCGTATCGGCAATGGATATTTGTGGATTTGACAAAGATTCAAAGAAAATTGCCTTTGTGCGAGAATCTATGAGCTTTTCCAAACTGCCCTCTATATCATCAATATCAAACACACACGCCTCTATGCCAAATCGCTTCAAGGTATGCACGAAAAGCGTTTGTGTGCCGCCATAAATTTTATTTGCATAGAGGATAGTGTCCCCATTTTGCGCACAATTTGCAATCGCATAAAAAATCGCTGCACTCCCACTTGAAGTAGGCACACCAAATGCCCCGCCCTCCACTGCGGCAAGTCTAGCTCCTAACACATCAGTAGTAGGATTAGTAAGTCGTGTGTAGATATTGCCTAGCTCCTGCAATCCAAATCGTGCCGCGGCTTGCTGCAAAGATTCAAAACTATAAGCAGTATTTTGATAGATAGGCACACTGATGGTTCGTTGGGAATCATAAGTATAACCCGCGTGAAGCGCAAGGGTATCTTGCAAAAACTGATTGTGAGGTAAATTTGCCATACTCTTATCCTTTGTGTTAAATTTTATGCGTATAGTATCACATAAAATTAAGATTACAATATGTAATTATTAAAAATATGTGAAAAGGAGTGCAAATGTTACTTTTCTACAAATTTATTAGATTACATATTGTAATTATATTTTTTTGTATATTTTATACATAATATATTTGAGATGAGACACAAGGTAATAGCATAGCTAATATTAAATCTCCTTTGTTATAATAGATTAACCTGAATGACGCGCCTTTCCTTATACATCGCTAGTCTGTTACTGAAAGATTTTTGAGCTAATCGTAGTGATTTCTGTGTGTCGGTGTTTCTGCTTGAGCTTTCTAGGAAGGTGAGGATTTGCCGCCTGATGAGTTCTCTTGGCTCTGTTTGTGGCTTTTTTAGGCTACGCACATTTGAGGTAACGCTCATTTGGGGGTTTCTATCACAATGCTACATATTGATTAAATAAGATTCTAAAGGATTATAATGCAAGAGCGTATATTGATTGTTGGCAATGGGGGGCGAGAATATGCCATAGGATTGGCATTAAAGCAAGATAGTAGGGTAGAGGAGTTATATTTTGCCCCAGGTAATGGCGCGACATCTCAATTAGGCACTAATCTCCCTTATAGTACTTCACAAGATATTATAGAATCTGTTGCAAAATATCATATCACATTTGTAGTTATAGGACCTGAAGCGCCTCTAGGAGAGGGCTTAAGCGATGATTTACGCGCACATCATATTCTAACCTTTGCGCCTTCAAAAGCTGCAGCAAGACTAGAGCTAAGCAAGGCATATATGAAAGATTTTGTTTCACAAGCGGGTATCCCTACGGCACGTTATATACAATCAAGCGATATAAATGCCATAAATGCTTTTATCGATACGCTTAAGTCGCCTATTGTTGTCAAAGCCGATGGGCTATGCGCAGGGAAGGGCGTGATTATCGCTCAAAGTGCCAATGAGGCAAAAAATGTAGCCCAAGATATGCTCTCTGGGATATCCTTTGGCGATGCGGGAAAATGCGTTGTTGTAGAGGAATATTTAGATGGATTTGAACTCTCTGTCTTTGTTGTTTGTGATGGGGAGGACTTTATCTTACTTCAGCCCTGTCAAGATCATAAGCGGCTTTTAAGTGGCGATGAAGGACCAAATACAGGGGGTATGGGAGCTTATACACCCACACCTTTATGTGATGAAAAGCTTTTAGCAAAGATTCAAAGAAAGATCATCGCGCCTACCTTAAAGGCTATGCGAGAGCAAGGCACACCTTTTGTAGGAGTGCTATTTGCTGGTATTATGGTGGTGGATGAGCAAAATGTGCTAGAGCCGTATTTACTAGAGTTTAATGTGCGTTTTGGCGACCCTGAATGCGAAGTGCTAATGCCTCTTTTGCAAACGCCACTGCTTGATATACTCATACATAGTGCTAAAGGCACACTCAAAGCATTGCAAGTGCGTTTTAAGGAGGGCTTTGCTGTGGCGGTGGTAGTTTCATCAAAGGATTATCCATATAAATCAAGTCCGAGTGTGCCTATTACCATAAAAGACTTTGATAGGAATCTTGGGCATATTGTATATGCGGGGGTAAGCTGCGATGAGAGAGGACAGCTCTTAGCAAGTGGTGGGCGAGTGCTACTGGCAGTGGGGATTGCCCCAAGCTTGAAACTCGCACGGGATAATGCCTATAAGATTCTAGAATCTGTGTCCTTTGCGGGTATGCATTTCCGCGATGATATTGCATATAGGGCGTTACAATAATGAATGATGAGAAGATTCTAGCGGATTTAGAAAGGGAGAATTTGCGGCTTGCTGATAAGGGATTACGCTCTTTGGCGTGGTTTATTGATGTATTTTTACTCTCTTTTATCTTTACGCTTATCCACCTAGATGCACTCTCTCAAATGAGCGATATACAGGGTAATATGGACTATGAAAACTTAAGAGCGTTTGCCCTTAAGTTTTCGTGGCAAGTGTGGATTCTCAAAATCTCCTATGATACATTGTTTGTATGGTATTATGGAAGCAGTATTGGTAAGATTTTATGCAAAATGCGTGTGGTAAGCGTAGATTTATTTGATAAACCATCATTTTTATATGCCCTGCTTCGTGCGTGTGGTAAATATATAGGGGAGAGTTTGCTATTTATTACGTATGTGTTTGGCTTTGGCGATAGCCTATCGCGCACATTGCACGATAGATTAGCAAAGACATTGGTAATTGCGTATTGAAAACATTATCTTTTGTTCGTTTATTGTGTGTGTGGGCGCTGCTATTTCTATCTATGAATGCAGAGCAAAAGGCAGATTCTATATTTGATTTATCCGCTGATAATGTGAGTGCAAAAGATGAGGAGGTCATAGCAGAGGGCAATGCGTTTTTGCTCTATGGCGATGTGTATATGGTAGCCCATAAGATTATTTATAATAAGCAAACTAAGTATGTGTATTTGCGAGGGGGCGCGAAGATTTATCAAGGCGATATTTTGTATCTTGATGTAGAACAAGCTGATATAGATATGCAGACTAAGCAGGTAAAAGTAGAAAATATCTATCTGCAAAGCACGATGGGTATATGGGTGATGGCAAAGGATTCTCAAGGGCAAGATGGAGTATATAGCTTTAAACGTGGCGTGATTTCAGGCTGTGATGTTGTATATCCGCTTTGGCATTTGAATGTAAGCTCTGGCACGTATAATACACAAAAGGGATATATGAGCGTGTGGAATCCACGATTTTATATTGGGGCTGTGCCGATATTTTACCTCCCTTATTTTGTCGCTCCCACGGGCAATGTCCGTAAGAGTGGTTTGCTCTCTCCAGAGATGTCTTATAGCAATAAGCAGGGCTTTATGTATTCACAACCTTTGTTTATCGCGCCTTTTAATCCCTGGGATATGACACTTTCTCCGCAAATACGCACAGAGCGGGGTGCGGGAGCGGCAGTAGAATTTCGCTTTGCCGATAGCGATAATAGTATAGCAACCTTTCAAATGCGGTATTTTCAAAACAATGATGAATATATGCTGCTTAATAATCTCAAAAATCAAGACATCTATGGAGGCACTTTTAATTACCAAACGCAAAATGTCATTACGGGTGAGAATAATCAGTATGTAAATGATGGATTCTATGCAGATATTACCTATATGAACGACCTTGAATATATGCGTTTAAAAAGTCTTAATGCTTCATTTAACACACGGCTTTATGAATCCCGTGTGAATTATTATCTCAATAGCAGCAAACATTACTTTGGCACATATTTGAAATATTACTTAGATTTGTCTAAAGTGAGCAATAAGGATACTTTTCAAGTCCTGCCTCAAGTGCATTATCATTACTACACAGATTCACTTTTTTTTAAGAATCTCCTTTATACTTTTGATTTTCAAAGCAAACATATCACTCGTCCCTCTGGCTATGGATATTGGCAAAATACGATGTCTTTGCCCATAGGCGTGGTTTTGCCTTTGTTTAATGATTATATCAGTGTAGGGGCAAATGTCGATATGTATGGGACTTCTGTTTTGCTTCAAAACGCACAAGGGTTGGTAGATTCACAAAATGTAGCTTTGGATAATGCTATTAATTATGCGGTAGGCAGCTATAATATCTCGTTAAACTCCGATTTAGCCCGTCCCTATAAGCATTTCTTTCACTCCTTACATCTTGAAGCCATCTTTAGCGGGGCATTGTATAAATATACTTCAGATGCAATCGCTGATGATAGATATGAGGCGTATAATGCCTTGGTTACACAAGATATAGATTCTAATATTTTGGCTATGTATTGGAATCCGAGTGATATTGTCGATGTGGTGAAAAATAAGCATAAAGTGGATTTGAAGCTCTCACAATATTTTTATGGCAAAAATGGCAAGGAATTATTTTATTGGCGTATGTATCAGCGACTTTTTTTGCAAGATAGCTTTTTAAGTCAATCCCAAACATTGCGCAATGAACTAGGATTCTCTCCTCTTTCGGGCTTAAACCTTAGCGCTTCATTATTTTACTCCTATGCTCGCAAAAGTATTAGTGAAACATCGCTTAATGCTTCATTTAGCAAGTGGGGGCTAGATTCTAGTCTTACATATTATTTTAAGCTTGATCCACTCTATCTCTCTTCCGGTCTATACTCTTCGGGCAATACGGGCTTTGCTCGTGGATCTTTGGGCTATGATTTTGGATTGTTTCGTTTGAATGCGAATATAGGCTATGATGTGGGTGTAGGGTATTTAAAGGATTGGTATGTTACAATCTCTAAAGACATTCGATGTTTTGGTATAGGATTAAAGTTTGCCCAAGATGTGCGTCCTACACTTACAGCGGATAATAACATCACGCCTATTACCAATCAGTATGTAAAAATCGAGTTTCGTTTCGTTCCTTTAGCAGATACTGGCTTGACATATAGATTCAAAGAATAAAGGATAACATTGCAGCAGATTATATTTGAAGATGCACAAGATTCTATTAGAGCACTTTTTGATTCAATAAGTATTAAGAATCTTCCATTGCAAAATGCCGTGCTTGTAGCCATTGGTCGCGATGGTGTAGTCTATGCACATACTCTTGCCCAAATGCTTAAAGTGCCTATGGAATTTCTTTTTACACAAATGATTCCCGCTCCGCACAATCCCGAATGTTCTATTGCTGTGGTAAGCGAGGATATGGAGATTGTGATAAACGAAGAGCTAGTGAGCGCTTTTAATATTAGCTTAGATTATGTCTATGGTGAGGCGCAGCGGCAATATGAAGAAGCCATTTTGCCTGCACGTTATCAATTGCGCAAGGGCGAGGGACTAAGCTCATTAAAAGGCAAAGATGTGCTGCTCTTTGATATGGGTATTGAGACGGGCTTCCGTATGGGGGTGGCGATTAAAACCTGTATGAATATGGAGGCAAAGAATTTATATGCTATTGCACCTGTAATGCCAAAGGAGATTTATACGCTTTTGTGCGAGATTTGCGATGAGGTATGCTGCCCTTATCCTGTAGAAAATTATGTATCAACGACACATTATTTTCCCAATCTCCCGCCTCTTAGCGATGAGGCATTTGAAGATATTTTAAGCAAAAACACTATCACAAAGGACACATAATGACGCATATTGATATTGCATTAGAGAATCTAAAGGAGCGATATAGCTTTGATTATGTCGCAAAGGCGGCAAATGGAGGGATTTTATACCAAAGTGGGGGGAGTGTGCTTTTAGCGAGTGTTTGCACACAAGAGAATGAAGTAATTGAGGGGGATTTCGTGCCTTTGAGTGTGCAGTATATTGAAAAATCCTATGCTAAGGCTAAGTTTCCTGCTGGATTTGTCAAACGTGAGGGGAAACCAAGTGAGTTTGAGATTCTCACTTCAAGGCTTATTGACCGCACACTGCGCCCACTTTTCCCAAAGGGATATGCGCATAATACATCTATTGTGGTGATGGTGCTTAGCTATGATGGAATGAGTGATTTGCAAGTAAATGCTCTTAATGCTGCTGCGTGTGCGCTCTATGTGGCGGATTTGCCTTTAGAATCATTGCGTGATAATGCAGTGTGTGGAGTGCGTTTAGGACGCATAAATGGCACTTTTGTGCTAAATCCTACAATGGAGCAATATAAAGAGAGTGAGCTAGATTTATTCATATCTGGGCGGGGCGATGAGCTTTTGATGATTGAGATGAAGTCTATCCGCACTCAAAAAGGCGCAAATGAGCTAGAGGAGAGCGAGTTTTTAAATGCTATCACTTTGGCTAAAAACTACATTGTTAAGGCGACAAAGACATATCATCAGCATTTTTTGCCTCATAAAAAGCCTCCTTTTGCCCTAGTATCTCACGCAAGAAAGCTAGATGAAGAACTTTATGCACGTATTTTTAGAAATTATGAAGCGCATATTAGCGAGGCTCTCTCTGCTATGGCAAAATCAGAATCCATAAAGCATATTCACACGCTTATCTCACAAGTGGCACAAGAGTGTGATTTAGAGCTAGAAGTGGCACAAGATTATATCCTTAAGGCAAAAAAGCAATATGTGCGAGAGATGATTTTAGATTCTCACAAACGTCCTGATGGCAGGGGGCTTAAAGATGTGCGCCCTATTAGTATAGAGACTAATATTTTGCCCTGTGCGCACGGAAGTGTGCTTTTCACACGGGGGCAGACACAAGCGCTTGTGAGCGCAACTCTAGGCAGTGAAAGCGATATGCAAAGCTATGAAATGCTAGGGAGCAAGAGTGCGCTCAAACGGCGATTTTTGTTTCACTACAATTTCCCACATTTTAGTGTAGGTGAAGCAGGAATGATAGGCTCTGCTGGGCGCAGAGAATTAGGACACGGCAATCTCGCCCGACGTGCTTTAGAATCTAGCATTAAGAGTGAGGATAAGACTATTCGGTTGGTATCAGAGATTCTAGAATCTAATGGCTCAAGCTCAATGGCAAGTGTGTGTGGCGGCTCATTGGCATTATGTGCGTGTGGGGTGGAGGTAGATTCACTCATTGCGGGGGTGGCGATGGGGCTTGTCACAGAGGGTGAGCGATATGCGATTTTAACGGATATTAGCGGATTAGAAGACCATGATGGTGATATGGATTTTAAAGTTGCTGGGGGATATAAGGGTATAAGTGCGATGCAGATGGATATTAAGCTAGGGGGTATTACACAGGAGATTCTATCTCAAGCGCTCTATCAGGCAAAAGAGGCGCGGGAGCATATTTTAGGCATTATGGAATCTACGAGGGCAAAGATTGTGCTAAATGAGGCGATTTTACCCAAAAGTGAAAGCTTTATGATACCTCCGCATAAGATTGTAGAAGTGATAGGTGCGGGTGGGAAGGTGATAAAAGATATTATTGAACGATTTTCAGTAAGCATTGATTTAGCACGTGAGAGTGGTATGGTAAGCATTAATGCAGATAATATGGAGAAACTTAAGGCGGCAAAAGCCTTTATTATGGAGATTGTGGGTGGTGGAAGTGAAAGGGTTGATCAGGAGAGCTATGTGGCAGGAGAGCGATTTGTGGGGAGGATTAAGAAAATTGCAGATTTTGGGGTGTTTGTGGAGCTACCACGTGGAGGCGATGGGCTAGTGCATATTAGCAAGATTACACAGGATAGGCAACAGCGATTAAGCGATATTTTGCAAGGTGTGAGCGAGCTAGAATGCGAGATTCTAGGGCAGAATAAGGGCAAGGTGGAGCTCGGGCTAAGCAAAAGCATTCTTTAATCTTTGTTTTATCAAAGCTTAGGCATAATGTCGCTTCCAAAGTGTCAAGTAGGGGAATGAATCCGAACGGGCTTTGAGATAAAAAACGAGGTGCGAAATGAAAATTTTAGCTCTTTTATGTTTAGGAATGTTAGGCTTTGCCTTTGGTGCAGAGGTAAGTGGTGCTGATATGATTAAAGCATATTCAATAGCCGGAGCAGTTATTGGCTTAGGGATTGCAGCGCTTGGTGGTGCTATTGGTATGGGACACGCAGCTGCAGCGACTATTTCAGGCACAGCGAGAAACCCCGGCATTAGTGGTAAGTTGCTAGGAACAATGTTTATTGCTTTGGCGTTGATTGAAGCGCAAGTGATTTATACATTAGTGTTAGCACTTATTGCGATTTATGCAGATCCTTTTGGCGTTTTATAATACATTTTCCCCTTCTTTGTAGGGGGAGTTGCGCTGGTGGTGGAATTGGTAGACACACCATCTTGAGGGGGTGGCGGGGCGACCCGTGCGAGTTCAAGTCTCGCTCAGCGCACCATACTTCTTTATAGAATTTCATTTATTTTTCTATAAAATTTTGTCGTAGATTAGAGATTCTAACCTTAGAAATTCACCTGATACAATTTGTTAAGGACAAAACGAAGCCAAAGCGCTATTTTACCCTTAAGAGATGTATCATAAAGATTGTGCAACGGCAAAAGTGCAACAGTGTAGCCATAGTGAATCTAAGCCTTTAGAAACTAGCTTGAAAAGCGCAAAGCGCGTTAAGCTAAAACTTTAGGCGCGAAGCAGGAATTTACTTCCTGCGAAGTAAGACTACGCGGCACGAAGTGCAACAGCGTAGCCATAGTGAATTTTAATAAGCCGGAGTGGTGAAACTGGTAGACGCGCTAGACTCAAAATCTAGTAGGGGCAACCCTGTGTCGGTTCGAGTCCGACCTTCGGCACCATATCAATTAAGATTACAATGCTTCTTAGCCTCATATCTTATACCTTAAGGACTATTGTGGAGGATTACGGATTTGCTCATTCAAGCCTAAGTCTTGTCGTGCCTATTTTTGTTGTTGTGATGGTTATCCTCACGCGAAAGGTAGTGCTATCGCTTTTTATGGGCATTTGCTTAAGTGGTATTATGCTCTATGGGTTTAATATTGAGGCGTTAGACTTTGTTTGCAGGGCAGTTGTGAGTGTGTTTTATGATGAGGGTATAAATTATGATGGGATATTTATCTTCGCCTTTCTTATTATCCTTGGTGTAATCACTCAGCTTATTCTGTATAGTGGGGCGATTGGTGTATTTGTCAAATGGGCGAGAAACTATATTGCCTCTGCAAAAGGTGCAGAATTTTTGGCATTTATTGCGGGGATTGTCATTTTTATTGATGATTACTTTAATGCACTTACTGTTGGGCAAATTGCTCGCCCACTCAATGATAGCTATCATTCAAGCCGTGAGCGTCTGGCTTATATCATAGATTCTACTTCTGCTCCTATTTGCATTTTAGTACCTCTTTCAAGCTGGGGTGCGTATAATATCGGGCTTTTAAGCAAGCAGGGTGTTGATGAGCCTTTTATGATGTTACTAGAGAGCATTCCAAATAATTTTTATGCTTTTTTTGCACTATTGGCAGTTGTCTTAACGATTCTTTGGCGCATAAATCTCCCTGTGATGCGGCATAATATGAATATTGATGTAAAAGATTCAAGTACTCTAGGACGTTCCTCCTTTTATTACAAAAATGCCATTGTGTATCTTATCGTGCCTATTTTAGCGCTGATTGCGGGCATTTGCTTTATGATTTTTTATAGTGGATATAAGGCAGGAGGGGAATTTGCCTTGATGAGTATGCTTTCACATACAGATACGCCATTATCGCTTGTGTGTGGAGGTGCTTTCGCGCTTTGTGTTACATTGGTTCTTACTTTGGGCATTATTAAATCAAGGGATGATCCTGCGGTTTTTTGGTATGGGGCTAAAAGTATGTTTGGGGCGATATTGATTTTAAGCCTTGCTTGGGCGATTGGTCCGGTGATTAAGGAGCATATACAAACAGGTGTGTATCTCGCGAGTGTGGCAAAAAGCACGATAAATGAGGAGTATTTAGTTTTTATGCCGGTGTTTTTATTTTTTATCTCTGCTTTTATTGCATTCTGCACAGGCACGAGCTGGGGGACATTTGCCATTATGCTGCCTATTGGTATGGAGATGATAGTGCAGGGGGCAGGAATGGAGCAAAGCGTATTTTTAGCTCTATCTGCAATCCTCTCAGGTGCGGTATATGGAGATCATAGCTCACCAATATCGGATACTACCATTCTCTCCGCAGTCGGTGCAGGCTGCTCTGTGCAAAGCCATTTTATCACACAGCTTCCTTATACCACGCTTACCGCCTTATGTGCGGCAGTAAGCTTTGTAGTGGTATCATATTTTCAGAGCACTCTGTTGGCTTTTGGGCTAGGGGTAGCGCTGCTCATAGGTATATTTTATATTTTAAAATGTCACTATGGAGGGGAATTGATAGATAAGAAATATATACTCAATGCGGCACGATAGAATTTTTCCTCGCGGTCTTTTGCAGGGAGAAAAGCACGAGTATCATAAGGATTGTATAGACAAAACTAAGGGCTATAAATGCTTGATCGTTGCTGTTAAGGCAGCCTGTATTTGTGCTAAGTAGCTTACCAAGAAGTGGGTGGAGTATCTCAATATTTTGGGCTAAAATAGGACATAATGCTAAATAGCACAGCACAAGAGAGATAGTTCTTAAAACCACATTTGAGGACAAGAGTAAGATGTAACATACAACAAAGCAGAAGGCTTTTGCAAATATAATAAATGATTCGTATGTAGTGATGCAACTATATGCCAACAATACAAAGAGAGTATAAAAAAGCACAGGTAAAAATAGCGTGAATATATCATCTCTAAAGAGTTTCAGGGTAAGGATTATGTGCCGCTTACTCAGTTTATGCTGATAAATCCAAGCGGAATATGCAATACTGAATGCTATTATAAGAAATATCATAGTGACCAACATAATCTTAAGTCATTGTTTCAAGGATACATCAAGATGGCTAAAATATTCCGCCACAAGAACATTATATGCTCCATCATTAGGCAGTGTAAAGATTTTTAGTATTTAATAATCAGTTGTCATATATAAAAAGAGCGCATAAAGTCCAATAAGCAAAATAAGATTGTTGATTATCCTTAATGTATCGGTGTGGTGGTCGGCTAAAACGCGATAGAAGGCTAGTAATTTAAATTCTACAAGGTATTGAAAAATGGAGGTATTCCTTCTAATGTCCTTTTCATTTTGGACAGGTGTGTTAGGTACCCGGGATTTTGCACTCAGTTCAATCTCTTTATAATAAAGCTCCAATTTGTGCCATTGTGAAGCGTCTAGGAGGTTATTTTCTTTAATCAACGCATTTTTGCATAATCGAAAAGAATCGCGAAAATCATTTGCCGTATTGGCTAATTTTTCTAAATTTATACTCGTTTTTTGCTTTTGTGGAGTGGTATTACAAGTTTTAGAATAAATACAATTTTTTATTTTATGCCACATCTTGTGTGTGGTATGAGATGTTTGGCATTCAGATTCTAAATCTGTCTTAAGCGTTTTAAAATCACAATCAATTTTTGCATTCACAAGATTCAAATTTCCATTAAAGGCAGCTTGAGAAAAGTTTGGGGGTTTTTCAAACTTAACGCCATAAAAACACGCTGCTTTTTCAAATACTACTCCTTGAAAACAAGCTTGAGTTTTAAAAATAGCTTCACGAAAATCTGCTAGGCGTTCAAATATAGAATCTTTGAAATCGACTTGATTATGGAAAATAAAATGCGTGAAAATGGCTTCTTGTGTGAAATGACAGGCTTTAAACATAAAGTTTCCATAGAAGCTAAATGTATGAGATTGTCTAAGATAAGGGTAAAAAGTTTTAAACTCACATTCTATAAAATTGAGATTCCCATAAATATGATGTGCGGATACAATAAATGAAGTAATGCTATAATTCATTATAATAAACTCTTCGCATTGAAAATCTTGATGTATCCATATGTGGCTTATTGTGCCTTTTGTCGTATCCTCATAAATACTTTGTAGGCAAAGTTTTTTAAAACTTACATTTTTATCAATATGCAGGGCTAAATCATCAATTTTATTAATGATAATATCCTGCATAAAACACATATCTTTGAAGATGAATTCTTTGTGGAGCAAATCCTTACTTTGGTGATTTTCTCTTGTAAAATGAAGCGGTACATTGATAATGAGTGTATTATTTTGATAGGTAACTCGCCCATCGTGCTTAAAGCTTAGATGTGTGAGAAACTGCCAAAGATTCGGTGGTTTCTCTTTGCAATCTTTTGCATAGGTATTAAATTCATTGATAGTAATAGGCTTCATTGCTCTTTCTTTTTATATTAAATTAAGAATAATCATATTTTTGCAAGGTAAATATATTTTAATTGCTGTGACGTTTTGTTAATGCGGCACGATAGAATTTTTACGAGCGGTTTTAATCAACGAATAAAGCATTATGCCAAATAAAATAGTATAGATTGCGCCAACTACTGATAGTGGGTCAAACATTGCTCTTTTATCTATGAAAATGCCAATGGCTGGAATAATATATTTTGGTGAGGAAACAAGAATCATTAAAGTAATGATATATGAAAAAGTAATAGCTATTGTTCTATGCAAGAATGATAAACATATTGCAAAAAGTAGAAACAACAATGAGTGAAAGCAATTCATAGGAAGAACAAAAATAAGTAAAACTACAAAAGATTTTAGCTTCTTTGTTTTCACATCGTATAGCATTACTGCAAGGAATATTCCAGCAAATATAAGCACCAACGATAAGTTAAAAACTATAATAGCACATAATGGACTTGTGAGTAAGATGTGTTTGATATGTAGGCAATAAAATGCATAAAGACTATGAGGAGAAAAAATATAGTTTCCTGCCAATCTATTAAATCCTATGATGAGAGCACCGCTTAGAAATCCAAAGATTCCAATAAGTATTAATAAATTGTGCCAAATTTTTAATAAATCAGTATGATGGTCGGAAGTGTGGCGATAGAATCTTAATATCCATTTATCTATCCAATCCCTACTCAATATGCTAGGTTTTTTAGAATCTAGCTCTATTTCTTTAGCATAAAGCTCTAATTTATGCCATTGCGAAGCGTCTAGGAGGTTGTTTTGTCGAATGAGTGTATTTTTAAGTTCGGTAAGAATCTCTAATGTCATTTCTTATTTGATTTGATGTATCGTTGTCTTTGCCTTTAGTTTGATTTTTTGCTAATTGAGATAATTTTTCAAAAGAATTATCGACTTTTGCATTGACAAAATTTACTAAATTGCTTTCTGTAAATCCTACACCCGAAAAGTTAGGTATTTCTTTAAAATCTACATTCCAAAAGCTTGCTTGTTTATGAAAAACTGATTTTGAGCCAACAAAAAATCCATTAATTTTTGCATTATCAAATAGGGCATCTTTATGAAAATTGCAACCCATAATTGATAAACTATCTTCAAATATACATTCTTGAAAAGATACATCTTGCATAAAATGCCTACATTGTAAAACAACTTTTTGCTTAAAAATTGTTTTTAATGCACCACCTAATGTGCCAAA
>ERZ778496.516-NODE-516-length-36932-cov-7.667001_pt1 | contig 36932 bp, 34 predicted proteins | sample MGYA00433099_ERZ778496 | MGnify/ENA primary metagenome ERZ778496 (study PRJEB29527, sample SAMN07138962) | mouse gut metagenome | material: feces | host: mouse | place: China:Nanjing | collected 2016-01-25 ...
AACTGTGCCCTAAAGCCTCACAGATTAAAGAGGTATTCACGCCTGATCTCTTTAAGACTGTCGCGAAACTATGACGTGCGACGTATGTTGTCAAGTCAATAGGTATATTCAACCTTTCTCCTATTTCTTTCAAAGACTTATTCACTTTCGCTATAATCTTATGAATCCTATTTACTTTCTGCTGTTCCGTCTTATGGAAATTGGATAGAATAGGGAATAAATAAGGATTATCAGGCATTGAGTATTTCTGAATCAATTTAATAGCCTGTTCCTGCAATGAAACCTTTATCTGCTTTTGAGTTTTCTTTCTGATATAGATTAATCTATTTTCCAAGATATTATCTTTTGTCAGACGAGCAATGTCTCCAAAGTTAATACCTGCTGCCAGATATGAAAAAGTAAACAAGTCTATAGCTAAACATTCCAAAGGTGTTTGCCCTTGATAGTTTAGTACAGATAAGATCTCATCCTTCTGTATTGAACGTTTGGCTGTAGTTTGGCTTAATTTAGAGACTTTAAACGAATTAAAAGGATAATATTCTGATTTAACGATCTTCTCCTCTATCGCAAAATTATAAATCACCCGTAAATGCCTAAAGCGTGTACCCAATGTGTTTATAGTCAATCCTTGACTTTGCAACCACACCTCATAACGCTTTAACCAAATTGTATCCATATCAGAAAAAGGAATATCCAAATGCTTATTGAATTTTATAAGAGAGTGCATAGTACATTTATACATATCCGCATAACGTAAACGATTTGCTGATTCAAGTTCTTGAATATACTGGTTAAAGACCTCTTGTACAGTTTTACGCTTTACTGGTTTGTTCACCTTCTCCATTAAAGATGTTGCAGTAAATTCTTTTTCCTGTGATTTGAACTCTATAACCTTATCTGTATAAACTTTTACTTTCTCTGCTATTAACCTTTCTATGTACTCCTTATTTGGACATTTAGAAGTTGGTTTGTTGGCTTTAAAGTCCCAATATTTAGGCAATATGGAAATACCAAGACTTTGATATTTCATTTTTCGATCCTTACAAACACGAATCATCAAAGGTGATTCATTGTTTTTCAACACTTTAGATTTGTAACATACGACATTGACTGTTGTACTCATGGTTTAAACGCTGGTTTAAACATCGGTTTAAACAAACCACGAAAACCACAGAAAACACCATAAAAAAAGCAGTTACCTAAAAAGATAACTGCTTAACTTTGTGAGCCGAAAGCCGGACTTGAACCGGCGACCTACGCATTACGAATGCGTTGCTCTACCAGCTGAGCTATTTCGGCAACATTTGTTTCTTTATTTCGGGCGCAAAGATACAAGGTTTATTTGACATCTGCAAGAAGATTCGCTAAAAAATCATCTAAATCCGCATCTAAATCTTTTAATAGAAGATCGTCCAGACGAAGCATATCATCGTCGATGAAGAGAAGTTCCTCTATTACAACAAAATCCTCATCAGTCAAGCTAACAGAAAGAGGCTTCATGAACCGAGGGGTGTCAAAAATATTCTTGGTAGACAAGATCGTAAGAACCGCCTTCACCGAAGCGGCAACCCGCTTATTGAATGCGTTCTCCTCCTCGTTCGAGTTCACCCAATCGAAGATAACGATCTTTTCGATCAAATGCTCCTCATCATCATAAATTTGCAGTTCCCCGCTTTCCGCATCGGCCTGCACATATAAGTCGCTTATAAAATTACCGGACTCATCCTTGGCCAGCTTCTCGATAGCCGACGTAAAAGCGTTCTCGATGAGGGATTGAACCTTTGCTATATTTGCGTTCATATATTAATTCTCCTTTATTCGAATATGCCTCAAAAGTAATAATAATTCACCGAATAACGCCGTTAATCCTCACCAAATTGCACATTTAGTTTCTTATCGGAACGAATTCGTTCGGCCAACGCCTGCACATAGAGTTCCAATAATTTGGTACTCTTATCATTATCACCACTATTACGCTTGAATAAATCGTATGATTTATGAGCCCACTCATAGGCTTCTTTTAAATCTCCTCTCATCTCATGGCATAGGGCCAGATTAGAGGCCGCCTTCGCCCGGCTTTTCCAGTTTTCCGTACCCCGGTAAAGCCCGGACCAACGATCTTCCGCCATATCCCATTTCTCATTAGCCGCATAAACGGAAGCCTCTTTCCAACGTGAACCCATTCCGGTAAAGTACCAACGAGTCTCCTTCTCCCAATGAGGAACAAAATTAGCGTAGACCTTCGCCCCGAAATATTTACCGGCCCCACGCAAAGCATTCTCCGGAGAGGGCAATACCTTATCCAAGATCGGCATATAATCCGCACTTTCCGCCCAATAAATACTATCTTTCATATGTACCGTCGCCAGTGGAGCCTCACGATCAGGAACGTAACTGCGTATCACGCCAGCCATCTGCACGTCGATCATTCCCATTACATACCCTTCGCCCAAGGTACCTACGCTTTTCTTCATATCGAACAGCAAGCGGTCGATGGAGATAACCGCATCGGCACCGGTCTCATCGCATAGCGACGCTACTTGCCCTTGGGTAAGTTTCGTATCCAAAAACGCCTGATTATCTTTTCGAACCGCATCATGGTAAAGCAATACGTCGTTAAAATAAGAAGCCTCCACGATAGCCTCCCCTAAAGTACGGCAAGCGTCAAACAGCGCACTATCCGCTTTCGCTTTGCAAGTATCCTGCTTTTCTCCCTGCAAGGTGTATTCGTAACCCGCATCCTCCGGTTGGGGAACGGCATTGTTTACGATAAGTACCTTGGCGACATTCTCAGGAAACGTCACCTCCGCAGGATTATAAGTCTCGATACCTACATAATTAATCGTACTACAAGCGGACAACACACCCGCTATGCCTATAAAAAGAATGCTTCTCATCTTCATCTATTTAAAAGGGGGCGATTTACGCCCCCCACATTATGTCAAATCACTCACAGCCTTGAAATAGCCGATAGACTCCGCGATCCCCAAGAATGGATCTTTCATGTCTTTCTCGTATTCCAAGCTGCACATTCCCGTGTAATTAACTTCCCGCATCATACAGATCAGCGCTGGGAAGTCGATCATTCCACGACCGATCTCGATCCCGACTCCCGCCTTCGAAGAATCCGTCACGTCCTTGATATGCATATCAAACACCCGGGTATGGTATTTCTTCAAGTCGGCCACAGGATCACAGCCGTTTCGCAAATCATGCCCGACATCCAAACACATACCGATACGAGGGTCTAAGTCCTTCGTATGCTCCCAAACGTCCGTAGCATCGGGATACGTCTTAATATCAGGACCGTGCAAGTGGATGGCGTAATGAAAATCATATTCCTTCACTTTCTTATCCACATAAGGTAAAAGCTCATAATTCGGGACACCGACGATCAACTTCACTCCTACCCGCTTCGCATAATCAAACGCACGGTCAATCTCTTCCTCGCTCTTCATATAAATAGGGCCTACGGCATATCCCGTCACTTTATGGGCAGCGCATTTATCATGAAAAGCCTTGATCTGCTCATCCGTACTATTCAACGGCAAATGGAAATCCTTGATACAAAGATAATGGATATCTAATCGTTCCAACGTCTTCAACGTCGTATCTAAATCAAAATTAACGAAAGTATATCCCGCCATTCCCAGGTGGAATGGGTTTGCGGCCTTCGGAGCCTTCGGTTTTACAGGGTCCGGCAAAGCGGCCCGAACGATCGTGGAGGTTCCTAATAAAAAGGCACCCGCCAATCCTTGTTTAAAAAATGTACGTCTTGAGTGTTTCATGGTCTATTATAATATATATTAATGTATACTGTTTATCTTGGGAAAATAACGCTAAAGGTAGAACCCACCCCTTGCTTGGAGGTCACTTCTATACGACTGCCGAGCTTTGTGACCAAAGCCTTGGAGATAGCCAATCCCAACCCGACTCCATTAGTCCATTCCGTCAACTTGACAAAACGATCGAAAACCCGTTCCAATTGGTCGTCCGGGATTCCCTCGCCTGTATCCGTCACATAAAAGCGGATTTCCTGCTCCGTCACGTCATACCCGAAGCAAATATAACCTTTTTTCGTGTGCTTGATAGCATTCGTCAATAAATTAGTGAGGACTTGCGTTAATCTGCTCCGATCGGTATAAAGCGTAAAAGGTTGGCAATCATCCAATCGAAGTTCTACATTTTCAGACATGCGTAATAAAATGACACTATAGATATCTTTCATTAAAGCCTCCATTTCATGATTCGCCAAAACGAAAGCCAACGTATTCGACTCGATTTTCGATATATCCAATACGTCTTCTATCAAGCGTTACAACAATTCATTATTACTTTGTATAATATTGGAGAGCTCATGACGAGTTTCCGCATCTTCCTCATCGGCGATTACCTGCGAGAATCCCACGATGGCGTTTAAAGGAGTCCTGATCTCATGATTCATGTTTGCCAAGAACGCAGATTTCAGGTGATCCGCCTCTTCCGCTTTTTCCTTGGCGATCTTTAATCGTACCCCCGCACGATGACGGGTATAAGCGATTACACCCAAGCCCGCACATAGTAACAACACCAAGACAAATCCCCCTCCAAGCATCAAGATACGGACATGCGACTTTTCCGCCTCTAGCTCCAGTTTCTTACTTTGCACCTCTAGTTTTTCCACCTCTCGTTGGTTTTTCAGCTTCGCTAAATCCTCGTAATATTTTACCCGCATAATCGAATCGTGCACTTCTTTAGAATCTCTGTAAGCCCTAGCCGCTTCCATCCCTTCGCCCTATATAATTCCTCGATCCGGTTTGTCGCGATGAAAAGAGGTTCCGCTATTTTCAAATATATACGTAAGCTATCCGGATCTTGCAGATAGTAATAACGCAGCAATCTCTTGATATATACCTTGAAAAGTTAGCACGACTATCCATTATCCAATGCCTGGCAAGTTAATAAAAATTTAAATACCAAGATATCAATATAGACAAGTTTAATACCACATTTTCAACTTATACAACAAAAAAGCCTATATCAACCTAAGAAAGATTGATACAGGCTCTTATTTCAAAGAAACAGCTGTTCTCTTTATTTTGTCAAGGCGGCGATACTTTCCTCGATAGACTTAATCTTCGATTCGGCATCGGCTTGCTTTTTCTTCTCCATCTCGATTACTTTCGCCGGGGCTTTGCTTACGAAATTCTCATTGCCTAATTTCTTCATGACAGAAGTCAAGAAACCTTTTTGGTATTTCAATTCCTCTTGAAGCTTAGCCAACTCTTCCTCCACATTGATCAGATTACCTAAAGGTACGGCATATTCAGTCGTACGAACCAAGAACGATACGGCACCGGCAACTTTCTCCTCTACCTTGGAGATGGAAGAGAGATTACACATCTTAGCGATCACAGCGTTGAACGCCTCATTGTACTCACCCACGATCTGTAATTCCAACGCATCCTTATTCGGTATATTCTTTTGCAAACGAATGGTACGGATACCGCCAACGATCTCTTTCACGATCTCGAAAGCATCCAAATACGCGCTATCTACAACCGCTACTTCCGGCATTTGGGCAACCATCAAGCTCTCACCTTCCTCTCGAGGCTCAAGGGCTTGCCATAATTCCTCGGTAATAAACGGCATGAAAGGATGAAGCAAACGAAGCAAGGCATCGAAGAAACCTAACGTAGCCTCATAAGTAGCCTTGTCGATCGGCTGCTGATACCCCGGTTTTACCATCTCCAGATACCACGAGGAGAACTCATCCCAGAACAATTTATAAACAGCCATCATCGCCTCGCTCAGACGATATTTACTGAAAGAGTCATCCACCTCGGCGATCGTCTTATCCAACTGCGTCTTGAACCATTTCACGGCGATAGCGGAAGCCTCCGGCTGAGCGATCGTATCGTCTACCGTCCAGCCCTTCACCAAGCGGAAAGCGTTCCATATCTTATTATTGAAGTTACGTCCTTGCTCACACAAAGCATCATCGAAAGGAATATCATTTCCGGCAGGAGCCGCGAGCATCAAGCCCATACGCACGCCGTCCGCACCGTATTGCTCGATCAATTGCAACGGATCGGGAGAGTTTCCTAAAGATTTGGACATTTTACGTCCCAGCTTATCGCGAACGATACCCGTAAAGTAGACGCTCTTGAACGGCATTTTCCCTCTGTACTCATAGCCGGCCATAATCATACGAGCTACCCAGAAAAAGATGATATCCGGTCCGGTTACCAAATCACTGGTCGGATAGTAATAATTGATTTCCTCGTTATCCGGGTTATTGATACCGTCGAACAAGGAAATCGGCCACAACCAAGAAGAGAACCAAGTATCCAATACGTCCTCGTCCTGACGCAAATCAGACATGGTCAGATTCGGGTTACCACATTTCTCTTTCGCCAGTTCCAAAGCTTTCTCTTCCGTCTCGGCTACCACGTAACCACCTTCCGGCAAGAAGTAAGCCGGGATACGGTGTCCCCACCAAAGTTGACGGCTGATACACCAGTCCTTGATATTCTCCATCCAATGACGGTAGGTATTCTTGAACTTCGGCGGATAGAACTTGATATCGTCCTTCATGACCGGCTCCAAGGCAATCTGAGCGAGATGCTCCATCTTCAAGAACCATTGCATAGACAATTTCGGTTCGATAGGCACGTTCGTACGCTCCGAGAAACCCACCTTGTTCTCGTAAGCCTCTACCTTCTCCAAAAGACCGGCGTTACGCAAGTCTTCCTCGATCTGCTTGCGGACATCGAAACGATCCATGCCCACATACAGGCCGGCGGCCTCGCTCAGCGTACCGTTATCGTTGAATATATCGATAGAAGGCAAATTATATTTCTCGCCCAGCATATAGTCGTTTACATCGTGTGCCGGGGTCACTTTCAAACAGCCCGTACCAAACTCTATATCCACGTAATCATCCTCGATCACCGGAATCTCACGGCCTACCAGCGGAACGATCACTTTCTTTCCTCTCAGATGTTGGTTCTTCGGGTCGTTCGGGTTGATACACATCGCCGTATCTCCCATAATCGTCTCCGGACGGGTAGTAGCGACAATGGCATATCCCGCCTCGCCTACGATCTTATAGCGAAGATAGTACAACTTACTATGCTCTTCCTTATAGATAACCTCCTCGTCGGACAGGGCCGTCAACGCCTTAGGGTCCCAATTCACCATACGCACGCCCCGGTAGATCAAGCCCTTCTTATACAGATCGACAAAAACCTTGATGACGCTTTCCGAACGTTTCTCGTCCATCGTGAACGCCGTACGATCCCAATCGCAGGAAGCACCCAATTTACGAAGCTGCTTCAAGATGATACCGCCATGCTCTTCTTTCCATTCCCAAGCGTGCCGCAAGAACTCGTCGCGAGTCAGATCGGTTTTCTTGATTCCTTGCCCGGCCAAACGATTCACCACCTTCGCCTCCGTAGCGATCGAAGCATGATCCGTACCCGGTACCCAACAAGCGTTCTTACCCATCATACGGGCACGGCGAACCAAGATATCTTGGATCGTATTGTTAAGCATATGCCCCATGTGCAATACGCCGGTGACGTTAGGGGGCGGGATTACGATCGTATACGGCTCACGGCCGTCTGGCTTTGACTTAAAGAAGCCGTTATCCAACCAATACTGATACCACTTCCCCTCTACTTCAGCGGGATTGTACTTACTAGCGATTTCCATATTTTTATAACTAATTAGTCTTTACACATTTCTCGATCCGCAAAAGTACAAAAAATATAGACAAAAAACGCTGAGCATCGGGAAATATAGTCGGCCGAGACAATAGGCATTCTCTCTCGGACAAACCACTATTCTATAAACCACGTCGTGATCTTTACAAACCACGACGTGGATTATACAGATCACGACGTGAATCGCACAGACCACGACGTGGTTTATAGAATATATCCAATAGTTCAGAGAAAACGCATGAATTAAAACACATTATACATAAGGTAAATCAGATATACTTTCAAAAAGAGCTTAAACAACTATTTAAGCTATGAATATATTTTAATTGGCATTCATGCGTTTTCTCTGCCAATAGTAAAGGTTTTTAAGTCCATCTCAATCCGAACTCTTTACTAATCCGGGCTTAATTAGTACCTTTGCGACCTAACAAAATCAAAAATGATAGATCAGACCGTATTTAACAATAAAAAGGCCGCTTATTATACGTTGGGTTGCAAACTTAATTTCGCAGAGACCTCTACCATCGGGAAGCTATTAGCCGAGCAAGGTGTCCGCAAAGTACGTCCCGGCGAGAAAGCGGATATATGCGTGGTGAATACCTGCTCCGTCACGGAACTTGCCGACAAGAAATGTAGGCAGGCGATTCGTCGGATCGGAAAACAACACCCCGGAGCCTTTATCGTGGTGACCGGTTGCTATGCGCAGTTGAAGCCGGAGGAAGTCTCCCATATAGAAGGCGTTGATCTGGTTCTTGGCGCCGAACAGAAACTAGAGATCCTTCAATATCTGGAGAATCTGGAGAAGAAAGAAAACGGTGGAGCGGTTATCGCCTCACCAAGCAAAGACATACGTTCCTTCTCTCCATCCTGCTCGGCGGACGACCGTACCCGTCATTTCCTGAAAGTACAAGACGGATGCGACTATTATTGCTCCTATTGCACCATACCTTTCGCCCGTGGAAGAAGCCGGAACGGGACGATCGCCAGTATGGTAGAGCAAGCCTGGGAAGTAGCCCGTAAAGGAGGAAAGGAGATCGTATTGACGGGAGTAAATATCGGGGATTTCGGTAAAAGCACCCATGAGACCTTTATCGGCTTAATCCGTGCCCTCGACGAGATAGAAGGTATCATTCGCTACCGGATCTCCTCTATCGAACCCAACCTGATTACCGACGAGGCGATAGATTTCGTAGCCCGTAGCAAACGTTTCGCCCCTCATTTCCATATACCCTTGCAAAGCGGTAGCGATGCCGTATTGAAACTCATGCGACGCCGTTACGACACCGCTCTTTTCCGTCATAAGATCGAAAAGATCAAGGAAATAATGCCACATGCCTTTATCGGCGTAGACGTAATCGTAGGAACCCGCGGCGAGACCGACGAGTACTTCGAGGAGGCCCGCCAATTCATCGATAGTTTGGATTTAAGCCAACTGCACGTATTCAGTTATTCCGAACGCCCGGGTACCCAAGCGCTGAAGATCGATTATGTAGTAGACCCAAAGACCAAACACGCACGCAGCCAACAGCTCTTGGATATCTCGGATCGGAAACTACATGCCTTTTATGAGGCCCACATCGGACAGAAAGCGAACGTCTTATTCGAGCATACCCAAAAAGACGGCAAGATGCACGGCTTTACCGAAAACTATATAAAGGTGGAAATCCCTTATGACGCTTCCTTGGTAAACGAAACCCGTCAAGTCACATTAGGGGACTGGAATGAGGATCGCACCGCCCTCACTGTCAATGGCCAACTGCCAACTATCAATAGCTAACGATCATGTGGGACAAAATACAATACACCATTCTTTATAGCTGGGTAAAAGTACACGCCTTACTTCCCATGCGGGCTTTATACGTACTATCAAATATTTTATATGCACTTATCTATAAAATAGCCGGATATCGGGTGAAAGTAGTCCGCCGTAATATAACCGCCTCCTTCCCGGATAAGTCCAAAGAAGAATTGCGCCGGTTGGAACGTCGTTTTTACCATCATTTCGCCGATTATATCGTGGAAACGATCAAATTAGCCCATATATCCCTAGATGAGATACAGCGGCGCGCTTATTTAAGGAATCCGGAATTAGTTGATCAGCTTATGGAAAAAGGCCATACTTGCTTCATTCTTACGATGGGACATTATGGCAATTGGGAATGGTTCTCCGGGTCGACCACCCGTTTCGAGGACTCACGTATCTATCAGATATATCGTCCGTTAAATAACAAGGCTTTTGATAGGCTATTCGCTAATCTCAGGACGCGATTCGGTTCTTTCGGCATCAAGAAAAACGATACGATACGGGATATCATCAAGCTAAAACAAGACAAGACCCGCTCTGTCGTCATCTTCTTGGCGGACCAGACACCCAGTAAGGCCAACCTGCATTATTGGACAGAGTTCCTTCATCAAGATACGGCCATACTAACCGGTCCGGAACGTATCGCACGTAAATTGAACCTACCGGTTATCTTCCTCGATACCCAAAAGGTAAAAAGAGGCTACTACACCGTGGATATGAAACTCATTACAGAGATACCGAAAGAGACACCTGAGAATTACATCACCGAGCGATACGCACGACTCTTAGAGAAAATGATCTTGCGTGATCCGGCCTACTGGCTATGGACCCATAAACGTTGGAAACATAAACACGAGCAACAAGGATGAAAAAAGTAGCGATTGTCATCTTAAACTGGAATGGAAGAAAGTTAATGGAGGAATTCCTACCTTCCGTCGTAGCCAATTCTCCGGAATGGGCAGAGGTTATCGTAGCCGATAACGGTTCCACCGATGACTCGATCGAGATGTTGAAGGCTAAATTCCCTACGGTCGGCATTATCCGCTTCGACCAAAATTACGGTTTTGCCGAGGGATATAATCAGGCACTTAGCAGGATTGATCATGAATATTGCGTTTTATTAAACAGCGACGTAGAAGTAACTCCCAATTGGTTGGATGCCCCGATAGCCGCACTCGATTCAGATCACACCATCGCCTGCGTCCAACCCAAAATACGAGCCCAACGCAATAAAGAATACTTTGAGTACGCAGGAGCGGCCGGAGGATACATTGATAAATACGGCTATCCCTTTTGCCGGGGAAGAATCTTGCATATCGTGGAAAAGGACGAGGGGCAATACGACACGACTACCGATATCTTATGGGCCACAGGAGCCTGTCTGTTCATTCGTACCGCTATTTACAAGGAAGCAGGAGGATTGGATGCAGGGTTCTTTGCCCATCAAGAGGAAGTCGATATGTGTTGGCGCTTACGTTCCCGGGGATATCGGTTGGTATGTGTCCCTCAATCCATCGTCTACCACGTAGGTGGAGCCACATTAAATGCGGAAAGTCCCCGTAAGACATTCTTGAATTTCCGGAACAGCTTATTGATGCTTTATAAGAATTCACGGGAAGACGATTTAAGGCATGTGATGCGTGTCCGCTTTTGGCTGGATTATATCGCCGCCACGAAGTTCCTGCTGGAAGGACATTTCGCAAACGCCAAAGCCGTTTATGAGGCAAGGAAAGCCTATCACCAACTCAAACCGGAATATGCGTCTAAGCGTAAAATAAACTTGGAGAAAACCGTTCTTCCCTCCATCCCAGAACTTTCGCGGGGAAGCCTTATCCTAGCGTTTTACCTAAAAGGAGAAAAAACATTTGACCAATTAATAAATAAAAGATAATGTCACTCATTTATCGGCCCATCCTTGTGTATTTCCACAATCTTAGTAGCCACAGCATATTCATCCGGAAAGATTTTGCCTCCCATATCATTAGCCCATGCCTTGGTAAATTCAGCCCCCGTGTAAATGATAATGGCCGAATAATAAATCCAAGTAATTAATACCGCAAGAAATGCCGCCGTTCCATAAACGGTTCCGACATTCGCTATATTAATGTAAAGGGATATTCCCCATTGCCCTACCAGTAATAAAATAGTTGTTACGATAGCCCCCGTGAAAATATCCTTAATTTTTATTTTCGCATCTGGCAATATTTTAAATATGAGTGCAAAGATAGTTGTAGTAACAATTACATTTAAAAAGATTCCCGTCACTTTTACTAGCGATTCAGCGACATCAGGATAATTAGTCATAAACCGGACACTTAAATTTTCAATGACATTGGAAATCATAAATGTCACCAAAAGTATAAAAGCAAACACAAGAATTATAGAGAATGAAAGTAATCTATTTTTTAAATATTTCAACCAACTTTTCTTCGGGATTGCTTTAATTCCCCATATTGTATTGAGCGAGCTTTGCATTTCCGCAAAAATAGTAGTCGCACCAAAAACTGAAACCGCCAAACTAACAATTGTCGCAAATGTGGATGAATTACTATTTGCGGCATTCTCTATGACAGAGTTTAATGCATTCACTACGCTTGTTCCCAATATAGGTTCCAACTGAGCATATAATTGTCCAGCCATATCCATCTTCAGAAACACACCAATCGTAATCAAAAGAGAAAGAAGAGGTATGATAGAAAATAATGTGGCATAAGCCAATGATGCGCTTAGTCTTGGTACACTATCGTCAATAAATCCTTGAACCATATCCTTTAATATTTTAAAAAGCAGAGACATGGTCAGTTTCTTCTTACTTCCAAAGCCATCTAATTTGTCAACAGACAGGTGTCTTTTTAGATTTTCCATATGATCCCGATTATTATCCATATATAAGCGTTTAAAGAACAAACAACTATATACCCCATAAAGGATATCTCATTTTTATTTTTTTTACATTTTTAAAAATCGATATAATAAATCCTTAAAATAATATTCTATTTTCTTAACGAGAACAACAAAAAAAGGTTCTTACTCTGTTTTTTAATCGTTAAAATCCTAAGATATAAAAACATTCGTCCTTTACGGACAATTCACTTATTAAAATTAAAACGGTATGGAAACAAAAAGCAAAAAAGTCAAGAAGCTACCACATAATCTTGAAGGTGGTATAGTGAGAAATTTAAAATTTATCATTCATAAAATTGGAAGCTATGAAACTGGAAAATAATAAATTATTACAAGGTGTGATAACAATAGTCGGAATCGTTTTGTATCTCTTGTCACGTAAAACAAAGGGGAAATCAAAACTTACATTTTTAATGATTCCAATCTGTATGTTAGGTCTTATCTCCTTATCATGCGGCAATAAAAAACAGGATAAGGTTGACATTAATAAAGCTTTAGACAACGCCATAGAAAAAGTGGAGGATGAGGCTGATAAATTACACGATGCCTGGGATGATACAAGAAAAGAAAGTCAAAGAAAAGTAGAGAAGGTAAAACATAAAGTAGAAAGAATATAAAATTAAAACGTATAACAATGGACTTACATTCAGGATTGCCCTACTGGATTATCAAAAATCCCCTATTCAATTATTATAATCCTTTGAAAGAGAATCTGGATACGGATATAATAATTATTGGTTCCGGCATTACAGGCGCCCTCGTAGCACATGAATTATGCCGGACAGGATTGAAATGCTGTGTGGTGGATAAGCGGAGTATCGCCACGGGCAGCTCGGCTGCCAGTACGGCACTTTTACAATACGAGATAGACGTTCCGCTTTGCCGAATGGCTAAACAAATAGGCGAACAAAACGCAGTAATCGCTTATCGCTCCTGTTTGCAATCTATTTCAGACATTGAAAATGTTTTGAAAGAGACTGGAATCGACGCCGATTTTGAATGGATGCCTAGTATCTTTTATGCGAGTGATGAGAAAGGAGTAAAACTTATCGAACATGAATATGAAATACGTAAACGGCATGGACTTCCCACAGAACTATTAAACAAGGAAGAGCTACATAAACGGTACAAGCTAGAAACCTATGCTGGAGCGTTACTTAATCATCAATCCGCACAAATTGATGCTTACAAAGCGGCGACAAAGCTCTTTCGGTTTCACCTGCAAAAAGATGATTTACGAATATTTACCCATACAGAGATTATCTCCTGTGAAGAAACATCCCAGGGTTGCCGATTAGAAACAAGGGAAGGCTTGGTTATCCAATGTAAATATGTGATTATCGCCGCCGGATTTGAAGCCGGACAGTTCCTGCCTAAAAAAGTAATGAAACTGACCTCCACTTATGCACTTATCTCACATCCTGTGGACCATAAAGATCTGTGGACAAAACGTTGTCTTATTTGGGAAACAGGAGAGCCTTACATATATGTGAGAACCTGTGATAATCGTATTATTATAGGAGGAGAAGACGAAGAATTCTGCGATCCGGAAGCTAGAGATGAACTTCTTCGGAAAAAAACAGAGATACTTGAGAAGAAATTCCATAATTTATTGCCTACAGTACCTTTCGAAACAGAAATGGCTTGGTGTGGAACTTTTAGTACTACGAAAGACGGACTTCCGTTCATCGGGACATGGCCCGGGATGCAACACATATTTTTTGATCTGGGATACGGAGGAAACGGAATCACGTTCAGTATGATTGGCGCACAAATCATACGTAATACCCTACAAGGTATAGAAGACGAACGTAGTGACATATTTGGTTTCCAACGAATAGTTTAAAAATTTCAGGAGGAATAAGGACGATTCCTGTTCCTCCTGAAATAATATTAGGAAGAATTCAAGCTCCTTTATTATTGATTTAACCATACCGGAAATTTGGTTCTACCATAAAAATCATAAAAGAACAATCCTATCCAACTAGTAATGACTATCAAAATAACGGCTATAAGCCTTCTTCGCATTGGAGCATGAAGGTTCCAAATTTTAAGAGCAGCTTTTAAAGCTAGGACCAACCCGATAAACCATATCGCAACTACCTCCATATCAACTCTGCATTTTCTTAACACAGTCCTCTAGTTTATACAACTCAAATTCATATTTACGCATATAGCCACAGGTGCCATCACATATTTTAATATGACGAGGAATTGTATTCGATATCATCATACATTTATCTCCAAACAAATGACAACATCTAAGCCTATATGCCTCCATTGCCAAAGATTTCTCGTGTACACATCCCTCCTCATAAGCATCCCTACATATCTGGTAAAGACATTCATTATCTGCTTGGACAGGATTCTCCAATTTGTATCTCAAAGTTTCTTCCCATTTCATAGCTCTTAAAGATATTTGTTTACAAGATATTTTTTCAAGAAAACAATATCGAAAAGAAAATAGTTCCATAAATATATAAAATACTTTCTTATATCAAAAAAACAAATACAGTTACATATATACATCAAAACAATTGTTAATTCACTTTTATACAACGAACTATTTTCATACTAATGCTGTTGTTAAAATATAATTCAGTTTTGATATCAAGACTTATATTTACATTATAACTTTTGAACATTAACACATAAAAAAATTATTAACATGTATTTCATTTGGTATATTATCATTGGAATCTTAGCTGGTTTTATTGCTAGCAAGATCATGAAAGGAGGGGGGTTCGGTATCCTTATCAATTTATTGATTGGCATTGTTGGCGGAGTCTTAGGTGGTTTGGTATTCGGTCTATTAGGTATTGCCACCGCAGGGATTCTAGGTAGCTTAATTACATCCGTTGTCGGAGCTATTCTATTATTGTGGATCGTTTCTTTATTTAGAACTCCACATAAAACAGAAATATAATTAATTATTCATCTTCTAAACTTCTTGAATTTATGGAAACTAATTGTTCTAAATTTTGGTTAGGTCTAGGATTAGGATCGATCATAGGCGTGGTGGCTTATCGTTTCTCTCGCTCTTCTAAGGGAAAGGCATTGAAAGAAAAGACAAATCAAGTCTTTCATCAAATCGGAGACAAAGCGGAGAACATGATAGATTCAGCCAAAAATAAAATGGCAAATACTGGCACAAAAGTAGCAGATAAGGTTGCCGACGAAGCTTTTAATATCGCAGAAAAAACTGATGATATCAAAAACAAAGTACACAGCTACGCAAATAATATAAAAAAATGATCGATTAATCATCCAAACAAAAAGAGGACGTAAGATATTATATTCTATCGTCCTCTTTTTATTTATCACAAAATAAAAAATCTACCTTAATCAAAAAAAAGTCCATTAATACACGTTTATATCTCCCCACTTATTTCGTTAAACAATCCTATATACAAAAGAATATGCCAACTAAAATAGACCTATCATTGTTTTTTTACCAGATGCGCATCTTCAAATATTTATATGTATAATTTAAATTTTTGAGTTATGTTTTATCATGTAAAAGATTTGCAGTACAATACTCGTGTATCTGCTCCAGACCCACGTTTCGCACGTGTACTCCTCGAGGCTTTCGGAGGTGCTAACGGGGAGTTAAAATCAGCCTTGCAATATTTTGTCCAGGCTTTTAGTTGCCATAATCCTTATCCCGACAAATATGATATGTTGATGGATATCGCAACAGAAGAACTGGGACATCTTGAAATTGTTGGAGCCACTATCCAAATGCTCCTCGGACCGGTGAACGGAAAAATGAAAGATGTCGTGGAAAATATGGAGATCAATACCATGATGAACGGTAAAGCAGCCAAAGAGGATTTCATCCATCAGGCCTTCACCAACCCACAATTCTTGGTTACATCTCCCGGAAGTCCTACGCTAACAGACAGTAACGGTAATCCATGGTGCGCAACATACGTGTCTGCAAACGCAGATCTCACAGTAGATCTACGTTCCAACATGGCGGGAGAATGCCGGGCTAAAATCGGATATGAAAATCTTATTCCGTTAACGGATGACCCTTACGTGAAGGAGACTCTCATTTTTCTTATGACACGCGAGGTTACTCATTTCCAACAATTCGAGGCGGCATTAGAGACAATCCAGCCTAACTTTCCTCCCGGATCATTTCAAACCTCCCCCAAATACAGTAACCTGTATTTCAATATGTCTAAAAAGGATGACGCACGCGGACCTTGGAATGAAGGAAAAAGTACACGCTTAAAAGAAGAATGGCAATATATAACTGATCCTTTAGAAGAAGTGCGAAGTACAAATGGCCTTGTCGACCGCAAGCCGAAAGGTACACATCGCACCGAGAAAGAGGTGAAGGAAATGGATAAGAAACTGGCCAAGGAACGTAGTGAGGAAATTCTTTCGTCCGTTCCTAAGAGCATCATGAGCTGGTGTGATTATCAAAATAAAGAAAAGTAGTAGGCTAGAAACTACTACCCAATATATTTACTCTCTTAAAAATTAAAGCATCATGAACAAGAAAAATGAAAAAAAACAAGTAGAAGCGAAGGGTTCAAAAAAAGAAACCAAAGTCAAAGAATCCAAGTGCTCAACTTCTGATAAGAAATCGGCTAAAAAATAACCGAATATCGCACTTGTAAGTAATTAATCCTTTCCCGGCGAAAAATAATTCCCCGCCGGGAAATTTTTGTTTATAAAGCGTAATATTCGCCCTACAGACTGAATAAATAACCAACACTAATTATGTCGACGATATTCGGTTGGAGTAACCCCATAGCTTTGTTTAAAAGCCGTGCTAAAATAACGAGCACTAGAAAAACCGACACGGTCCGCGACTTCCTGGATATTCATATCCTTATGAGATGAAAGCAACCGAGAAGCCTCGACCATACGAAACCGAATCACATAATCACCAACCGAGACATCCGACAAATGACTGAACTTGCTATACAGCGTCGTTCTACTCATCGCCATCGCAGAGGCGATAAAAGACACATTCAAATCCGGATTGCTCAAGTTCTCCCGAAGCAACGCATTCAATTTACACATGAATTGTTCATCTGCATTGCTTGTCGCATCCTCTTTTGGAGAGAATAGGCAACCAGACTCACGATAATGCGCACGAAGTAGGTCTCGCTGTCTCAATATATTCCGCAGAATCACCAACAAGGAATCTATATCAAACGGCTTCGACAAATAGATATCCGCCCCTGATTTATACCCCTCTACCGAACTTGCTTGATCCGCTCTAGCGGTCAATAGAACCACAGGAATATGGCTAACCGCTACGTCGTTCTTGATTCGATAACACAGCTCAAAACCATCAGTCCGAGGCATCATGACATCACTGATTACAATATCCGGCTGACATTGCCCCAGAATTTCCCAAGCCTCTTCCCCGTCCCCGGCTACAAAAACCTCCTTAAACTCTGCTTGCAAGACACCGAACAAGTAGTTACGTAGCTCTATCTCATCTTCAACCACCAACAATGTATACTTAGCAAGCTCCGCATCTACCTGTACTCCGTATACATCTGTTTCCGGCATGTCAGCACCCTTCACTCTTAAATCAATAACCCTATTCGGTTCCGCAGAAACAAGCGCTTGCGTGAAAGGAAGGTCGAAATAGAAAGTGGCACCTCCATCCTCATTATTGCAAGCTCCTATACTTCCGCCATGCAACTCTATAAGTTTCCGGGCATAAGCCAACCCGATCCCACTTCCTTTACGATCGTGTTCACCTTGGTAAAAACAGGTAAAAAGGCGGTTTATATCCACATGTTTCAATCCGATCCCTTGGTCCGCAAGGAAAACCCGCACATGCTTATCCATACGCTCCGTACCAATGACCAATGAGGTATCCGGATCGCTGAATTTCATCGCATTTATCAATAAATTAGATAAAACGACACGGCATTTGGAAGCATCAAAGGGTACCTTCTCTAGTGAAGCATCTAACTTGAACCGCACAGAAATCCTACGGGCTTCGAATTCCATGATAAAATCATCCGTTATCGATCGTATCCAATCGTTAAGATCGTAAAAACGAATATCCATAATATCGCCATTCGTATCAGACTTCTGAGCATCGAGCACCATATCAACGATCTCCCGCATCCGGCAAGTTTGCAACAACAAACCATCCAATTGCCGGAATACATCTTTATCCGTCACCTTTCCGGATTTCAGTAAACGTTTGAGCGGAGCGTAGATCAAAGTAAGCGGCGTACGTAATTCATGGCTGATGTTCACCATGAAACGAACTTTTTCCTCATAAAACTTTCGTTCATGTTCTTTCATGGCCCAAGCAAGTTTCCGTTCTTTGCGTCGCATGACAGACCAGATCGTCCCTCCAATTGCCGCAAACACAATCACCCCCATCGCAATCAGAAACCAAGCACGTCTCCACAAAGGAGGCTCCACATCTACTGTCAATAATCTCAAAGGAACACTCCAGTCTCCATTCTTCTTGCTATAGGAAACCCATAATTCATAGTTGCCCGGAGAAAGCGCCGGAAATGTAAACGCATGGCTTGAAGTCTCCAACAACTCCTCACGGTCTCCCTTGATGGAAAAACGGAATAATTTCTTCCGCATCAAATCCTTCTCTTTCACGATAACGCTTAACCCAAAGGAAACATAATCCCACGGAATGGAAATAGCCTGTTCTCCAGATATACCATCGGGATGGATCGGTAAACCATCTAAAGCCAAATTAATCAAGCTGACAGAAAAATCCTCTTCCTCATAAAAGTCATAATCAGGCCGTATCCTAACCAGCCCTTCCACTCCAGAAATATAAATATTACCAGAAGAAGCCTCAAAAGCAGGTTCCGGAAGAAACTCACGTGTAAAGACACCGTCAGATTCCCCGAAAACGATTATGCGTTTTTCATCCGGCACATACGCATACAACCCTTCATGAGTACTTATCCAAAGACGATCAGAACGATCAAACGCAAGAGACGTTACCCCAATAAAACGATCCAAATCAACCGTGTCCAATCTTTCCGAGAGACGGTCATAAACATATAGTCCGGAAGATGTCCCCAACCAAAAACGGTTATCTTTATCTTGTTTTACCGCAAGTATCGTACCAACATCCTCATTCCTCACAAATAACGGACGTAGTTGCTTATGCGGGATATCCAACACATACAAAGCCGCAGAAGAACTTATGTAACAAGAATCGCCTTGTATGAAACGGGGCGCAAGCAAACTTTGCGGTAACAGATCTTCCGGTAAAGACTCAAATTGTTGTTTCCGCTGATTATACACAGACAAATGATTATCGGATAAAAGACAAAAACGATCCTCGTCTAAAGGAAATAAACGAATCGAATTACCTCGCAAGAATAAATCCTTTCGCACATGCCCCCAATTTAACAAAAACTCTCGGCATTCTCCAGTATTTTTATTAAAATGATAAAGCCCTGCACCAAACAAAGATAACAACAATTCCGAATCGCTATACGGCATGATAGACACCACCTTCATCCCCGCTGTCTGAGGATATTTCCGGAAAGTCTCTTTTTGCGGATCAAACAAATCAAGACCTCCCCCATCCGTTCCTATCCAGATTTTCCCATCACGATCTTCATACATGGAAGTGACCGACTGAAAACTCAAACCGTAAGAAGCTCCGGGAGGAGCATCCCGATAAGTTGTCATAAAAACAGGTTTGATACCGATCAATCCTCCCCTAATACTGCCCGCCCAAACATTATCCTCATCATCGATATACAGACAAGCGAAAGAATTTACTGGCAACGAATGGCGATCGCCCGGAAGATGCATAATCGCTCTTACGGTCTTATTTTCGTAATTATATATATTGATACCACCTCCGTCCGTTGCCAGCCAAAGTTCGCCATCTTTCTCGCACATATCTTGTACGACATTATGAGTCAACCTCTCCGGGGTTTCCAAATGTTCCTGCAATCTCCCCTCTCGATCATAACAAAAAACACCTTTATTATAGATAGCCACCCATATTCTCTTGAATGAATCTATATACATGGAGGGGATATTCCCTTTTGGGATAAACGACACACGTTCCATATCTCCGGTGTCTAGCGAATACCACCAAAGCCCTTTTTCCTGAAAAGACAGTATGACCTTCCTCTCTTTTTCGTCATACAAATAAACATAATTAGGCGAAAATTCAAACGGACTTTCCTTGAACTTACATCGGATCATTTTCTTTTCCGCATAGGAATAACGAAAAACACCTTGCCTCCCTAAAAAATAAATTCCTTCCGGCATGAGGAGACTACAAGCAGCGACCAAAGGCTGACCGTCTATTTCCTGACGTACAAATTTTCGAGTACCACGATCGAAATATGCCAATCCGCGACTAGTTCCTACCCAAATATTCCCCTCCGCATCTTCCTCTAAAAAAACAATATCATTATAAGGAAGAGAATTCGGATTCTCTCTCTCCTCCTGATAAACGGTTATTTTTTCCCTATCGAAACGATTCAACCCAAACCGGGTACCAATCCACATAACACCTATTTCATCTACCAGTACACATTTCACGGAAGACTGCGATAATCCGTTTTCCAAAGAGATTTGTTTAAAATAATACTTAGGTACAGCACAAAGAGACTCTGTCAAAAACACAAAAAACAGCAATATATATATTTGCAAAAACTTCCAAAATACTCGCATAGTTGTATATCACCCATTGTCCGGCAAAAATACAAAATCGTCCGAAATATAAGGCGTGCAGAGTAAGAAAAACGATTTTTGAATTTTCAAGGACGATTTTGAACATAAGGAGACATCCTTAAAACATAGATTTGCAGCAAATAAAAATCAAACAAAGAAAGCATATTATTAAAAGTTATTCTTATGTTACGGACAACGGGTATATATTCTATTATTTTGGTTATGATACTTGTAAAATGTTTCCTTCCGGACGAAAAACCGGAGATCATTCCTTTCCCCTTGCAAAGTGTATCAGACAAAGGTGATTTCACCTTCAATAAGGCAACCCTCATCAGTGTAGAAAATGAAAAACAGGCTATGATCGCTCGGGAGTTGACCGATCTGTTTACGCTTTCCGCCGGATTCACCCCGGAAATAAAAATACAAGACAAACGAGCCAATATCATATTCCGCACAGACAGAGAACTAGCGACCGAACATTATAAACTGAATATAGCCCCCTCTTGTATTCTAATAAAAGCATCCGGACAAAAAGGTTTCTTTTACGCAATGCAAACTTTACGTTTTCTGCTTCCTCCAGCAATAAACAGCGAAACTCAGGTAGAGAATATTCAATGGAATGTACCGGGAATGACCATACTAGATGGCCCTCGATACAACAATCGGACCGTGGCAATACACACACCTTTCACTCTCATCCCGAAGGATAATCTTAAAGAATTGATCGATCACCTAGCCATGTTAAAAATAAACAGACTTCATTTCACAGAAGAACTTCATGATACGACATCTGAAGAACAACAAAAAATGAAGGACATGAACATGTATGCTAAATCCAAGAAAATCACGATCTCAAGCGGAACGGTACATCCCCATGATATCATATCATATCTCCCGTTCCAAGCAGAGCAACTTATCTGGAAATCAAATATCTCCAATTGCGATGAGGATAAAAAAAGGTTATTCCAATATTTAGCGCCCATCGCAGAAAAAAGCTGGTCTGGTAATTTGTTAGCCCATGGCCTCACGCAAAATATCGATCAAGATGGGCTTCAATCCGCTTACGAAACATTCCACAGCGATCACCATCAGTATCAATCCCATCAAACGCATCATTACGTTATTTCCAGTCTCTCCCAATATACGTACCAGTCGGGTAGAAGCTTGCAAGATCAAGAACGTGATAAAATAGACCAATGCAATTATTCCGACCAACGTACCCTTTAAGGTGAGTGTCGAAGCATCATCCATAAGCATGATAGCGTTGGCGATCGCTCCCGGGCCACACAACATCGGGATAGCCAAAGGAGTAATGGATATATCATCCGCATAAGTTTTCACCTCTTCCTCTTTCAACTTCGCATTGGAGTAACGTGCCTGAAGCATATCAAATCCGATCTTAAAGATAATAAAACCACCGGCTATGCGAAAGCCGTTCGACGAGATACCAAAGAACTTAAACAAGAACTGACCGGAAAAAGTAAAAACCATCAAGGTGATGAACGACACAATCGTGGCCCTTCGGACAATCGCTTTCCGCTCATGGTCATTCATGCCATTGGTCATAGTCAAGAAGACCGGCATCGTACCGAGTGGATTGGTCAACGTAAAAAACGAAGTGAAACATAATAGGGCGAAAGGTAACAAGTCTTCCATATCAATAATTTTTTAATCGGCTAATGTACCAATACACCAATTAGTTGATGAGAGAATGATTGGCACATTAACATATTATCACATTATTTACTCATCCCAGACCAAATAGACTGAGACTAACCAATGATTCAATTTATTCCCATCCACCTCTGCCGCTTCCGGAATACTCACCGTCAGCGTATGATGGCCGGGTTGGATATCTTTCAGTATCACCTCTTCCGGTATCACATCCGATCCGGGACACCAATTAGAGCGGGAAAGATCCGAAGACGCCAAGGGCTCCTCTACTTCCTTCTCCGAATATCCCTTCTCGGTGATATAGGAAGCCAAACGCTTTCTCAACCAAACCCCAGTAGCCGGATTAAAACGGCGGAAAGATGCGCAGTCCGTACGCCAAGGAACAAAATCCAAGACTGGAACTCCATCAATGGAAACAATATTCTGTTTTTCCACAAACTCATCACCACCGGAATGCCCACCATGTCCCGTAACGATATATTTCAGACGGACATCACGTGCGCTTTGAGGAATATCAAAATCCAATGACACATCCTTCCGGGCGAATATATCCGGATATTCCTGCCCGATATAATAAACCGTATTCATCAACGGCTCTACATGTTTCTTCGGCAAAGCATCGCAAGTCAGATCAGACTCATCCACATCAATTGTCATGCTTGCGACATATCCTTCCGGTGTCCATGTATCGATAAAAATTCCAACATAAGCACCACCTTCCAAAAGAGGATACAAATCGGTTATATCTTGCTCCCAGCTTACGCTATCTTCCCAATGGTCGATATACACGGGCTTACGGTGTTTCGTCAAACTATCCTCAGGACTACTGTAATGTCCTACTCCAAACGGAGTCATGAAACGCATCAGCTCCACGGTAGGTTGATAATCCGTCCCGGGGATGATACCGATCATCTTCTCTAGTTTCACGCTATCCACCGCTGGGAATTCCTTCTCGCCTTTAGCGATATTCAACAAATTAATACCCGAGGCATTTGGCAATACAAAACAAGAGCCGGATTTATCCCAGCGATCTCCATTTGAAGCTACTGTAACCCGAAGTTTAACGGAAACGTTTCGCTTATATTCCGGCAATGTTACCTTTCTCAAGATAATACGACCATTCACCAAATGATAGATACTATCCGATCCCGGAGCGTTAAAAACGGCGGGATATACCTTCGGAGCGAAACGTACACGAGCATCATTAAATACTTGTACAGAATAATCTCCCATCGACGGTAATTCTTTATGCCCACAAGAAGCGGTACAGAGAAAAACTCCCATCAAAGAGACAAATAAAGCCATTTTTTTAATCATTTCGTCTAGAATTTAGTAAGTTCCTTAATAAACTGCTTTTGGCCGGCAGCCTTATCGGCATGCATACAAGGACCGGTCACACACCCGCCCTCGCAAGCCATCACTTCTATAAACTGCGCAGGGGCCTTTCCGGTTTTTGCGTAAGCACGTAATAATGCCACATTTTTCTTTGTCAAGTTGGCTACCTGCACGGCATTCACGTTCTCGTCCTTCAAATAAACCTTAACTGCGTTGATCACACCACCACTTTGGGCGAAGCCATGCGCCTCACGAACAGCGTTAAATAATACGGAGAAAGGCTGGACCTCCTCGATATTGATACTCAATCCCTCCAATACGGAACCTACTTCCTCAAACGTAAGTGTAAAATCCACGCACGGATCTAGTTTCACCTCTTTTCGTTTTGCCACGCACGGGCCAACAAACACGATCTTCGCATCCGGATATTTTTCCTTCACAATACGAGCCGTATAATACATCGGAGATCCGGTAGAAGAAATGTATTTCTTTAAATCCGGGATATGTTTCTCAGCCAATTGCACGTAAGACGGACAGCAGCTAGTGGTCATGAACGGTTGTCCTTCTTTCAATTTCTCGATCAATTCTTCCGCCTCATGATGGGTGGTTTCCATAGCACCTTGCGCCACCTCGACCACTTCCTCGAATCCCAAGGACTTGATAGCACCATACACTTTTTCCTTCGGAGCGCTAAACTGAGCTAAGATAGACGGAGCGACAATCGCTACCATCTGTTCCTTATTCCGCAAACGTTGCAAGATATCGAATACTTGCGAGATCTCGAAGATAGCACCGAACGGACAAGCATTCACACATTTACCGCAATATATACATTTAGATTCGTCGATATGCTCCACCCCATATTCGTCCTTGCTGATCGCCTTAACCGGGCAAACTTCCTCGCAAGGAATCGGGATATAAACGATGGCATGGTACGGACAGCTTTGGTGGCATTTACCACAGCTGATACAAGTGTCATGATCAATCTCAGCCTGACCGTTTTTCTTGAATCGGATAGCGTCCTTCGGACAGTTCATATAACAACTACGAGCCACACAACCCCGGCAAAGATTCGTGATCTCATAATTTACGGAGACACAAGAGGAACACGCCTCATCCACTACGCACATGATATTTTCCTTCTTATTCTCCGAGCGGAACAAGGCACGCTTCGCATACTCTGAAAGCGGTGTCAACTCATCTTCCTCGTCCTGCATATCAAAACCAAGCAAAGGCAAGGTCTTGTATTTCCAAACGGCACGCTCCTTATGTACACAGCAACGACCCCTCACTTTCGATTTTCGGGGACTCAACTCGATCGGCAAACGATCAATTTCTTCCAAAAGACGGTTTTCTTTCCAAAGCTTTACTAATTTCGCCAGCAATCCGTGACGAACAATCATTACGTTGTTGGTAAATGCCATAATGTTATCGTATTTGTGCTTTTAGTATATCGCATTATTTCTTTACAAACGCGAAGATAAATAAAAGTTTCTAAACAGAAAGAAAGCTTTCTTTAAGAATTATCGAAGCACTATGAATATCTCCGCCAAACGGAGGATTCAATTTAGACAAGACAAGTTCCACCTCCGTGATCTGCGGGAATCTCTCTTTCAAAGTCTTCAAGATACGTCCCGCCACATGCTCGAGAAGTTTCGAGGGGATAGCCATTTCCGCTTTCACGGTCTCATATACTGTGGCATAATTGATCGTATCGTTCAAATCGTCACTCCATACCGCATCCTCCAACGGAGCTGTCAATATCAAATCCACGATAAAAGTATTCCCTACCTGGGTTTCTTGGGGTACCACGCCATGATAGGCATAGAACGTCATCCTCCGTAATTCAATCTTTGTTGTCATAATCTTTTAATTTATCTGTAAATATATAGAAAGTAAACCTTCCTGCAAAAAAATAATCTTATATTTGCCAACCAAGTAACAACACATTATGATGGGAATAAAACAAAAAGATGAAAACTCCGCTGGTGGCTTGCATAATGCTTTAGCGGCTGGGACAACCATAAAGGGTAATATTATAACAGAAACAGACTTTCGCTTGGATGGAAAAGTAGAAGGAGACATCAGTTGCAACAGCAAGATCGTTATCGGTCCCAAAGGTAGCGTAATAGGTAATATCGTCTCCGAAAATGCCGAGATTCTCGGTGAGGTAGATGGTTCCATAAAAGTAAGCGCGAAACTTGTCCTAAAATCAACGGCAATCATTAAGGGAGATATATATACCCAATCCTTAGAAATCGAACCAAACGCACGGTTTAACGGAGCCTGCACGATGTGTTCCGAGAAAAAGAAAACGGACAAATAAACTCAAATTAAATCAGTATTTTTCCACTTACTATTTTAAAAAGGGCCGCACTTTTCGATACGGCCCTCAATTTTTTATTTTCTTCCGGCCTCTTTTATCAACGAGACGATCTTATTATTCAGGTTATCAGCTTGTAAAAGCTGTTCCAACGTAACATGCATCCGGTAGCGCCAATAATGCTTTGAATTTGCGGGAACATTAATACGCTCGGGTTCTATATCCTTTCGCTTGATAGAATCATCCATGGCGAACCAATCCTGCAACGGGATAATCGTCAACATGGAACGAGTCTTCAAATGATTAGATATAATCTGGGTTGCGATATCAGTCGTGCATTCATCCGGAGCCTCACCGATCCGCAGCAATACTTGGTTGTAATAACGTCGTGTCTTCTCCGGATCTTCTTTCCACCAATTGCGAAGAGAAGTCATATCATGCGTGGAAGTTGTACAAACGGAATGATAAGGCAAATTAAACATATCGGAAAATTCCCGTTGAGGACTCTTCGGCATACGCTCAATCTCAAGACTTAGTATTTGCAACTTATTCATAACCTCGGGAACAGAGGCAGGGATCATACCTAAGTCCTCTCCACAAACCAACATTTCCGTAGATGCAACCAATGGTGTCAAACGTTTAAACGCTTGCGCCTTCCAGAAATCATTATGACGATGATAGAAGAAATGCCAGTATAACTGATCGAACGCATAACGGTCTGCCCCACTCAATTCCTGATAGATATAGGATCGATTCGCCGAGATCCGAGGATGAAACTTATCGGTCTCTCTTGGATCACGAAGGAATAATACTTCATTCGCAATTGTAAACAGGCCGTTCTTGATCCGCAGGGAAACAGGATCCACTTTATCCGCAAACAACACCTCAATCTTCCTTTGCGTATCACAGAACGATTTTAATACATAATGCTGGGAGGAAAATTGTACCAAATAAGCTCCTATAACCTCTTCTGCATTTTCTTCAAACAATTCCGATAAGAATTGTCGATTGATATGTGGAGTCGTAAAACGAGACTCGTTAAAATTCAATCCATACTGCTCAATCTCTTCTTTCGAGAATGGCAACGCTGGATTGAAATGGCCGCAAAGCCCTTGCACATATTCACAAGGAACCTCCCAAATCCGGAAAAATCCCAAAATATGATCTATACGGAAACAATCAAAATAATCACCTAACTTAGCAAAGCGCTTTTTCCACCAAGAGAAATTATCTGCCTCCATCGCATTCCAATTATAAGTAGGAAACAGCCAGTTTTGACCGTTCATGGAGAAATCATCTGGTGGAGCGCCAGCTTGTCCATTCATATTAAAATATTTTGGCTCCGTCCAAGCCTCAACGCTAGTGCGACTCACGCCAATTGGTAAATCACCTTTCAATACAACTCCATTTTTACGGGCATAATCCGATACCGACTTGAATTGGTTGTGCAATACATATTGCAAGAAATAAGTGAACGAGATCTCCGGCCATGCGTCACTCTCTTTCTGGCATAGAGCCCAGACACGTGTCTTATTGTAAATAGAATTATCTTGCCATTGAGAGAAATCAGATGTCCCATAGCTTTCCCTCAAGAAGCAATAAGCAGCGTAAGGCATCAACCATGACTCATTTTGCGCCAAAAACTCTTTAAACTCCGGCATATCTAATAGAGCCTTGCCTTCTTGCGCAAAATATTCTTGACAATAACCCAATTTATATTTCAATACTTCTTCGTAATCGACCGTATCTTTTGCGTTTAATTTTTCTTGCTTCCCAGCATAAAAAGCGACTCTTTCTGGATCTCGCAAGGCTCCCAAAGCAGATAAATCCACATACATCGGATGAAGGGCATAAATAGAAATAGCGCTATACGGATAGGAATCCACCCAAGTATGGGTCATCGTCGTATCATTCATAGGTAATACTTGAATGATACGTTGGTGCGTCTTTCTTGCCCAATCCACCAACATTCGCAAATCTCCCAAATCTCCTACTCCAAAACTTTTTTCCGAACGCAAGGAAAAAACGGGGATAACCGAGCCTGCACAACGCCATAACGGTAAGCTATCTCGGAAGTAAAGACCAGATATTACAACGGTCTCACCCTGCTTTTGGGGAACAAGACTTAGAATACGATTCTCATCACTCTCCCAATACAAAGGCTGGCGGGAATCATTATCCCAAACCAAAAATTTATATTCTAAAGGATATCGTATCTCCGCAGCATCCAAATCAATATGCCATTCCGGGAATGTATCGCAACTCAGCAACAAAGCCTTATCCGGATGCCAATTACCTAAGCATTCCTGATTTCCGGTAATGGCTACACACTGATTCTTTTCCACCCGAGGAGCGGATATCTTTATCACCAATTTTCTACCACTCCTAACAACCCTCTCATATGTATTGCAGGGATGAGCGAATAAACTTTTGGTGAAAGCCGAAGAATAAAAGGCTAGATTATCCGGACGGATTTGCCAATAATCATAAAGGATGTAAGAATCAGATTGGCCATCCAATACAATCCAGTGATTCTTTTCCCACTCCTCAAAAATCTGCTTATCATTAACACTTAAAAAATATCTATATTCTATATCTTTTATATTGGATGGAAGATGCAGTTCTAGCTTCCAGTTTCCATCCCCAGAGTAATTCATCTCTTTAGCCAGAGCAGGTTCCCAAGAACCTAATTCCGGTATGGAACCCACTACACATAACTTCTGTCCCCAAACGGTATGGAAGTTTATATTAAAAGTGACTTTCATGATATATAGATTTAGTTGATTATTTAACCGCATTTAGAAGCTCCACAATTCGTACAGATCAAGCAACCTTCTTGATAAATCAAAGTCTCCAACCCACAGTTCGGGCATTTCTGTCCTTTCGCTTCCATGCCGTTCGGTAAATATTTCTTCAAGGCCCGTTCCACCCCATTCTTCCAAGTATTGATAGACTCGCTATTCAACTCCATACCCTGTACAAGTTTTATAACCTGATCGATAGGCATTCCGTAACGGAGCACACCGGAGATCAATTTAGCGTAGTTCCAATATTCCGGATTAAACTTACCATCCAAGCCCTCGATTGTCATCTTATAACCGCGTTTATTCTTGAATTGGAAGTCGTAATGCTTATTTCCATCCTCATCATAGCTCTTGATAATCGCCCCCTTAGATACGTTTTTGGGTAACATGATACCCTCTTCGTCATCAGCCAAGCCCGTAAAGATCTCATACGGACGTCCGTTCAGCAAACCTACGAAAGCGATCCATTTCTCACGGTTATTCTGGAATTTTACCACATCCGCATCCAATTCACGAGGACGGGTAGATACGATAACCGGTGGTTGCATGCAGTTGCAATCCTCTTTTTTCTTCTTTTTATCCGTAGCGATCAAGACACCGGAACGAGAACCATCCCGATAAACCGTACATCCTTTACATCCGCATCTCCATGCCTCAACATACAAAGAGTCTACCAATTCCTCACTTACATCATTCGGCAAATTGATCGTTACGCTGATAGAATGATCCACCCATTTCTGGATGCGTCCTTGCATACGGACTTTTTGTAACCAATCGACATCATTAGAAGTCGCTTTATAATAAGGAGACTTAGCAACTAGCTCCTCCACTTCTTCTTGTGTATATTTCTTATTCGTCGAATAACCATTCGCTTGCATCCATGTTACGAACTTATGATGGAATACGATATACTCCTCGAAAGCGTCACCAGTCTCATCCACGAAGTCCACACGAGCTTCGGAATCATTCGGGTTTACTTTGCGACGACGCTTATATACCGGCAAGAATACCGGCTCTATACCGGAAGTGGTCTGTGTCATCAAGCTAGTCGTTCCTGTCGGAGCGATTGTTAAGCAAGCGATATTACGACGGCCATATTTCAACATATCCTCATATAAAGCAGGATCAGCCTCACGCAAACGGTTGATGAATGGGTTCTTTTCCTCACGTTTCGCATCAAAGATTTCAAAAGCGCCCCGTTCTTTCGCCAACATTACGGATGAACGATAAGCAGCCAAAGCTAACGTTTTCTGTATAAGTTCTGCGCAATCGGTTGCTTCTTCTGTTCCATAACGTAGGCCTAAAGCAGCAATCATATCACCTTCCGCCGTGATACCCACACCTGTACGACGTCCTTGCAAAGTCTTCCGTTGGATCTTTTCCCACAAATGACGCTCTGTTTGTCTTACCTCCATGGATTCCGGATCCGAGTCGATCTTACCCAAAATCATCTCGATCTTCTCCGATTCCAAATCAATGATATCATCCATAATCCGCTGGGCCAAACCTACATGCTTCTTAAACAAATCATAATCGAAATAAGCATCCGGAGTGAATGGATTTACCACATATGAATATAAATTGATCGCTAGCAAACGGCAGCTATCATACGGACAAAGAGGTATCTCACCACAAGGATTTGTAGAAACCGTACGGAATCCCAAATCCGCATAGCAGTCTGGTACAGACTCACGTAAGATCGTGTCCCAGAATAACACACCTGGTTCAGCGGATTTCCAAGCATTATGAATAATTTTTTTCCATAAGCCTGAAGCATCGATATCCTTTACATAAACGGGAGAATCCGAATCAATTGGATATTGTTGCTTATAGGTACCACCATTAACTGCGGCATTCATGAAATCATCATCAATCTTCACAGACACATTTGCACCTGTAACCTTACCCTCCGTCATCTTAGCGTCAATAAATGCCTCCGAGTCTGGATGCTTAATAGAAACGCTCAACATCAAAGCTCCACGACGGCCATCTTGGGCTACTTCACGGGTGGAATTCGAGTAGCGTTCCATAAACGGAACCAATCCGGTAGAAGTCAACGCTGAATTCTTAACCGGAGAACCTTTCGGGCGGATATGGGAAAGATCATGACCTACACCACCACGACGCTTCATCAATTGTACCTGTTCTTCGTCAATACGGATAATCGCACCATATGAATCCGCTTGTCCGTCCAATCCAATAACAAAACAATTAGAGAGTGAGGCAATTTGATAATCATTGCCAATTCCCGTCATCGGACTTCCTTGCGGAACAATATAACGGAAATGATCAAACAGGTCGAAAAGTTCTTGTTCCGACAACGGATTCGGATACTTTTTTTCCACACGGGTAATCTCACTTGCCAAGCGATGATGCATATCATTCGGAGATTTCTCATAGATATTTCCAAACGCATCCTTCAAGGCATATTTATTTACCCATACTTTAGCGGCGAGCTCATCACCGGTAAAGTAATCCAATGAAGCCTTAAACGCTTCGTCAAAAGTGTAAGTTTTACGATCCACAATTATTATATTTATTTTGCGACTGCAAGTTTACGCATACTTTACCAGTTATCCAAATTACCCTGCGTTAAAAAGAATTCTTATTAAAAAGTTTCCCAAAACAGAACCTACAGTCTCACATATTCAATTACTTAAACAAAAGTAGACAGTAAATAGTTTCCCAAAAAGAAAACTTAACACTTGCGCAAATTTACCAAAACAAAAAAAGGACGCCTCTTCAAAGAGACGTCCTTATCCTACTATATAGGGATCCTTAATTTAGTTCTTGAGCAAGACCTCGATTTCCTCTACGGAAGAACGGAAAGACTTACTGGTCTCAATTTGGTCTTTAATCGTCTTACAAGCATGCAAGACTGTCGCATGGTCTTTCTTTCCTACAATCTTTCCAATATGGGAAAAAGAGGAGTCCGTATATTTCTTCGCCAAATACATCGTGATCTGACGGGCTTGCACGATTTCCCGTTTACGGGAATTAGTCTGGATAACCGATTGCTCCAAGTTGAAATACTTGCAAACAATCTCCTGAATCATCTGTACGGAGATCTGTTTCTTCTCTAATCGGACTGCTTGGCTAACCACACGTTTCGTCAGCGGCAGATCGATCTCACGATTATTGATAACAGCATTAGCCATCAAAGAGACAAGAATACCTTCCAAATCACGAACATTCTCCGTCACATTATTAGCAATAAAGTTAAAGACCTCATCCGGAATCATGATTCCGTCATGGTTGATCTTATTCTTCAGTATCTTCTTACGTAGATCCAGATCCGGACGGCTCAACTCAGCCGTCAATCCCCATTTTAAACGGGTGATCAAACGCTCTTCCATCCCTTGCAAATCCACAGGCGGCTTATCAGAAGTCAAAATAAGCTGCTTACCCAACTGATGCAGGTGGTTGAAAATATGGAAGAATGTATTCTGGGTCTTATCCATACCGATCAACTCCTGTATATCATCCAACAGCAGCACATCGATATTCTGATAGAAATTCAAGAAATCATTAGTCGTATTCTTACGGATAGCGTCCGTAAACTGTACCCGAAACAAATGCGAAGATACATACAACACTTTCTTTTCTGGATGCAACTCCCGTATCCGAGTTCCGATCGCATGGCATAAATGAGTTTTACCTACTCCTGACGGGCCAAAAATGAACAACGGGTTAAACGTAGTCTTTCCCGGATTCTGGGCAACAGCCTCACCCGCCGTACGAACTAGCTTGTTGCTTGTACCCTCGAAATAATTATCAAAATTATACTTCGGATTCAACTGAGGATCCAAATCCTGCGGAACTGTCGTCATAAAAGGATTCGGAGCCTTGTTTGCATCCTTGGGAGTGACCTTCTTTACAGCGGTAGAAGCATTCTCCGCCGGATAATCAACCGTACCTCCGGTTGTCTTATCCACCATAATACGGTAGTTAAGAATGGTTCCTTGACCGATTACGCGATACAATGTAACTTTCAATACATTAACGTACTTCTCTTCCAAATACTCATAGAAGAATTGACTAGGTACCTGTATGGTAAACTTCTTGTCTTCGTATGATAACGGAACGATAGGCACGAACCATGTGTCAAAAGCTGCCTTAGGCACAATATCCTTTATAACCGTAAGGCACTTATTCCACAATGTTTGATAATCAGTCTGCATGTTTTCTTTCTCTCCCACTAATACTTTTCACATTCGGACTACAAAGTTTAGAAATTAATTCCGAAAAAAAAAGTGCTATTTTGTTTGGTAAATATGAATTTCCAATATCCCTTTTAGGTTCAGACAGTTACCACTACATATCTAATTTACTGACACTTAGAGAAGTCAACGTCCAAAAACCCTTTATTTTAGAGACCTCTACAAAAGCGTAAACACCGACGTCCGGTGACAGGATAAGGCCTCAGGAAGCATCTATCTTACTTTACCTAAAGACCTTATGCTTATAATCAAAGAAGTCCCCTTACTTTTTATCTAATTAGAACGATTCTAAATAATGTCTTTTATGCTATGATTTTTTAACATAATCAAAAAACAGAGAAATGGACGTATCTCTTCGGATTCTCCCTCAAATCCAGCAATAGCTTGGAGGCATTGTCCATCGTGCTGTTCAGATTATCATACAATCCTTTATCGTTTAACAACAAGCCGATACTATTGTCTGTCGAGTTCAATTTATCCGTAGTCAACTTCAAGTTCGCCAAAGTCGCATTGATGGAATTGACCGTTGTAGCCAAATCCAATTCTTTCAAGTTGGCGCTCACCTCCGAGAAATTATCCGTCATCGTCTTCAAGTTATTCACGATACCCGGTACATCCTTACTCAACATCTGATTCAACTGACGGGTAGACACCTCTAGGTTACTAGTCGTTTTTTCGATATGATTCAAGGATTGAGCCAAGGCCGGATGAGCGATCAAGGTTTGCAAGCTACCCAAAATCGTGTCGATCTTCGGCAAAAGGTTCTCAACGCTTGGCAAGATCTTCTCCTGTACGGATTGCATCATATCCTCTTCCATTCGTCCCTCAACCGTAGAACCCGGCTTCAAGAAGTCGTCTACGTAAGTATTCAAGTGGATATGCAACTCAGCTCCGCTTAAGAAAGTATTAACAACCGCTATATAACTGCCCTTATTCAGTCTCATCTTATCTTCCAAGCTAACCTCAACGATGATCTTACCGGTCGTATCATAATCATAAACAATATCACGAACCAATCCCACCTTAAAACCATCCACAAATACAGGGCTGGAAATCGTCACTCCCTTTACGTTGCTGAATGATACGTAGTAATGGTTCACCGGTTGAAACAGATTAATACCCTTCAGATAATTAATGCCTAAATACAATAACGCCAGACTTACGATCGTCACAAGTCCGATCTTCGCCTCTTTAGTGAATACACTTTTCATTTCTTTTATTTATAATGTATAATTTATTCCTAAATCATTAATATTTCACCTTCTTCCCATCCTTAAAAGCAATGATGAAAGCATCTTTAAAATCTTTTGCGATCGTTCGGCGCATCTTCCGGATCGAGTTAAAATCCGTAGTCTCGCCATACGTGTATTTATAGATACCCTTCTCCACATAGAAATCCACGTTCTTGTACCCCTTAAATAAGCGGGAGTTAGCAGGAAGCTTCTTATTGGAAGTCAAGAATTGTATCTTATATATAACCTTTCCTTTCGTGTTCCTGTTCACGGAAGTGGTAGAAGAAACTGAAGTTTTCTGTCTTATGACTTGCTGTTTTTTATTTAAGATATCAGCCTCGCTCCCCGGAGGCGGAGTTTTCTCATTCGCTACGGGAGCAGCGACAACTCCAGAAATATTTCCTTTACGGCGATCGTAATTCCTCTTATATTTACAAAAAGCATCGTACAACGCTTCTGCCAATTTATTTTGTCCAGCGGCGGTTCTCATGAACTGCTCTTCTTGACGATTCGATATATACCCCAACTCGACCAGAACACTGGGCATGCCCGTTTTGCGAAGCACCAAAAAACCAGCCTGTCTTACGCCACGGTCTACCCGTTTACAAGCCCCAAATGATTTCTGTATCTCGGAAGCCAAACTAATACTCTGCTCCATATGCTTATTCTGCATAAACTCGAAAATGATATATGACTCCGAAGAGTTCGGGTCAAATCCCTCATACCGCTGTTGATAATTATCCTCCAACAAGATCGCAGAGTTCTCGCTCATAGCTACCTCTAAGTTCTCTTCACTACGGGCCAAACCCAGCGTATACGTCTCTGTACCTTGCACGGTACTTCCACGCTTTACGGCATTTGTATGGATAGACACGAAAAGATCTGCCTTATTGCGATTCGCTATATTCGCACGTTCGTCCAACTCGATAAAACAATCCGTCTTACGAGTATAGATCACACGTACATCCTCCGCATTATTCTCTATCAATCGCCCCAGTTTCAAAGCGACAGCGAGATTTATCTCCTTCTCATTAATATTCGCTCCCCTAGCACCCGGGTCTTTCCCGCCATGCCCAGCATCAATCACGACCGTAAAAGTCTTCTCTCTCGCCTGAAGTCCGGGCAAGAAAAAAAACAACGCAAATAGCAAGTTAATATATAGAAAAGACTTTTTGCTCACTTTCTAAAATTATTGCAAATTTGGAGACAAATGTAGCGTTTTTTTGCTGATTGACAGATGTCTTTTTTTATAATTAAAACAAAAAAAGAGGGCAGTTTCGAAACTACCCTCTTTTATGATATATTAAAGTACCTATTATTCAGAAACAACCTCGAAAGGAACCTCAACGGAAACCTCTTTATGAAGTTTCAAAACAGCCTTATAGCTACCTACTTCCTTAACAGACTCCTTGATATAGATAATCTTACGATCGATATTCTCAAAACCAGCCTTAGCCAAAGCCTCAGCCACTTGAATATTCGTTACAGAACCGAAGATCGTACCTGTAGAGCTAGTCTTAGCGCCGATCGTCAAAGCTACACCCTCTAACTTAGCGGCCAAAGCCTGAGCGTCGTCCTTGATCTTAGCCAATTTGTGGGCGCGTTGCTTCAAGTTCTCAGCCAATACTTTCTTAGCAGACTCTGAAGCGATTACTGCCTTACCCGTGGGGATTAGAAAGTTACGTCCGTAACCGTCTTTTACTGTTACGATATCGTCTTTGTAGCCTAAATTCACTACATCTTCTTTCAAAATAACTTGCATATTCTGTCTCCTCTTAATTTATTATTTCATCAAATCGGTTACGTAAGGAAGCAAAGCCAAATGACGAGCACGCTTTACAGCCTGAGCTACACGACGTTGGAACTTCAATGAAGTACCAGTGATACGACGCGGAAGGATCTTACCTTGCTCGTTCAAGAATTTCTTCAAGAATTCAGGATCCTTATAATCGATATACTTGATACCGTTCTTTTTGAAACGGCAATATTTTTTCTTCTTAACGTCTACTGAAGGCGGAGTTAAATATCTGATTTCTGATTGAGTTGCTGCCATAATTAATTATTCTCCTTTACTGTTTCTTTAGATGATTTCAGATTTCTTCTCTTAGCTGCATATTCTGCGGCATACTTGTCTTGACGGAAAGTCAAGAAGCGGATCACACGCTCGTCACGACGGAAGTTCAACTCCAAAGTAGCGATAACACTAGGATCTGCCTTGAATTCAACCAACTGGTAGAAGCCTGTTGTCTTCTTGTCGATAGGATAA
>ERZ778496.525-NODE-525-length-36449-cov-16.047865_pt1 | contig 36449 bp, 41 predicted proteins | sample MGYA00433099_ERZ778496 | MGnify/ENA primary metagenome ERZ778496 (study PRJEB29527, sample SAMN07138962) | mouse gut metagenome | material: feces | host: mouse | place: China:Nanjing | collected 2016-01-25 ...
GCCATCCCCTCATTATCCTTATGTTTCTGCCATCCCCTCATTATCCTTATGTTTCCGCCACCCCCTCAATTTCCTTATGTTTCTGCCATACCCTCAACATCCTTATGTTTCTGCCATCCCCTCATTATCCTTATGTTTCCGCCACCCCTTCAATATCCTTATATCTTGCTCTTTCCAACCCCTCCCGCCCCACACCCTCACGCCGAGTCCGGTGGTCAGCCAGTCAACAGGGAAAGGAGCGGTGAGCGGAGGGCAGCCGGGGCAGAGGGTATCAGGCAGGCGGTGTTTCGAGGAGCGGGCAGAAGATCCACCTGCCCCAGACACTTAATGAGGAAGCCGCTGCTGACGAATTTAGTGACTGGGAGCAGGTTAGCTTCTGCCCAGCGGAGCGCTCCGTCTGCCTGATACCCTCTGCCCCGGCTGCCCTCCGCTCACCGCTCCTTTCCCGTCCGCCTTCATATCCCCGTCCGCCTTCATATCCCCCTCCGCCTACATATCCCCATCCACCTTCATATCCCCATCCACCTTCATATCCCCATCCACCTTCATATCCCCATCCACCTTCATATCCCCTCCGCCTCCATATTAACTCCTACTCAGCAATCACCACCTCCACCGGACAATGATCCGACCCAAACACCTCCGTATGGATCCCCGCCGAAACCAACTTCTCCCTCAACCGATCCGACACACAAAAATAATCAATCCTCCACCCCGCATTCTTTTCCCTTGCCCTAAACCGATAAGACCACCAGGAATAAACCCCGGTCTCCTCCGGATAAAAATACCGGAAACTGTCCGTAAACCCAGCCTCCAAAAGCTCCGTAAACTTCCCTCTCTCCTCGTCCGTAAATCCCGCGTTATGCCTGTTAGTCTTCGGATTCTTCAAATCAATCTCCTCATGTGCCACATTCAGATCCCCGCACATAACAACCGGCTTTTTCTCATCCAATTTCAAAAGATACGCCCTGAACGCATCCTCCCACTCCATCCTGTAAGGAAGCCTTGCCAGCTCATTCTTTGAATTGGGCGTATAACAAGTCACAAGATAAAACCCATCATATTCCAGAGTGATCACCCTGCCCTCCTGGTCATGCTCCTCCATCCCAATCCCATATGCCACAGAAACCGGCTCCTTCTTGGCAAAAACAGCCGTCCCCGAATACCCCTTCTTCACAGCATAATTCCAGTACGCGTAATACCCTTCCGGCGCAAAATCAATCTGCCCTTCCTGAAGCTTTGTCTCCTGCAGACAGAAAAAATCCGCGTCCGCAGCCTCAAAAAACTCAGTAAATCCCTTCTGCACACAAGCCCGCAGGCCATTCACATTCCATGATATAAATTTCATACAATTCTCCTCTCTGTTCTATACAAATACGTGTCTAAAATTCATCCCCACAATCTGCACGCCCCAATTCACAGTATATTTTGCCCCACCTCGGTAAACCCAGCCCGCTGCGCATCCCTTGACGCGCAGCGGGCTGAAAACAATTTTCAAATATACTCTAAAATCTCCCGGTAAGATTCCAGGATCCTTTCATATCTCATACCGCAGTTTGCCGGACTGGTGGACGGCAGCTGTCTGATTGGCACACCCGTATCAGGCTCGCAATATTTCCGGTAAAGTGCTGCCGCCTTCTGGCCTGTAGCAAAAACGGCCTGTATGGGCGCGGCCTTCAGCACGATGGACATATCATTTGCCGCCGGGTTTTTAATACTTCCGTCGTCCGCCCCGCGTATCTCGCAGCTTTTCAGTACATCCCACACAGCCACCTTATGAGCCAGCAGCATTTTCTTCTTTTCTTCTATGGTCAAAGGCATATCTTCGCCCAGCACTTCCCCTATCACTTTCCAAAATCTGTTTCTGGGATGCCCGTAATAAAAGCCTTCCTCTCTGGATTTCGGAGAAGGCATAGTCCCCAAAAGCAGTACTCTGGAACTGCTGTCAAAAACCGGTGCAAACGTATGCGTCACATATTCTGTCTGATTTTTCATCGGCTCCTCCCCCAAACAGACGAAATATTGTAAATACGCAGACCTGCCAGATATTTACAAAATATAACATCTTCTTTTCTTTTATAATTGTAGAATTTTACTTCTTTCGTCCCCATTATACACTATTTTTTCTATCCTGCGAAGTAAAAAAAGTTGGCAAAACGACTTTACGAACGCTGTCCTATGAGTATATAATAAAGACTGCATCGGAAAAACCGCAGAAAGTACACACAACACACGATCTGTGGTGAAAATAACAGAATGTTACTGCAAACAGCAGCACGCTTCGCGATGCACAGATATAGAGCATTCTGCTCCGTATCACGCCGGCTGCTCCGGGATTTTTATGTGAAGGCGCATAAAACACCTGGCGGAAAATCGGCTGTATATAATAACAACAGACAGAATTCTTAAGTAAAAAAGGAGAAAAATCAATGGGTGGAATATTTGGAGTAGCTTCTAAATCCAGCTGCACTTTGGATTTGTTTTTCGGAACAGACTATCATTCTCATCTAGGAACAAGAAGAGGCGGTTTGGCAGTCTATGGACCAAATGGATTCAACCGTTCGATTCACAATATCGAAAATACCCCTTTCCGTACCAAATTCGATGGAGACTTAAACGAACTGGAAGGAAATCTGGGTATTGGCTGTATCTCTGACAACGAGCCGCAGCCGCTTTTAGTCCAGTCACATCTGGGCAGCTTCGCTATCACAACCGTGGGAAAGATCAACAACATGGATGAGCTTGTAGATATCTCCTATAAAAACGGATGTACGCACTTCCTGGAAATGAGCGGCGGAAGCATCAATCCAACCGAGATGGTGGCGTCCCTGATCAACCAGAAATCCACCATTGTGGAAGGGATACAGTATGTACAGGAGCTTGTAGAGGGTTCCATGACCCTGCTTCTGCTCACCCCAAAAGGAATCTATGCCGCCCGTGACCGGGTAGGCCGCACCCCTGTTATCCTGGGTAAAAAAGAGGACGCGTTCTGCGCTGCCTTTGAAAGCTTCGCCTTCTTCAATCTTGGCTATGAACCCTACCGTGAACTTGGCCCCGGAGAAGTTGTATTCCTTACACCGGAAAGCGCTGAAACTTTAGTGAAACCACAAGAGGAAATGAAAATCTGTTCCTTCCTGTGGGTATACTATGGCTATCCCACCTCTACCTATGAAGGCATAAATGTAGAGGAAATGCGCTACGAATGCGGCAAAAAACTGGCACAGCGCGATGCCCAGAGGGAAAATGTAAAACCCGACCTGGTTGCAGGTGTTCCCGATTCCGGTATCGCACACGCCATTGGCTACGCCAACGAATCCGGCATTCCCTTCTCCCGCCCGTTCATTAAATATACACCGACCTGGCCCCGCTCCTTCATGCCGACTCAGCAGAGCCAGAGAAACCTCATCGCCCGCATGAAGCTGATTCCTGTGGAAGCGCTGATCAAAAACAAAAGTCTGCTGCTCATTGACGATTCCATTGTCCGCGGCACACAGCTTCGCGAGACAACCGAATTTTTATACAGCAGCGGAGCCAAAGAAGTTCACATCCGTCCGGCCTGCCCGCCGCTTCTGTTCGGCTGCCCGTACCTGAACTTCTCCCGCTCCAAATCCGAAATGGATCTGATCACCCGCCGTATCATTGCAGACCGTGAGGGGGACAATGTTCCCGCGGAAGTCCTTGCCGACTACGCGAACCCGGATTCCTCCAACTACAAAGAAATGCTGGAGGAGATCGGAAGACAGCTTAATTTCACCACCCTTCACTATCACCGTCTGGATGATCTGACAGCTTCCATCGGCCTCAGTCCGTGTAAAATGTGCACACACTGTTTTGACGGAAAATAATAGATGAAATACAGCCGAAGCTGCTCTAAACAGATCTGCTGCAGGCAAAGGAAATCATGCGATGAAGCACTGTATATTAAGAGTATAAATATACAGTGCTTTATTTTTGTTTTCTTTACTGTTTTAATAAAATAAATCGTACTTTTTCCATATCTCAAGATATGGAATGAAAAACAGTGTTGTTTATGTTGAACACATTGGCCACAGCGGCAGAAGGGAATTGTAATGGAAAAAAATGATAAGATAAATCGTCTATCTCATATTATAGTCTCTTTCAGTATGCTTCTTTTTGCCATGTGTTTAACTATGCATGTGCTTTTATGTTGTACTTATGATCCTTATGGATCATTAGATATGACAACTGTAATTGAGACGTGGGCAACTTCAGAAAGTATGGCTGAAAATGAAGACATTGATCATACTACCGATTTTAAGACTTCCTTTTTGAACCAAAATAACTCTTATAATGAAACTATAACGAAAAATATATGCTCCATACTTACAATGGCAGCTATCCCCAAAGGAATCAGCTTTTCTTTTCTTCTTTTTTTCTTTTTGACCTTATTTATCTCTTTGCCTGATGATTACACATTAATTAATCAGAAGGTACGTCTGGACAATTGAATCTTTTCCTTTTCAAATCATGGAAAAAACATGCCTATGCACTATTATTAGAATACTTTATGGCAAGTATTCTGGTGGTTATAAGTCATTTTTAGAATGAAACAATGGCTTCTTTTTTGTGTGCAAATTAGGCAGCGGCCGTAACCTGCATTCTTATTACGGGAGTGAAACAAAGCAGAGATTGAATTGGAGGAATATAAATGAAAAAAAAGATATATAAACTATTTCTCACCCTAATGGTGTGTCTTTCCCTGGGTTCGGGTCCCATAGCCCAAAATGAGATGGTCAAGATGCTTAAAGCTCTTTCAGGAACAGATGATGCGCAGGTTCAAGAACTTGATGAAGAAAAAGAGTCCGAAGAAATAAGAAAGAGGAAGAAATTCCTGACTTATGTTCAAGATATTCTATGAAAGATAGAGGAAAATAGTTCATTTGCATAATCATTCAACCTATGCATAATCTAAAATCCTGGATTTACTTAATCTACAGCCTGAAATGCCCTAGATATGATACGATATCTGGGGCATTTAAAACCGGTCCTATGCTCGCGATGCCATTCCTTACATTTTGCGGCCCCGGATCATCCCATGCAGATTTCTTTTATGGATTGGAGCACATCCTCCTTTTGGCTGCACTCAACCGTAAAAGTCACATCCGGGCTGTTCCTTTTTACGGTCTCAATTATCTCTTTATAATCCAGGTTTCCCCTTCCCAGCCCCCAGTGGGCATCCCTGTCCCCCGAATTGTCATGGACATGCAGATGTTTGATATAACTGCCAAACAGCTCCGCCCATGCACCAGCCGGCCTATCTGAATAGCAATGGGCATGTCCCATATCCAGGCAAAGCCCAAAATCAGGATGCTCCACCTTCCTCGCCACTTCAAGAATTGGCTCTGCCTGTCTGTCAAACACATTTTCCATCACGATCTGGATCCCTTCCCTGCTTTCCAGAAACCGTTTATAAAAATCCGCCACCCTGTCGGCCCAGCCGATCAGCAGATATACATCCGGCACATAACAGGTGTGGAACACCAGTTTTTTTGCCCCCAGTCTTTTCGCCGCCCAGTAAGCCTGCTCATATCTTTTCCTGGTAGTCTCCAGGATCAGGGAATCAAACGTCATAGGATTCAAATCCAAAAAGGGCCCATGGAGGATCAGGTTCTCACACCCCATCTCCTCCAGCCTCTTTTCATACTGATCAACCTTCTCTTCCAGACAGTCCAAATTTTCCGAAATAGAAAACTCAATACTTTCAACCCCTGCCCCTGTTCTATTTATCACATCTCTCATATCCCAGTCTTCCAGTAAATGACTCACGTAAATCATACTTCACCCGTCCACTCTCTTTATCTATTACTATGATTTCTATATCCGAACTCTCCTGATCATTTCCATAATACCACAAATCCCCATACAATTCTTCCCTTTTCCAACAACAAAGACAATCTTCCGCCAGTGCAATAAAAATCTGCAGCCGGACCAGGCTGCAAGCCTTCCTGTTCAGTGTCCGGCAGAACCGTGCAGAAAAAAAGGACCGCCACGTCCCCGCAGCAGTCCTTTTCCGCCTAATAATCTGTCTTCTGATAAAAATGTCCTTCCAGAAAGTCCGTCTTGATCACATTGATAAATGCCTTCGGATCCGCCTTCCGTACTCGTGAGACCAACACTTTTGCCTCTGCGCTGGAAACAACAGAATAAAGCATTTTCCGCCCTTCATTAGAATAACAGCCGGTAGCCGCAAACTCCGTTGCACTGTGATTCGTCACCTCATAGATCTCCTGGTACACGGCATCCGGGCAGTCCGTAACAATAAACAGGGTCTCCTTCTTATACGCTGTATGCAGCATATGGATGATCTGTGTGGACGTAAACTGGAAAATAATAGAGTAAAGCGCTTTATCCCATCCAAACAAAATACCCGCGATCACCAGCACACATCCGTTGCCAAGCAGAATAAAATTCCAGACATCTTTATTCTTTTTCTCAGCAAAATAAATAGCGATAAAATCCGTACCTCCGCCGCTTGTCCCGCCCATGAGACAAAGACTCACAGCAAAACCGTTCAGCAGTCCGCCGAACACGGAGATCAGCAGAATATCCTGGGTGATCGGCTGATACGGAATAATATCGGTAAGAACACTGGTCAGCACAATGATCATGGCGGAGCTGACTGTGAACTTCTTGCCTATGGCTTTAAAGCAAACAACGGTAGGGATTGCATTTAACAGCAGGTTGATCACCGTAAACGGCAGTGCAACACCCAAAAACCGTTCAAAGATAGTCTGGATCAGCAGCGTCACTCCATTAAACCCGCCGGGATACAATCCACCGGCTCTTACAAAGGTTTTAATATTAACTGCCATGATAATGGCACCTGCAAGCCCAAAGACAACTCGTTTTGCCTCTGCCTTATAATCAATATTTTCTTTCATTTTTCCTCATCTGCTGACCTTACAGCATGTGTTTCCGAAGCTCCTCCGGAGATTTTACAGTTAAATAAGCCGGTGCAATATCAAAGACGGTTCTGCAGCCGCTCTGTCCCTCCCGGTTCAGACGGTATGCTGCCCTTGCGTAAGCTGCAATGACAGAGGAAGTGAATTCCGGATTTGAATCCAGTTTCAGACTGTACTCAATTACATGACTGTGCTCTTGCTCCCATCCTGTCTTTCCTGTACGGATAACAAATCCTCCGTGAGGAAGTCCCGCGTGCTCAGCTTTCATCTGCTCCTCACTGATGAAATGCACAGTTGTCTCATACTCATCAAAATAATTGGGCATTGTCTTGATCTCTTTTTCAATTTTCTCTTTATCAGCGCCATCTTCTGCCACTACAAACACTTCACGTGTATGCTTTTCTCCGGTTGTCAGTACCGGATTCTCGCCGTTTCTGACTGCCGAAAGCGCTTTTTCCACAGGAATGGTATACTGTCTTGCATCCACAACTCCATCAATTCTTCTGACTGCATCTGAATGTCCCTGACTTACGCCTTTTCCCCAGAAAGTGTAGTCTGTTCCTTCCGGCAGAACGGCATTGGCATACAGACGGTTCAAAGAAAACATTCCCGGATCCCAGCCCACTGAGATCAGGCCGATCTTCCCGCTTTTCTTTGCCGCTGCATCTACTTCTGCAAAATGCTCAGGAATTTTTGCATGAGTATCAAAGCTGTCCACCACGTTGAAATACTGTGCAAACTCAGGTGTCTGCTTCGGTAAGTCTGTTGCGCTTCCACCGCACAGGATCAGGACGTCAATTTCGTCCTTCATCTTCACGGCTTCATCCACATGATATACTTTTGCAGTCTCTGTCATGATATGGACATCTGCAGGATCACGGCGTGTAAAAACAGCAGCAAGCTCCATATCCGGGTTCTGTTTCACAGCACATTCCACTCCGCGTCCCAGATTACCATAGCCTAAAATTCCGATTCTTATACTCATCCTTTATCTCTCCTGTTAATTTTTTCTATAGTGTTTCCCTTTTCGTCCCACTAAGTATAACAAATTCCCTTTTTCACTTCAACCTGCAAAATTCATAAATCAGCCGATGCCGCCGTAAAAAATCCCTAAAATATATACAACAAAAGTCATTCCCACAAAGAGATATTTTGTTGCAGGCTCGAACCATTTCCCAAGGGCTTTTGTCCGTCCCATCTGTACCTGCTCTCTGGCAAACCCTTTTGGCGCTGCCCAGAAAAACATCACTGCGGCCAGAAGTGCGCCGAGAGGGATAATATAAATGGAAACCACATCCATCCACACGCTGACCATGTCAGCGCTCTCGATAAAGATTCCCACTGCTGCCGCCGCAAAAGCCACCAGAATGACCGCCATCTTTCTGGACAGTCCAAACTGTTCCTGAATCGCCTCAATGGGTGTCTCAAACAAGTTCATCAGGGAAGTCACTGCAGCAAACAGCACCGCCACAAAAAATATAACTGCGAACAACTGTCCAAAAGGCATCTGCCGGAACACCTCCGGCAGTGTAATGAACATCAGCGGAGGTCCCGCGGACACATCCAGTCCAAAAGCAAAGACAGCCGGAATCACAACAAGACCCGCGAGGATAGCGGCACAGGTATCAAAAAACGCCACATTTCTGGCACTCTCCACCACATCCACATCCTTTGACAGGTAACTGCCGTAAACCAAAGTGCCCGAACCTGCCAGAGACAGGGAAAAGAAAGCCTGTCCAAGGGCAAACACCCAGGTTTTTGGCTGCGCGAGATATTCCCATTTGAGCACAAAAAGATATTTATAGCCCTCTCCCACATTTCCCAGCGTCAGCACCCGCACCATGAGAAACAAAAAGAAAACAAAAAACAGGGGCATCATAACCTTATTCATCTTCTCGATCCCTTTGGAAACCCCAAACGCCATAATAAGAAAGGTCACAGCCAGACCTGCCATATGCCATCCCACGCTTCCGAATCCACCTGCTATCTCTCCAAAATAAGCGGAGACATCCGGGGCACGGAACATGGTTCCCGACAGGGACCCCCACAAGAACCGCAGAAACCAGCCCACTACCACAGAGTAGCCTATGCCAATAGCCAGGGAGCCAAGAACCGGTATCATGCCGATCAGTCTGCCGCCCTTCAGCCCCCGCATCTCCATCACACTACCGAACGCTCCCGAAGGCCCGGTCTTCATGGCACGCCCAAAGGCCATTTCCCCCACCACTCCGGAAAATCCCAGGATCGCCACAAAGATGAAATAGGGGATCAGAAAAGCAGCACCGCCATACTGCCCGGTCCGGTAAGGAAACATCCAGATGTTTCCCATCCCCACAGCCGAACCTACACACGCCACAATAAAACCAAATTTTGAACGGAAAGCATCCCTGGTTTGGGATGCTCCCGCCGGGTTCTTTTTCATATTTTGTCCCATCCTTTTATGTAATATGATCCTTTCAAAGGATAACACACAACTATGGGACTGTCCATAGATTCCCAGAGTGTGCCGCAAAAAGACCGCTGCACTTTAGTTTCCCAAGTGCAGCGGCCGAAACGCCATCGCCATCCGGATTCCAACACTCGGAAGCTGTGACAGATCCACATTGGAGGCTGCCGCGCTCTGTCCGCTTGTGAGGAATTGGATATTGGTAATGATCGTGTTCAGGATCGCCTGAATGCTGAACAGTTTTTCAACGCACACTGCCCCGGTCTTGTCCATGGGCGCCCAGTCAATGAATATCCAGTCCCCTGGCCTTTCCCTCATAAATCCGTCACTATCCATCCTGCTTCTGCAGAATGCCATCACATGCTCCATTCTGTTTCGGCTATGCTTTTTATGACCCCCTTTGTCACCCCTGACCCCCTATTGGATTTGGCTGGCGAACTGCAGCAACTGATCTTCATATACATATTTTGTCAGACATCCCACTCCCTGTACACATGTACCTCCTGTCACATTTCCAAAACGGATACACTGCTCCACGGGATAATCATGAAATAATCCATAAATAAAACCACTTAAAAATGCATCCCCGGCTCCAGTGGCATCTACAGCCTCCACATTTTTCATAGAAGGAATGACAGAAATGCCGTCTTTATTTTTCAGAGGACATCCATCCCGGTCCAGTTTAATGATCACATCATTGAAAAATTCTGACAGCCTTTCTGCTGCATTTTCTATTGTGATCTCACCTGTGATCTTCAATGCCTCTTTCTGATTGGGGACATAGTAATCGGCAATCTGCAAATATTCTCTGTATTTATCAATGGACAGGTCATCGCTCCACCCCGTATCGAACACCTGCAAAGTCCCTTCCCGATGTAGTTTTTGATAAACATCTAAAAAACCTTCATGCATATCCACCACTTTTGCCCCGCTTAAACTTTCATATACCTGTTCAAGAACTCCGGCAGTGATCTCTACCTCGTCCCTGTATGAAACAAAACTCCTGTCATGTTCCCAAACCATTGTGGAGGAAAATACCACGGGCCGCAACATCTCGTATTGTTGCTGCCATCCTATCAGTCCTCTCCCATTTTTTAGTCAATATAAACTATTATTTGTTTTTATCAGCTTTTTTCTGGTCAATTTAACAATAAATCTCACATTAAAAAAAGTCAACGCAGTTTCATGTGTTTCACATTTGTTTCATTGTTTTCCTGTCTTTCTCATAATAGTATCTATAACTGCAGACAATAATACCTTTGATATTGCATCCACCCGGAATTCCACATATTACCATTTTTTCCTTACATGCAAAAAAGACAACCGAACACCTCTATATGAGGCATCCGATCATCTTTTTTATCATTCCATCTTTGCTTATAAAATAGGTGAGTAGTGCTTCTCCTTACCATACAAAGGCAGTAAAGCTGCAGTCAAGAGTTACTCATGGATCTTAATAACTGCCTTTACAATATCCGCCTTATTCTTCATAGAGAACTCCATAGCCTTATCCGCTTCAGTAAGCGGGAATTCATCTGTCACGATCCCCTTCAGATCGATCTTGCCGTCCGCAACAGCCTGGATCGCCATAGGATAAATATGACGGTAACGGAACACTGTCTTGAAGGTCAGTTCCTTATCAAGAGCGATACTCATAGGCAGGGTCACTTCCCCTGTCTTACTGTATCCCACAAATACAATAGTGGAGCCTTTTCTTGCCATGAGGATGGCCTGTCTGGAGGTCACTTCCGCACCGGCAGTCTCAATCACCAGATCCGTTCCCCTGCCGCCGGTCAGCTCTTTTACTCTCTCCACAACATCCTCTTTCATGCCGTTGATGACGCCTGTGGCGCCCAGTTCCATGGCTTTTTCCAGACGTTTGTCCATCACGTCCACAACGTAAACTTCACTGACACCTCTGGCCTTTAATGCCATCATGGAGACAAGGCCGATACAGCCTGCGCCCATAACAACAGCCTTCTGTCCCAGATGGGCATCTCCCTGGATCGCAGCGTGGAATCCGACTGCCAAAGGCTCAATGAGAGCACCCTCCAGAGTACTGACATTGTCCGGCAGCTTAAAGCAGAGATTCGCCTCATGTGCCACGTATTCCTGGAACACGCCGTCAACCGGCGGAGTTGCAAAGAATACCACATCCGGGCAGAGATTATACTTGCCCTCTTTACAGAATTCGCACTGTCCGCAGGTCTTTCCCGGCTCCAAAGCCACACGGTCACCAACCTGCAGATGCTTTACCTCTCTGCCCACTTCCACTACAACGCCGCCCGGCTCATGGCCCAGTACGAACGGTGGTTTTACCACATAATCCCCGATAGCCCCTGTCTCATAATAATGCAGGTCCGAACCGCAGATTCCCACATAATCCAGCTTTACCAAAACTTCGTCGTCCTTTGGCTGCGGGATGGGTCTTTCTTCAAAATCCATCTTCTGGATATCCGTCATTATTGCTACTTTCATCATGCCTTCCATCTCTTGTTTTCCTCCTCTTGTGATTGTGCATTATGTGACTTCATTATAAGTCAGAACCGTATAGACTACAAGTGAAATTCATGTCTTTTTCCTTCAAATTTCTTTGATTTTTCCCATATCCCAGCGCTGTCTTGAACACTTGCATATTCACAGTCATACCGCTGCCAGATCTGCGCAAAAACCTTCACGATTAAAATAAAAAAGGCAGGGATAAAACCGAAAACCCGGTCCTATCTCTGCCCAAAGCGGAGGCGAAATTATTTAGTGATGGAACAGACGGATGCCTGTAAATGCCATCGCCATATTGTACTTATTGCAGCACTCGATCACTGCATCATCGCGTACGGAGCCGCCCGGCTCTGCGATATATTTAACGCCGCTCTTGTTAGCGCGCTCGATATTGTCTGAGAACGGGAAGAATGCATCAGAGCCTAATGTGACATCCGTCAGTTTGTCAAGCCATGCACGTTTTTCCTCACGTGTAAACACTTCCGGCTTCTCTTTGAAAATCTTTTCCCAGGCCCCATCAGCCAGAACATCCATGTATTCCTCACCGATGTAAACATCAATAGCATTATCTCTGTCAGCACGGCGGATACCGTCGATAAAAGGCAGATCCAGCACCTTCGGGCATTGTCTCAGCCACCAGTTATCAGCCTTCTGGCCTGCCAGACGGGTACAGTGTACACGTGACTGCTGGCCTGCGCCGATACCGATCGCCTGTCCGTCTTTTACAAAACAGACGGAATTAGATTGTGTATATTTCAGTGTGATCAGAGAAATCTTCAGATCCATCAGCGCGTTTGCCGGAATTTCTTTATTCTCTGTCACAATATTGGAAAGCAGCGCATCGTCAATAGAAAGCTCCTGTCTTCCCTGCTCAAATGTGATGCCGAATACTTCTTTATGTTCCAGCGGAGCCGGCTGATAATCCGGATCGATCTGAATCACATTATAATTGCCGTTTTTCTTCTGTTTCAGTATTTCCAGTGCTTCCTCTGTATATCCCGGAGCGATAACACCGTCGGAAACCTCTCTCTTGATCAGCATAGCTGTGTCTTTATCGCACACATCAGACAGGGAAATAAAGTCACCAAAAGAGGACATTCTGTCAGCGCCCCTCGCTCTTGCATAAGCACATGCCAGCGGTGATAATTCACCCATATCATCCACCCAGTAAATCTTTTTCAGCACATCTGACATGGGAATCCCAACTGCCGCACCTGCCGGTGATACATGTTTAAAAGAAGTTGCAGCCGGAAGTCCGGTAGCCTTTTTCAGTTCTTTCACCAACTGCCAGCCATTAAAAGCATCCAGAAAATTAATATATCCCGGCTTGCCGCTGAGAACTTCAATAGGAAGCCCGCTGCCGTCAGCAACATAAATTCTGGAAGGTTTCTGGTTCGGATTACATCCGTACTTTAGCGCTAATTCTTTCATATTTCTGTTCTCCTCTATGCTTCGTACTTATTTGTTTTTATTTACGATCCTTGTCTCATACTTCCCGGTTTCAATATCAATAAACCGCACAAACAGAGACACTTTATTGTCCTCATTCAGGCTCTCCCAAACATTTTTTGTAAACCCATCAATATCATTTGGAATCCCCACCAGCTTCGGTTCTCCCTCAAAGCTTGGCAGCGGATTGCCGTCATGCATATAAGTGTGGATAAAATGTCCTTCCCCGGCTGCCGGGTTCTCATAGGTGAATGTATAACGGTTACATCCCGCAGGACTTCCGTTGCTGCTCTTCAAAATAGACATGGCATAATGGTATGTGCCGTCCTCCACCTGCATAATACCGGAGATCCTCGGTGTATAGTTGGGGCCGTCCGGCTCAAACTCACGAGCCCTTAAGGACTGCTCAAAAGAGATTCCCTGTTCCATACCTTCATAGACCGTATCTGTCTGGTCACCGTTCGTTACGATCGTCTTATTGCCAATCACACGTACCGGTGCATATATGATCAAGCTGGGATCAGTCAGCTTAGACGGGTCAAATGCCTGGGTGCGGATACCCTCTCCCTCTTCCACGAACACACGGTTCCTGCTGTTCTCACTTCTGCCCATGATAAAATATGCTGTAACTGCCTTTGTACCATCCTCGGACTTACCAATAACAATTCCCCTTCCAGGGTATGCATTTTCTCTCAATTCATTCTCAAGTGATAACATTTTCATGAATTCCTTCTCCTTCTCATTTTGACCATGATCATAGCTGCCAATCCATGGGCAACTTTACCCTAATAAAACATAACAACAAAAAAAGCCCACACTCTGAACATACTTGCCCAGACGGTCGGCTTCCTACGCTTATACTCCCTGTGGTTCATTCCACTTCCGTCAGTCATATAAGCAATTTAAACATTATCACGTAATCTTTCCCTTGTCAACGCTTTTTGACAATTTTTATCAAAAACTTCCCCATACACATTTTAATCCGCCATCCTCTACCTCTTTCGTAAACCAGCCAATACCAGGCAAGGGAAGCAAAGAGCGGTGCTTCCCCTGCCGTCCGCCTTTACCTACCCTTCACATACCTGAAAAATATAAAACTTCAAATAATAAGACTCCTCCGCCGCCCAAAGTATGGGATGATCCGCCGCCTGCGTCCGATACTCCACCTGCCGCAGTCTCTTATGCACATTCCTTGCCGCCTGCCCAATGGTCTGCGTAAACATCTCACATCCCACACCCGTTTTCTCAAAAAGTCCTCATTGATCTCCTGCTCCGATCTTCTTGTCATCATACGGATCCTGATTTTGGAGTTGGTGTTGATAAATCCTCTTCCCAGGGGATAACCGTCAAAATCGTGGACCACCACCATATCCCCATTCTCAAAACTTCCCAGGATACTGGCTATCTCATTGTCATATATCCACGGACCTCCCGCCTTCAGGGAACGCCCTTCCCCCTTCTTCAGTGTCGCGATCGCCAGACTCATGTGTCTTCCTCCATTTTCTCTATTTTTTCGGTCCCAGCACAATATATGCGATTCCGCATAACAGACCCCCTACCGGGAATAAAACCCAGCTGATCTGCCAGGCATGCTGTAAAAAACTCCAGAGCAGATAAACTGCTGCCGTCACGATCATGATACAGGCCGACCATTTGGCAGCCAGCGGCATATGATTCTCCTCATCCAGTATACGCCTCTGCTCCGGAGTCAGACGTTCACGGTACAGCGGATCGTGCTCTTTGTTATATTCATCTATATTATATCTACTTTTTTCCATCCCTGTATGGACCAGCAGCATGAAGCCCGCACTGACGAGCAAAAGCATCAGAAAGCGGTAAAACGCAGAGGCTTCCACACCTGCAGGTGCGGGCATAAAGTTCTGAAGCTCATCCACCACTACACTTATGAGAATGATTCCCACTCCCGCGGCGATCCTGATGGGAAATCCCCTGTCAAACCGTTCTATCTCCTCCCCGGTGTAAAAAGGCTGTATATAGGGATGCCTTTTTGTAAAGTTAATGTGTCTGATACCCGCCACCACAAATGTCAGAACAGCCACAATAAAGAAAGGAAATATAACAATATCCTGCAGATTTCTCAAAAATCCATTCATCCCATCCAGAAGAGTGCTAAAAGAACACCCCACGATCAGGAAGCCCACGCCAAAGGTAACCGCATTGCCAAATCTTTTCATATGCTCTTCATATTTAGCGGAATCTTCCACCACTTCCGCCTGGGCATCCCCGCGCAGCAGAGTATCCATACTGCAGGAAAACAGTTCACAGAGCAGTATGATCTTTTCCATTTCCGGATAAGAGGTGCCTGCTTCCCATTTGGAAACCGTCTGTCTGGACACTTCCATCCTCTCCGCCAGCTGTTCCTGCGTGATTTCCTCCCGCTTTCTGTAATACTGCAAATTTTCTCCAAAGCTCATAATGATTTCCTCCATTTCTCAATCTTGATCTTGGAATCATTATAGGATTGCCTTCATGTAAACTCTACCAATTTCCTGTTGCTTTTGAGGAAATCCATGTAAACTTACGGTTGCGCCCCGCTGTTTAAGCGGGTTTTCACGCTTTTCCACTGAGGATAGAATACATCCATATAGCCATAAAAGATCCGGTTATGCCCCCGTTCCAAAAGGTGTACCAGCTCGTGGGTAACCACATATTCCAGACACTCCCTTGGATACTCCGCCAGCCAGACATTGAGCCAGATCCGCTTTTTTTCCACATTACAGGTTCCCCATCTGGTTTTCATATCCCTCAGGCGCCACTCCTCTGCATGGACTCCCACTTTCTGTTCACACTCCTGTATGACTGGGGGCAGAATTTTTTCAAGACGCATTCTGCACTCCTGTTTCTTTGCCTCCCGCTCCGGGCCTGTATATAATTCCCAGGGGGGCAGATTCTGCCCCTTTGTCTTCCGGTGTTCCTCGATCCAATCCATTCTCTCCAGGATAAATCTTCTGATATCGCTCTCCTGCATTTTAAGAGGTGCGGAAACCCGGATGCTTCCGTCCGCACTCACACGCAGATACATATTGCGTATGGCTTTTTTCGTCACCTGGATATTCATTCCGTTTTCCGTCAATTGATAAATCTTTCCCCGTTTTCCGGTTGTCTTTACCATGCCAGGACCTCCGGCCCATTCTCGGTCACAAGCACCATGATCTCCCACTGGGCAGAAGGCAGTCCATCCTCTGTATAAACGGTCCACCCGTCATCCTCGTCAATGAAAATATCACTGGTCCCCATATTTACCATAGGCTCTATGGTAAACATCAGCCCCGGTGCCATTACCATTCCGGTGCCTGTTCGGCCAATGTATCCCACCCATGGGTCTTCATGAAACTCCAGCCCAATGCCGTGTCCCCCGATCTCCTTCACCACGCTGTATCCGTTTTTCTCTGCATGTTCATGGACTGCCTGGCTCATATCCCCCAAAAATCCCCAGGGTTTTACCTGTGCCAGGCCTCTCTCCACGCATTCCTTTGTAACCTGCACAAGGCGCTCTTTCTCCTTCCCCACATCACCGATACAGAACATCCTTGAGGAATCAGAGTAATATCCGTTCAGGATCGTGGACACATCCACATTGATGATATCTCCCTCCATAAGCACAATCTCCTCAGATGGAATGCCGTGGCAGACCTGATTGTTGATGGAAGTGCAGACACTGTTCGGAAATCCCTCATAGTTAAGAGGCGCCGGAACGGCCCCCGCTTTTGTGGTGATATCATATACCCAGCGGTCAATCTCGGCTGTGGATATCCCCTCTTTGATATGTTCCGCTACATGATCCAGTATGGCAACATTGATCTCAGCGCTCTTTTTGATCCCAACGATCTGTTCCGCTGTCTTAATGATCTCACGCTTGGGCACAATCCTTCCCTGGGACTGCAGATGATTCAGCTTATCATCAAACGGCCCGTGGCATTTTTTATATTTTTTTCCGCTGCCGCACCAGCACACGTCATTTCTTCCTAAACGATTCAAATTCCTTACTTCCTTTCCCTAAGAATCTCCCTCAGTTTTTCTGTTACTGCCCCGGCAAGCGCTCTGTGCCCCTCCACATCCAAATGGACGGCATCCTGGGCGCAGGGCAGTGTCACTGCCGCGGCATCTAAAAAAGCACAGCCCTGCCGCCTGGCAGCCTCTCTGTAATAACCTGCCAGTTCCTTTGAGATCCGCACTGCCCTCTCCCCGCCGAACATGGGGGAAAATTGGTGGCTTAGGATCTCCTCTCTGATCTTCAAAGGAGAAATCAGCAAAATCTTTGGCACCGGCTCCTGTTTTTCCCGAAAATACATCTTTATGGTTTTAACCAGTTTCTCCGCACCTGCAGCCACATCTGCGGCAGTCAGGGAAAATCTCTGTTTTAGATCATTTGTCCCCAGCATCAATACCACCACATCCAGGGGACTGTGGCTTTCCAGACAGGGAATCAGGTATTTCAGTCCGTTTTTCATACCTTCAATAGGGTCTTCCCAGACGGTTGTCCTCCCATTTTGTCCTTCCTCGATGATCCGGACCCCTTCCTCCCTCAAAGCCTCCTGCACCAGACTGGTCCAGCGCACGCCCCAGGGGAAACGGTTACCGGTCACACCGTCATACCCATGGGTATTGGAATCTCCATAACATAATACATTTTTCATCTTTTATTTCTCCATTGCCTCATATTCTTCTCTTGTGATGCGAAACAGGTAATGGGGCATATGGATCCCATAGTAATACTTCACAAAGGAACCTGCCATTTTCATACCGTTTCTCTTCGCCACACTCTGGGATGCAGTGTTATTATCCCGGATGACAGAATATACCTCCTCTGCCTTTAATACCTCAAAGGCATGATCCCTGCAGGCCCTGGCCGCCTCTGTAGCGTATCCATGGTGCCAGAACTCCTTGCAGAATAAATACCCCACCTCCATCACCTGTTTTCCCTCACAGTCCTGCATGGTAAGGCCGCACTGTCCGATGAATTCTCCCGTCTCCTTTAAGATAACTGCCCATAGTCCGAAACCATACTGCCTGTAGCGCTCCAGCTGTCTTTTAAGCCAATCCCGGGCCTCCTGGTCAGTAAAGGCATGGGCATAGGCATACATAACTTCCCGGTCCTGCAGCATTTTGTTCAAAGATGCCTGGTCCTCCCAGCTCAGCTTTCTGAGCACAAGGCGCTCTGTCTTTAGTACGGTGTCTTTCATGCTTTCCTCTCCCTCTGGTATGCCATCCTCGGTGTTCCGTCTTCCATATATACCGTTCCGCAGGGAAGGAAACCGTTTTTTTCAAATACTCTCTGCATGGTTTTATTATCCTTATGTGTATCCCCCCGCATATTACTGCACCGGGTCAGACACCACTGTACACAAAAGGAAGCCACACCTTTTTTTCTCCCGGCAGAGGCGATCCGGTGCAGGAATCCATATGGCTCCTCATTCAACCAGCAGCCGTTCTCTATCTTTCGGTAATTTGGCTCTTCCCCTATATCGAACATGAAAACGCCTTCTGTTCCATCCGATGACTCACAGATGTATAAGACGCTGCGGTTCAAATCCTTTTCCACATCTTCCTGTGCCGGATAACCGTTTACCCACTGTCCGGGGTTCCCGTTTTTAGCCATGTACTCTCTTGCCTGTTCATATAAGGCCACGACTTCCTCTATATCTTCTTCCTTTGCTCTGCGAATATGAAATACTGTATCCATTGATCCTATCTCCTTAAAGTGCACCGCAGCCAGACAGCTATCCCATCGCCATGGACGAAATGGAATTTTGCTCATGACCGGGAAGGCACTGCACAGTTACCTTTATCTGTAAAATGACTACGCACAGTATAACACGATTTTTTCTGTTTTTCCACATGACCCACACGATTTATCAAAAGTTCCTGTTGTTTAAATTCTTTATAATTTTCAGATAATAATATAATTTTCAGTATCTTTACAGTTATAAATATTTTAATTTACAAATTATCATTTTACTTCTTGACAAACCAAAACATGACTGTTATAATAAAGCCATAAACAAAGAGAGAACAAAATAAAAACAGAAAGGACTGATACCACCGAAAACGTAAATGAACATTCATAATACAAAAGAAAGGAAGGTACGGACCACCAAGAACTTAACGATTTAACCCATAATAAAACAAGGAAGGTAAAGTCCCATGGACACATCAGTTTAAAAGAGTCATTCGGAATGTAAACTTCGGATGACTCTTTCCTATTGCTTATATTTCTTTTTATAATAGCAAAAACCCTTCAGGATGACTCCCAAAGGGTTTGAGTATATCTATTGAATCCCATCTCTAATGTGAAAACGGTGAAAGCTCCAGACGGATGAAATAGCCCTGGTCATGGGAACATACCGGACATTGTTTGGGCGCTTCTTTGCCCCAGTGGATATAACCGCATTTCAGGCAGATCCAGCCAGTCTCCACATCGGATACAAAAAGCTTCTGATCCTCCATATACTGGGCAAACTTGCCAAAACGGTCACCATGGGTTTTCTCAATATCTGCAATCATGTGGAAAGAATTAGCGATCTGCAGGAATCCTTCCTCTTTTGCTTTATCTCCGAAGTTCTTATACACGTCATCATGCTCTTCGTATTCATTGTGCTGCGCCATGCGCAGGAGCTTATCTATATCAGGAGAGATATCTACCGGATATCCGCCGTCAATCTGGATCGTTTCCCCTGCCATCTCTTTTAAATGCTGGTAAAAAATGTAGGCATGCTGACGCTCCTGGTCAGCCGTGTAGCTGAAAACAGCCTCCACCACATGCAGATGTTCTTTTTTTGCCTGAGACGCGGCAAAGGTGTAGCGGTTTCTGGCCTGGCTCTCACCTGCAAAGGCGCGCATCAGGTTCTCTTTTGTTACGCTTTCTCTAAAATCTACAGACATACAATTGCCTCCTGGAATTTATTTTCCATGTTATTTTTTCCAGAAGTTTCAAATTTATACCTGCATCTTACAGCCTTCTTAAATGGTATGATAGAGGGCAGTCAGGATCTCCAGAATCTGTTCCCTGGAAAAACGGCTGCTGTCCAGACATAGATCATAGCCTTTCATGCTGCCCCACTTCTCATCCGTGTAATTGTTATAGTAATATTTTCTCTGTTTGTCTACCTTTTTGATAAGCTGCTCTGCGCCTCTTTCATCCCATACGGTCCGCGCCCGGATGGTTTTGACCCTGGACTCCATAGGAGCATAGATAAAGACACTTCTGCAGTCCGGTTTATCTCTGAGAATATAATTTGCGCACCGTCCTACGATCACGCAGTCTTCCTTCCCGGCCGCCTCCTCGATGATCTCTGTCTGTACATGGAACAGCACATCATTGAGAGGCTCATAGTGAAACTGCCGCTCCATAGCCATATTCTCATCAAAAGAATAACGCCAGGGGCTTTCCCTCTTCTCGTCTACTTCCTCCAGCTTCTCCTTCGGAAGGTTCTTTTTCTGGGCTGCAAGGGTGATCAAATCTTTATCATAATAATTGATACCCAGGTGCTCTGCCAGATCCTGCGCGATTTTTCTGCCATTGCTTCCAAATTCCCTGCCAAGTGCTATCACTTTACCCATAATATACCATCCTTCCCTATTTACATACATATATAGTTCCTGTCTTAATTATACAAAATTTTTACAACTTTTACAACTTTTTTCAGACAGAATATACCTCCTATTTCTCCCGGCTTTTCTCCGATATATCTGTCTGTGCAGGACCGTCCACACAGTGCCCCCTATAGTCAAACCGGGAACCGTGGCAGGGGCATTCAAAACATTTTTCATCCGGATTCCATTCAAGCTGGCAGCCTAAATGGGGGCATTTTGCAGACACCAGATAGACTTCGCCCTCCTCGTTCCTGTATGCCCCAACCTTTTCCCCGTCATAGTCCACAATACCCCCGTGTCCCTTTGGCAGCTCTTCCAAATCACCTCTGCCCTGTGTAAAGACCCTTCTGCTCAAATCCTTCACTGCATGTATGCTGTCCTTACAGAAGTTTCCGGCGGAAGCCTTTGGAGTAAAGCGCTGCGGGGAAAAGATGCCGAAGACTTCCTCATCCTCCCCCTCACCCAGAATACTCTCTGTTATCATACACGCGGCCGCCATGGAAGAACTCATCCCCCATTTTCCAAATCCTGTGGCAGTGTACCAGCCGGGAGTCTCCGCCGAGTATCTGCCTATATACGGAATCTGGTCCATAGGCATACAATCCTGGGCTGACCATTGATACTGCACCTGACTTTCCGGAAAGAACTCCCCCGCTTTTCTTTTCAGCAGCTCGTACTTACCTCCCACACGGTTCTCTCCGGTGCGGTGGCCGCCTCCGCCAAAAAGCAGGTACTCCCCGGCACTTCTGAAGGACCATGCATGGTCATTGTCTGTGCCCAGATACATTCCATGCAGCTTTGGTGCCTTATTCAGTCCCAGCACATAGCTGCGCTCCTGGTGCATCCGCATGAAATAATATCCCGGCACATTGAGGAATGGATAATGGCAGGCAAAGACAATTTTTTCTGCCCTGACACTCCCCTTATCCGTCACAAGTCTGTCCCCCTCTGCCTGCAGCACTCTTGTATGCTCATAGACTGTCAGCCCGCAGGCAGCGGACTGCAGAAAAAGAAGAGGGTGAAACCGGGCCTGCTCTTCAAAACGCACAGCGCCTGCCACCTCAAAAGGAAGCTCTGTATCCTTCGTAAATACAGCATCAATCCCAAGGCCGGCAGCGCTTTTCGCCTCTTCTTTCAGCAGATCCGGTGTTTCCAGTGTATATAAATATGCCGGGCATCGGACAAAACCGCAGTTTATCTGCCTTTCATGTATCATTTTCTCGTACCTGCCTATGGCCTTCTGGTTTTCTGCGGCGTATTTACCTGCGGCTTCCTCCCCGTGCTTTTCTAAAAGCTTCTGATAGATCACTCCGTGCTGGGAAGTGATCTTGGCTGTTGTCTTCCCGGTCTGGCCGCCCCCGACCCTGTCCGCTTCCAGCACCACCACCTGCATTCCCTGTTCCGAAAGAAAATGCGCAGTCAGTATTCCGGTCATCCCTCCGCCCACTACAGCCACATCTGCTGTAATATCCTTTGTCAGCTCCGGAAAACTCTGTATCTCTGTCTCATCCATCCATAAACTTGTCATAGCTGCCTCCATTATCTGTATCTCTGTAATTATCCTGTCTCTTCCCTGCTGCAGAATATGCAGCTGGGAAGGTACGGAACCATTGCCATATTTCTTTTCATAGAATGCACCTAATGCTTCCTGGATATACAAAAACTGCCGGTTTCTAACAGAGGGATTGAATGCCGTACAAAAAACAGAGACCACGTTTTGCGCGGTCCCTGCCATATTTCGGCACAAAGCTCTGTGCCGTTCTCTCTCTGCCTTTTGTCAGTCTTTAAGGATCACCAGTTCATCCCCCACCTTAATCCTTCCGCCGTGAAGGACCCTGGTAAACACACCCTCTCTGGGCATAATACAGTCACCCATCTTCTGGAAGATCTCACAGCCGTGATGGCATTCCTTCCCAATCTGTGTCAGCTCCAGCACCACATCGTTACAGCGAAATCTTGTCCCAAGGGGCAGGTTCTTAAAATCAAATCCGCTGACGACCAGATTCTCTCCGAAGGCACCGTCCGCCACCTCTGCTCCCCGGTTCCTGAAATCCTCTATCTTTTCATAGCTCAGAAGGCTTACCTGGCGATGCCATTTTCCTGCGTGGGCATCTTTTTCAATGCCGAAATCCTCTATAAAATTGGCCTCCTGAATATTTTTTTTCTGTGTTCCTTTTTTTTCACTGATACAGACAGCCAGTACCTTTCCCATTTTGTTCATCCTCCGATCTCAGACATCTTTTTGTTCTCCAGCCCTTCCTCCTGCTTCTCTAAAAAGCGGTGGCTTCCGGGCTTCTCAAATATGGTCTTTTCCATAACGGCTCCGATCTGCGCGTCTGAGCTTCCGTCCCTTAACAGACTGCGCATATCCGCCCCATGTGAAAACTGCAGACATGGTTTTAAAAATCCCTCTGCCGTAAGCCTGACCCGGTTGCAGTCACCGCAGAATTTGTGGGATATGGCGCTTATGAAGCCTATTTTCCCCTTAAACCCATCCAGCTGTATATATGTACTGGGACCGTTGCCGAATCTGCCGCTTAAGGATACTGCTTCGCCGTAAGCCTCCTCCAGCAGATGCCGGACATGGTCCTCGGTCTCCTCTCCGCAGTATTGCCGTCCATACCCAATAGGCATCATTTCAATGAAACGCACATCCACGGGTCTGTCCTTTGCCAGACCTGCAATGGGTATCCACTGGTCCTCATTTACGCCATGCAGCAGGACACAGTTTACCTTTACACGCACATTCGGAAACTGCAGAGCCTTATCCATTGCTTCCAAAACCTTGTCAAGCCCTTTTCTCCTGGTGATCTTTTCAAACATCTCCTGAGAGAGCGCATCCAGGCTGATATTTACCGCATCTGTTCCGGCTTCCGCCAAATCCTGCATCTGGTCTCCCAGCAGGATTCCATTGGTGGTCAGGGTTACATTATTGATTCCCGGTATGTTTTTTACCATTCTCACCAGCTCAGCCGCATTTTTTCTCACCAGAGGCTCTCCGCCGGTAATCTTCACCTTACTGATACCCTTTCCCGCTAAAATGCGGCACAGCCTGGTAATTTCATCATAGGTCAGAATATCGCTGTGCTCCACCTGTTCGATGCCGCCCTCCGGCATGCAGTACATGCAGCGCAGGTTGCAGCGGTCTGTAATGGAGATGCGGATATATTCGATATTCCGTCTGTACTGATCCAACATAATTTTATCTTCCTGTTTTCTTGATTTATCTACAGTATACCTCAAAATTACCGAAATTGCACCTGTTACTTTACCTAATCATGACATTTTACACAAAATACCAACAGGTCTGTCCTTTAATAATCTTCGCAGTTCAGTTTAAAATACCCCTGGGGGCAGCCGCATACAGGACATCTGATGGGCGCACAGTCCCCATAAGCAATATGGCCGCAGTTCATACAGATCCATACCATTTCACGTTCTTTGCAGAACACGCGGTTTGTCAGAATATCCTGGGTCAACTGCTCAAAACGGAAATCATGATGCCGCTCGATCTCCCCTACCTCTCTGAAAAGCCTGGCTACCCCTTTAAAGCCCTCTTCCTCTGCTTTTTTCGCAAAGCTTTCATACATTTCCGACCATTCTTTTTTCTCACAATCATGGGCTTCTTCCAGATTTCTGCTGGTCTCCGGCATTCTTCCGCCGTTTAAGACATTCTGCCATATCTCGGCGTGATGCATCTCATTAAATGATGTCTCCTCAAAGATCCCTCCGATATGCATATAGCCTTCATTTCTGGCCTGCTTCGCATAGATCCGGTATTTTCCGCAGGCCTGCAGTTCTCCTTTGTAGGCCGTTATAAGATTCTTAAAGGTTTCACTCTCTCTTAATTCCATCTTTTCTCCGAATTCCGGCTTTATAATATTCTATGTACAGCAGCCTCATTTCTTTCCTCTCACCAGGTCATAACTTTCATCTATCATCCTGCAAATTTCTTCCTCCGGCACGGAACCGTCCAAAATGACAGAATTCCAGTGTTCTTTATTCAGGTGATAAGCAGGAAGTACCGATGCGTATGCTGTGCGCCAGAAATCCCGCCACTGAGGGTCTGTTTTCAGATTCACCCAGATATTTCCCTCCCGCTCAAAAATCCATGCAAATATCTTCCGGCTGCCCTTCATCCGGATAACTGTCCAGTTCCTGTCATGAAAAGGATAGTCCTCAAATACTTCCGGCATTTTCAGGCAATAGGAAACCGCTTCCTCTCTGGTTCTCATATGGACCTCCTCTCTTTTCTCCTAGAGTGTGTAGGAATGAATTTTCCGATACACTCTAGTATACAGGAATCCCCGTATGCCGTCAAATTGTTCATTTTTCACCCATTGACAGAATTCCATTTGTGTGTTATGCTATAAAACAATTAAAAAAGCATTTAGATAAATGCGGTGACGGGGAGGAGTACATACCCAGCCGGCTTTCAGAGAGAAGATGTTTGGTGTGAATCTTCAGCTAGGAAGTATGGAAGTAGCCCCTGAGCAGTGAGCCGAACAGAGACAGGATATCTCTTAGTAGACCTCAACGTCCCTTTCCCACGTTACAGGGAAAACAGTATCGATATCCTTACGATCATCTGTACTGGCAAAGCGCAGGATTTTTCCTGAAATCAGGTGGTACCACGGATGACTTATCCGCCCTGAACTGAATTCTCAGTTCAGGGCGTTTTTCATTGTATAAGGACCATCTAAGAATGTTTAAAGGAGGATTTGTCCATGACAGGAAATGAATTATTCGTAAAAGCACTGCAGAAAGAAGGCATTGATTATCTCTTCGCATACCCAGGCGGTTATGCCATCGACATCTTTGATGAGCTGTACAAACAGGATTCCATCCAGGTGATACTCCCCCGCCACGAGCAGGGCTTAATCCACGCCGCGGACGGCTATGCCAGAGCTACCGGACGCACCGGTGTCTGTCTGGTAACCAGCGGCCCCGGAGCCACCAACCTGGTCACCGGTATCGCTACCGCCAACTACGACAGTGTCCCCCTGGTATGCTTCACCGGCCAGGTTCCCACAAACCTCATCGGAAATGACGCGTTCCAGGAGGTTGACATTGTGGGGATCACCCGCGGTATCTGCAAATATGCCGTGACTGTGCGCGACCGCAAAGACCTGGGACGCATCATCAAAGAAGCCTTCTATATTGCCAACTCCGGCAAGAAGGGACCTGTTCTGATCGATCTTCCAAAGGATATCATGCTGCAGGAAGGGGATGAACAGTATCCCAAGGAAGTTCACATCCGCGGCTACAAACCCAGCAGCGGCGTGCACATGGGACAGTTAAAAAAAGCCATGACTATGATGAAAGAAGCGAAAAAGCCTCTGTTTCTCATGGGTGGAGGAGTGAACATCGGAAGGGCAAATGAAACAGCACTGGCGCTTGCGGAGACTACCAGTATTCCGGTCATCACCACCATTATGGGAAAAGGCTCCATCCCTACCGGCCACGAACTCTATGTGGGCAATGTGGGAATGCACGGCTGCTATGCCGCTAACCGTGCCATCAGTGAATGTGACCTGCTATTCTCCATCGGTACCCGTTTTAATGACCGTATCACAGGAAAGATAGATGAGTTTGCCAAGAACGCCAAGATTGTCCATGTGGACATTGACGCGGCCTCCATCTCCAGGAACATCCAGGTAGATATCCCCATTGTGGCAGACGCTAAGGATGCCATGGAAGCCATGCTGAAACATATCAAGTGCTGCGAGCATAAAGAATGGCTGGATGAAATCGCTGACTGGAAGAATGCCCATCCTCTGGACATGGACCAGAATAAAGGCATCACACCTCAGAAGATCGTACAGTGCATCAACGAACAGTTTGAGGAGGGCATCTTTGTCACAGACGTAGGCCAGCATCAGATGTGGGTGACACAGTATCTGGAAATGGACGAAAAGAAACAGCTCCTCACCTCCGGCGGCCTGGGCACCATGGGGTACGGATTCCCCGCATCTCTGGGAGCTAAATTTGCATATCCCGGAAAGCCTGTGGTGTGCGTTTCCGGCGACGGGGGGATGCAGATGAACATCCAGGAGATGGCAACTGCCGTTGCCTACGGCCTCCCGGTCATCATCTGTATATTCAACAACAGCTATCTTGGCATGGTGCGCCAGTGGCAGCAGCTTTTCTATGATAAACGCTACTCCTCCACCTGTACACGCCGCAGAAAGACCTGCAGCGCCAACTGCAAAGGCCCCGGAAAGAACTGCCCGGAATACACTCCCAACTTTGTGAAGCTGGCAGAGAGCTATGGCGCATACGGTATGCGTGTGGAGAAAGAGGAAGATATGGCCGGAGCCTTCCAGTTTGCAAAGGGCAACACTGACGCCCCCACCATTCTGGAATTTATCATTGACAGCGATGAACTGGTTCTGCCCATGGTACAGGGCGGAAAACCGCTGCATAACATGATTTTGGACTGCTAGGAGGAGAAGAATATGAAGAAAAGATGGATTTCCTTATATGTAGAAAATGAAGTAGGTGTGCTGGCGAAGATTGCCGGACTGTTCTCCGGAAAATCATACAACCTTACAAGCCTGACCGTTGGCACCACGGAGGACCCCACCATTTCCCGCATGACCATCAGTGTGGAGAGTGATGACTCCACCTTTGAGCAGATTAAAAAACAATTAAACCGCTGTGTGGAGGTCATTGAGGTGATCGACTTCACCAATTCCCGCATCCACAGGAAAGAAGTTCTGTACATTAAGATCAAGGACTGCGACGAGACGGTAAAGACAGAGGTGTTCCGCATCGCAACCATCTTCCATCTGGCTGTGGTGGACTACGGCAAGACAGAAATGCTGCTGGAGAGCCTCCAGACAGAAAAGCGGAATGATGAGATCATTTCCTACTTCTCCGGTTACTTTAAAAATATTGAGGTAGTGCGGGGAGGCAGTGTGGCGATCAAAGGCGTGAGCATTCAGGACAAATAGATCAAAGATAAAAAGAGGCAGCCATGCTTAACCGCAGCATGACTGCCTCTACTCTATTGCTCATTTCCGTCCTCCGGGCATTCCCGGTCATCCCCCGCCTCTTTTTTCAAATCCGTTATATCATGGCAGGTAAGGAGCACCACCTGCTCCCCTTTCCATTTTATATAGCAGGCATCCGCAGATGTCCAAACCTGTAGAAACGGATTGTAAACCTGCCGCACACACCTGGGATGGTCACTGTCCATATCCTTTATGGGACAGAATTCACAGGGCGTCTCCCGGTGGAAGAATGCTTTGTGACAGGTATTTCCCAGCTTTGCATCCGGTACCCACTCCCTGGTCTTACGGTTGATATAAAGCATTTTCCTTGTTTCCGGATGCACCACATACACCCAGGAACTTTGATTGTCAAGAATGGCTTCCAGGGATGCCGCATTCTGGATCGCTTTATCCTGTGCCCGGAGCTTCAGCAGGAAGGTACTCAGTATTTCCGCAATGAATACCAGCGTATTCACCTGCTCCCGGGTCCAGTAGCGGTTCACACGGCACTCATCAAATCCCACAAATCCCTTGTACTGCCCTTTGTCATAAATGGCGCACTGCAGCATGGACTTAATCCCCTGCGGCTCCAGGGTTTCCCGCTGCTGGGGTGTCAGTGCGTCAATGTCACGGCAGTAGAACACACCACTCTCATTAAAATTGCTGTGATAACTGCCTTCCAGATCATTGGCATACAATACATGCTGAAGATTTCCTATCTCCGGTCTTACGCCCTCGTTACACCATTCGTATGTGTTAGTACAATAATTCGGGTCTTCCTCATCCTCAAATATGTAAACACGGCTCACATCAAACTGGCGCCCCACCACCTCCAGAATGGCATTGACCGCAGTGTCCAGATTGGAGGATTTGTACAGGATCCGGAACACATACTCAAACAGGCGCAGTTCCACATTGTTCTCTGTCTCCTCGTCCGAATCTATCCGGGTATTGGCTGCGCTGCAGGGCTGTACGGGAAACGCCTCTGCCAGCTGCTTTGCGTCCGCTATGCAGTATCTCCCTTTCCCCAGCTTCTTGGCCCGGTACAATGCCTGGTCCGCCCGCTGAAAAAGCTCATTGTATGTTTTACCGCAATCCGGAAAGATCGCTATGCCAATACTGCAGGAAAGCTCCACTTCCGTAAGTTCCTGCACTGCCATTTCCCCTATCGCCTTCATTACCTGGACTGCTTTTTGTTCCGCAAGGGCAGCATCCGGTATGTGACCGAGAAATACCAGGAATTCATCTCCGCCTACCCGCCCCACAATATCCTCACTGCGGAATTGCTTCTGAATGGTGTGGGCAACCTCCGTAAGCAGGTCATCACCAAAAAGGTGTCCCATGGTGTCGTTCATATGCTTGAAGTTATCCAGGTCAAGTATCATCAGCGCCGCCCTCTTGCCCGGTACACCATTAGCCAGTATGGCCTGGACAGACTCCTGGCTGGTTCCCTTATTATATAATTTTGTCAGCATGTCGCGCTGCGCGCGTTCTATTAGGTTCTGAGCCTTTTTCTTTTCCGCGTCGATATCCAGGATAGCCCCTACTGCCCGCACTGCCCGTCCCGTTTTATCTGTCAGACCTGTAATCCGTATCCGGCACCAGACAGCCTTCTGCTTTCCGTTTACAATACGGATTTCCTCCTCGGCGTAATGTTCCCCCTTTTGGATGCGCGAAAGAAGCTTTGCAATAAGAGGCTGGTCCTCAGGCAGAATATAGGGTGCCTGCCAAAAAAGGCGGCTGACGTGCTGTGTAACCGGGGAACAACCGAACTTTTTCTCCCAATTGCCGGAAAATACCATAGCATCAGCCTGGATGTCCCATTCAAAAAGGATATCTGTGGTCTGGTCCATAATGATCTGATGCCGCTCCAGGGACAGGCGCAGTTTTTCTTCAAGCTCCTTACTCCGGGTCACATCTACAAGCACACAGCAGAAATACCGGTTCCCCTTGTCATCATGGAGCAGATGCCCCTTGTCCAGAACCCATATGGTACTTCCGTCCTTGCAGGTCATCCGGTATTCCAGTTCTTTATCCGGACCGAGAGCCATCTGTCTCTGCACCTCCGCTAAGGTACTCTCCCGGTCCCTTCTGTCTATCAGTTCCCAAAAACTGTTCTGAAACTTTTCTTCTACCTCCTGCTGTGTATAACCCAGCATGGAGAGAAATCCCTTATTCATCTGCAATAGAGTCAGTTTCTCATCATAGCGGCAGGAAAACATGCCGCCCGGAATATTATCACTCAATATCTGCAGGTCATTACTGCCCGTTTTCTTTGGCAGTGACATTTTATGCTCTTCATTTTTCATATTGCCCATATGGCTCCTATTTTTTGTTCCCTGGCTTTCTTTTATCCGAAATCACAGAAACTTACGATTCATTTTCTATCATTCTATCAAATACTCTGTATTTATGCAAGGAACAAAAAGAGGAAAAAGCACATAATCACATCCAGCCGCAAACCCACGCCACTGGGCATACCACAACAGAAGCAAGCGCATAAACAGCGCCCAGAATAAATGCCGGTATGCCGATAAAAGTACAGAGCAGGGATATACACGGATGCCTCCTGGCAAAATGAGCCGCCGTGGCGTCAAACCTGTTTTCCGCTCTTTGCATTGACTCTCTGATATGTGTCATAACGGTCCCTCCTATGGCATCTATCCTATCACCAGCCGTATTAAAACGGTAAAAGTGATACAGAAAAGAAATAAAAATGCCATTAAAAAGGACTTGTTGATCACTCTCTATCCTTGACTGCCTTATCCAGAAAAACCACACCGTCCAAATACTCCAGCTCGTGGCAAAAACACTTAGCCATCTCATCTTCCCCTGTCAGGATGATCTCCTCCCCATTTTCATTGACTGCCCGAATGGTAACACGCTGTGGACGGATAGTCTTTACAAAACGGTTCGGAAAGCTCAGGGATCCTTCTATGCATTCCTGAACCCTGCGGATCGATCAGCTTCAGCGTATGGTCGAGGTAAACAATGACCACCAACCTTTTCAAAATCCCCACCTGGTTTGCCGTCAGTGCTGCGCTGTTTTCCGTGTGATGCAGAGTATCCATCATATCATCCAGGATCTGCCGGATCCTGCCATCAATGTTCTCCACTTCTCTGCACTGCTTCCTCAATATAGGATTCCCGTCATACCGCAGTTCTCTTATTGCCATTGCTGTCCCTCCTGCTGCTTTCCGCCCTTGACTTTCTCGGGCTGACATCAAAAAAAACACCGCCTCAATAGAGCAGGCAAAAACACACGAAATATCATAGGCAAGCCACATTGACGGTTCAACTTTTCTGTCTCTATGGCATTGATCGCCTGCCTAGATGTCCCCACCAGGTTTCCCAACTGTTCCTGGGTCATCCCTCTTTGCTCCCTAAATTCCCTGATTCTGTTTTTCATTGCAGTTCCCTTCTGTCATGCTGACTTTACACAAAGTATACACCTCCGCGTCTGTCATGTTAACCTTACAATCATCTCAGACTAAAGTGCCCGGAGAACGATTTCCTTTCTGAACAAATGCTGAAAAAACCCTTGCAATCCGGTAAGAATCTGTTATAATGATATCGTATTAAAGAAAACTGACATTTTCATATTTATCATGGACGGTTTCCCGAGTGGCCAAAGGGGACAGACTGTAAATCTGCTGCAAATTGCTTCGGTGGTTCGAATCCACCACCGTCCATTCTTATCGGATAGGTTCGCCTATCCGATATCTTTTGCCGCAGTGGCGGAACTGGCAGACGCCCGGGACTTAAAATCCCGTGGGTAGTGATACCCGTACCGGTTCGATTCCGGTCTGCGGCAGTATTTAAAAGTGAGAGAAACGTTGATATACAGCGTTTCTCTTTTTTGTTCAAAAACGATTTAAAAAATTCTTCTTATTGACGTTTCACAGATAGTGAAGCGTGGTTGCTGTCTCCCTATATACGGATAAACAAGCCCTGTTAGGAACCATCGCTCTGGGCACCTGCGGGGACATTAGATTTGAAAAAGTACGAACAAAAGGAATATGGGCAGCAAGTGCATGGAAGATAGCAGAGCGTAATTGTTAATGAAGTCTCATATGCCTTTCTTTACTTGTGTATTTTATAAATTACTGTTTGTAGTGGCAGTTAAGCAAATTGGAATTTGAGGTACTAAGATGAAGAAATCAAGACAAAATTATTATGGATGCTTATGTGCAGAAATGTATGAGATTTTACATGAGAAAGCACCGCAAGATGAATTAGATTTTTATCTTTCTTATGCAAAAAAAGAGGAAAAGATTTTGGGAGCCTTGTGTGCAAAGCCTTTAAATCAAGGCTTTTTTCCTGTCTAACTGTCCACAGCAGACCTCCTTTTCCGTTCACTTTCTGTTTTCTGCCGCCTGTGAACTTTGGCGGCGCAGTCGGGGCAGTATTTCCCCGGTTGGATTTGGGACGAACACACCGCCGCAGACCGCACAGCGTTTCAAGTCCCTGCCCCGGTAAATCTCCGCTTCCAGCGTCCCGGCGTGCGGCAAGACCGCCCACCGAAACCATTTACAGCAGACCGAGAAAGAAACCATCTGCGGACAGGTGCAGGTATCCCCATCATCAAGGACAATGCAGTTACCATCCTCATAGTTACAGCACTCCCGCCGTATTAAGGCGTTGGCCTGTTTCCTCTGCGCTGGTGTCATGCGGTAGGGCGTTCCGTCCAGTCTGCGCTCCAGTGGCGGCAGGCGTTTATATGAATGGCTTCCCGCCCAATTCAATTTCGAGAAAAGAAACGCCCCAAAATCAGAAAAAGAGCGGCCAAGCACTTTAAGGGATTGGCCGCCTTGTCCACCCATTCAGCGGAAGGGCGGGCATTACGGAGCAGCTTAAAGCTACCGACCAACTGAAATGGGTTGGACTTATGAATATGGTCAAGGCACAGGTGGAGGATATCTTCTTTAGTGAACTGATATATTGTGATTAGAGTAATGCAAGAACCAAGCATATCAAAGGGGTACAGCAATTTTTGAATTTGCTGTACCCCTTTGGATTTCACTATTTCTTTTAATAAACAATTGATATAAAAATTTTATTATAATAGACTTTACAAAAGAGGACAAGAAAAGCGAGGAATATAAATATTTATTCATATAAGATGTGTATGAGGAGGAAAGAGCATGGAATGGTTGACAAATTTGAGCAATGCCATAGAGTATATTGAAAATAATTTGGATAAAGAAATCTCTTATGACGAAGCCGCCCGAATTGCGTGCTGCTCGACCTATTATTTTCAACGTATGTTTACCTATGTTGCAGGAATTACATTAGCTGATTATATACGCCGCCGCAGAATGTCGCAGGCTGCTTTTGAGTTGCAGCGTACAGAGAAAAAAGTGGTGGATGTTGCATTTGAATATGGGTACTCGTCCCCAACATCTTTTAACAGAGCATTTCAAAGTGTTCATGGCATTACCCCTGCTGCTGCAAAAAGCAGAGGAAGTCTATTAAATGCGTACCCACCAATCAAGTTTTCGGTTGAAGTCACAGGAGGAAGTGCTATGTCTTATCACATTGAGGACAAAGAAGAAATGCGAATTGTCGGTATCCGTACTCCATTGGTAGAGGATATGGAGGAAAACCACAGGAACGTTCCCGAATTTTGGAATAACACACTTAAAGGAGCAGGGTTTTCACAAATATGCGGTCTTTCCACAGAAGAACCAAAGGGAATTTTGGGTATTACTGTCTACGAAAATCCTCAAAACTTTTTTTACTATATTGCAGCCGCTACCGATGCCCCTGTTCCTGTGGGTATGTACGAATATAAAATCCCTGCGGCAACATGGGTGGTTTTTGAAAATGACGGACGATACAAAGAAAGCGTTCAAAGTGTTTTTAAACGTTTTTATAAAGAATGGTTATTGTTTTCCGGCTATGAATATGCAGGACTACCCGATATTGAGGTATACCCTATTTCAGACGGAAAGGCCATAAACGGTTACTCCCAAGTTTGGATTGCCGTAAAAAAAGAAAAGGAGAATTGAAATATGAATTATCGAGTTGAAATCAAAGATATTGAGCCTATTCGTGTGGCTTATATGAAGTATGTAGGAGTTGCTACCGAAGCAAACAAAGTGTTCCCTAATGTATTCAAGTCTATCATGGGCAAGGCAAATGGAGCACCCTTGTTTAGCTATTTATCCATGAACCAAGAAACAAAGGTCGCTGAAATGGAACTTTGTGTGCCGACAGAAATGATGCCAAACGGAAACGGTGTGGAAGTAAAAGAGCTGCCACGGATAAAGGCGGTTTGCCTTACTCATGTTGGCTCTTATGAAACGCTTTTTCATGCGTATGCTGCCATTGACGAATATGCAAAGGAAAACAAGTTGATATTAGCACCTCCTTTTCGTGAAGTTTTCATTAAAGGTCCGGGAATGCTTATAAAAGGAAATCTCGGCAAGTATATTACAGAGGTGCAGTTTCCCATTATGGAGGAATAATGATGTATGCGATTGAAGCTCAAAATGTAGTAAAACAGTATAAAAACGGCGTACAGGCGTTAAACGGTTTGAATATTTCTGTTAAGACGGGCGAAATTTTTTCTTTGTTAGGTCAGAACGGTGCAGGAAAATCCACTTTAATCAAGATATTAACCACCTACTTAAAGCCTACTTCGGGCAATCTTATCATGCTCGGAAAAGATATTGCAGGACAGGCAGACAAGGTACGCTCTGAAATTGCCTGTGTCGCACAGCAAACCTCCATTGACATGCATTTATCCTTAGAGGAAAATATGATGTTTCAAAGCCGACTTTATAAAATCCCCAAAGCAGAAGCAAAAAAGAAAATGGAAACCTTGATTGCGGATTTTGGATTGGAACAATATAGAAAATATCCCGTATCCTCTTATTCCGGCGGTGTAAAAAGGCGGCTTGATATTGCACTAAACATGATGACAAATCCTAAAATTCTATTTTTGGATGAGCCTACCGTTGGGATGGATATTCAATCCCGTATGAGTATGTGGGAAATGATGAGGAAAATCCGTGATGATTTCGGAACAACCGTTTTCCTGACAACTCACTATTTGGAAGAAGCAGATAATCTAAGTGATACCGTCTGCATTATGAAAGACGGAAAAGATGTGATACAAGGTACACCTTTGGAATTACGCTCCTTTATTAGACAGGACAGTTTACAAATTCAGTTTGCCACTAAGTCGGAGGCACAGAAGTATTTATTGCCACTAAAAGAATGTTTTTCTGACAAGTTTGTATTTGAGAGAAATACTGAAATCATCATCAACACGAAGGACAGCCATACTGACATGGAAAAGGGAATCCGCTTTTTGTTAGAGCAGCACATCCCTTGTAATGGTGTTCAAATCGCACAGCCGACTTTAGAAGATGTTTTCTTACGCTTAACTGCTAAAAATGAACAGGAGGAATGTGCATGAGTGTCTTAACTATTTTGCATAGAAATATTAAGTGGCGGTTTCACAATGCCTTTACCATAGTAATCACCATTTTGCAGCCGATGCTTTGGCTTGTTCTTTATAGTGCCATAGCCGGGCAAACCATGCAAAACACAGGAATTGAAAACTATACCGCTTTTATTTTGCCGGGTCTAATGGTATTGGTTAGCTTTGGCACTTGCAGCAGCGGTGGAATTATGAATTATCTGATGAAAGCAGATGGCAGCTTTTACCGTGTACTTATCGCCCCAATCCGTCGCAGCTCTATTGTATTAGGGCAACTTTTAGAAGCGGTGTTATGTTCGTTTCTTGAAGTGGCAATTATGGTAATTGTAAGCCTGTTCTTTTTTGTGAAAATTCCTATCAGCATCCCAGTGGTTTTTTATACGGTAGTTTTAGTCTTTCTATCATCGTTTTTTATGGCAGGACTATGTTACGGCATTAGCCTCATACTTCCAAATGAAGTAATGTATGAAACAGTGATGAATGCCATTGTACTGCCCATTTTCTTCCTAAGCACGGCATTGTTTCCGGCAAACAGTATTACAGGGGCTTTAGGGGTTGCAATCAACCTAAATCCATTTACCCATACAATGAACGCATTACGCTCTCTCATTTTATATGGAGAAATTGACATAAAACAAATAATTCTTGTGATGGCTCTGTTTGTTGTATTAGGTTGTATCAGCTTTGGATGGGCACACTCCAGATTAAAAAAAGAAACGAACTTATAAATCAAACACCGCCCAACGGTAATAAAAAAACCGTTGTTGTGGCGGCAGGATAGCCATGCCCATAATATAAAACATAGCTACACGGCGGTAATAAGGAGGTATCGCCGTGTTTACGCTGCATAGTTTTAACTTACTAAAAAAAGTCACTCCCCACCATTGGGGTGCTGTGTCTATATAGCTGAACACCCATTTCACCCAACAGGAAATAGGTATCTCCATGCCCGATTGAGATTTTATGAATTTCAGTCGGGCATTTTTGCGTTCGGATAAGAAGCAGGCGCGATAGCGCCGGGGTAGAGTAGGCGAGTGATATTTTCACTCGCCCCTCATCAAACCGTGCATGAG
>ERZ778496.542-NODE-542-length-35690-cov-5.443048_pt1 | contig 35690 bp, 31 predicted proteins | sample MGYA00433099_ERZ778496 | MGnify/ENA primary metagenome ERZ778496 (study PRJEB29527, sample SAMN07138962) | mouse gut metagenome | material: feces | host: mouse | place: China:Nanjing | collected 2016-01-25 ...
CTGTTGAAACTATAAAAAAGAGACTGCCCAAACTTGTTAGACAGTCTCATTATTTTTTGCGGAATTGTGTGTATAATCAGCAGTTGTAAAATTCGGTGAAAGCGCGTATTATGTAGTCATGGTCGGCTACGGATGCTGTTTCACGTACTGAGTGCATAGCCCATATTGCAGCGCCCATGTCAACACCGCGCAGGTCAATCTGCGAAGTCAGTATGTTGCCGAGAGTGGAGCCGCCTGCCACATCGCTGTGGTTTACAAAATACTGGTATGGCACTCCGGCGCGTTCGCATATTGTGCGGAACACTGCAGCACTGTCGGCATCGGTCATGTACTTGCAGTTGGCATTTATTTTTATTGCCGGGCCGTTTCCGGGAATAGGATGGTTTGTAGGGTCCTGTTTCTCCGGGTAGTTTGGGTGCAGGGCATGGGCATTGTCGGCGGAAATCATGAAAGATTTTGCAATAGCTCTCATGTATGTTTCCTCATTGCCTCCGAGTGCGGTGTTCACACGCCTCAGTATGTGGTCGAGAACCGGAGATGCCGCTCCCTGTTTGGTGCCGCTTCCTGTTTCCTCGTTATCGAAAATAGCCATCACGCGGGTCATTGACATATTGTCGCTGTCTAAAAGCGCAGTCATGGCGGCATGAACCATGCTCAGGTCATCAAGGCGCCCCGAAGTAATGAATTCGCCGTGCAGTCCGACGCGGCAAGCGGGCGTGGTGTCGTACAGGCTGAGGTCGTAGTCAAGAATTTCATCTTTCTCCACTCCCAGCTCGTCGGATATGAGCGTGAGTATTATGTTTTTGTCATCTGAAGCGCTGTGATCAAGGGCGATGACGGGCAGCATGTCTTTCTGTTTTGACAGAGGATTGCCGTCGTTGACAGCGCGGTTGAAATGAATGGCAAGGTGAGGTATGGTGAGTAGCGGGCGGTCAAATCTGATAAGCCTGCTTACCGGATTCAGCGGGTCTTCGCCGCGCAGTATCACTCTGCCTGCAAGTGACAGCGGACGGTCAAACCAAGTGTATAGAATCGGACCGCCATACACTTCGGTGTTGAGCTTCACCACACCGCCTTCGCACACCATCTCGCAATGTGGTTTCACTCTGAAACATGGCGAGTCGCTGTGGGCTGAGATGATTTTGAAACCGCTGTCGGGCCCGTCATCACCTGCCACAAAGGCAAATATGGCAGAGTCGTTTTTGGTCATGTAGTAGCGACCGCCGGGTTCTATGTCCCATGACTCTTTCGGGTCAAGGCGCGTGAAGCCTTCCTCCTCAAGACGGCGGCGCACAGTGTCTGCCGCGAAAAAGTTTACAACGGAGCGGTCGAGAAACCGCATCAGGTCTCTTGCGTGGTTATCGGTTTTCTGCATGGTGGTGTGGGTTAAATGTCTTCATCCGGGTTGTGGTGCGCAGCGTTGAGGGGTCTCATCACATTGCATAGCACCCGGCTCCAATAGTTGTCAAAATCCTCTTTTACTGCTGCGAGCGCGGCGGCAATGGTGTCAGTAGGCGCCTCCCGGATTGTCTCCACAAAATTGTATAGCACCTGAAATATGTCGGCGATGCCTTCTGCGACACTTGCCGCTATAGGGGTGTCGGAGTATTTCATATCCTCCTCGAACACTTCAAGATACGTGTCTGACGCCCCCATGACGGTTTCCACGGCTCTGCGAACGCTTTCATAAGAATCTTCGTCAAGCGCGGAGTCGATATATGCCTCCTCGGTCAAGTCAGCATCTGTTTTCAGGTCGTTTGCGCTAATGTATATGCGGGGCAGGAGTCTGACCATATTTGCCACAAAATCGGTTTTGTCGCTCTGCATCGCGTTTTCCGCAGCCGAGCAGTATTCATTGCACATGGCAATGAATGCCAGGTCGTTATTTGTCAGTGATGTCGTAGTTTGCATGATTGTTTTTATAAAGTCTGTTGGCGGCAATGTAGTCTGCTACATCGTCGGGCACGAAATAACTCACATCCTTACCCTCTCTTACCGCTTTGCGCACAAATGTGCTTGATATGTCCACACACGGAGCCGGGACGAGAGCCACCCCTTCGGGCAATTCCGCAGGGTTTACTTCGTAGCCTGGGCGGGGATAGATTATGACCCCGTACTCGGATATGATACGGCTGTAGTCTTTCCACCCGCTGAAACCTTTCCAGCTGTCACTTCCTATGATACATTTGAAGTGGGTGTCCGGGTGTCTGGCACTGAGTGCGTCAAGAGTGTCGATTGTATAGGAGGGCACAGGCATCGACAGCTGTTCGTCGCATATTCCGAGTATATCATTGCCTTCCACTGCAATGCGCAGCATCTCTTCACGCGCTTCGGCATCAATCAGCTCGGGGTCTTTTGCCTTGAACGGATTAAGGGGCGAAAGCATGAGCCACACCTCGTCTACTTCACTCCACTGGGCTATGTATGACGCCACAATCAAGTGTCCGGTATGTACCGGATTGAAGGAGCCGCCGTATATGCCTACAGTCTTGGTCACGGACGGTCGGGTTATTGTCTTATGAATTCCTTGATTATTGAATCGGTAAGGGCTATGGCTGTGTCAAGGTTGTCGTTTATGACACATTTGTCGTAGTCGTCGGCGAATCCGAGTTCGAATTCTGCCTTGCCTACACGCTGCGCTATAGCCTCGGGGGTGTCTGTGCCGCGCTTTTCAAGACGGCGGCGAAGCTCGTCTACCGACGGTGGCATGATAAACAGGCTGAGTGCCTTGTCGCCAAACATTTTCTTAACTCTGACTCCGCCTTTGACATCAATGTCAAGAATCACATTGTGCCCCTCTGCGCATCTGCGCTCTACTTCGCTGCGCAGAGTGCCGTAAAAACGCCCGGGATACACCTCCTCGTACTCCACAAAAGCATCTGCGGCTATCGCGTCGCGAAATTCCTGCTCGGTCATGAAAAAATAGTGCTTCCCGTTGATTTCTCCCTCGCGTGGCGGGCGGCTTGTTGCCGATACGGAAAATTCCATGTCAATTTCGCCTCGGCGAAGCAGCTCGTTTATTATTGTAGACTTTCCGCAGCCCGAAGGGGCGCTGATAATAATGATTTTTCCGGGTTTGAGTGTGGTCATGTATATTTATGTTGTTGGTTGACTGGCTACATTACATTAAGAACCTGCTCCTTTATCTGTTCGAGCTCGTCTTTCATGCGCACAACAAGTTTCTGCAGCTCGGCATGATTGCTTTTGGAGCCGAGGGTGTTGATTTCCCTGCCTATCTCCTGACTGATGAATCCGAGTTTCTTGCCTTGTCCCTGTGGCTGTGCCATTGTTTCGGTAAAATAGCTCAAGTGCTGTGCCAGGCGTTGTTTCTCTTCATTTATATCAAGTTTCTCGATATAGAAAATCATCTCCTGTTCAAGCCTGCCGTTGTCGTAGTCAACTCCGGGTATTTTGCCGATGTTGTCTTCTATACGGGCGCGAATCTTTGCCACTCGCTCGGCTTCGTGACGCGGCACCTCCTCAAGCAGTCCGGCGATATTTGAAATTCTCCGGCAAAAAAAGTCCTCCAGTTTTTCGCCTTCGCTGCGACGATGCTTCATAAGAGCCTGTGTAGCCTGGTCGGCTGCAAGCATAAGGGCATCAATCTCATTGTCGGCGGCTTCTTCCACGGTGTCGGTTTTCAGCACATCCGGCAGTCGCATCAGAACAGAGTACCAGTCGGCAGGTTCCGGAATGCCGAGCGCTGCCGAAAGCTCTTTGATGCGTTCTTTGTATGTTGCAAGCGCTACGGCATTGAACTGGGCAGATGCGTCGGTTCTGGCGTTTTCTACATATATTATCACCTCAACCTTGCCTCTTTCGAGAACCTTGCCTATGCGCGCACGCAATTCAAGCTCATGTTCTCGGTATGCCGCGGGCACGCGCACATTCATGTCAAGCTGCTTGCTGTTGAGCGATTTGATTTCGCACGTTATTTTTTTGTTTTCAACTTCGACAACCGATTTGCCGAAGCCGGTCATTGATAATAGCATGGAATAGATTTTTTTATTGGTACAAATGTACGATATAAGAGTGAAAAATCATAACTTTGTTAGCAAATTAAACATGTATGGCAGTTATTCTTAATATAGATACCTCGACAGATGTTTGCTCGACAGCTCTTACAGCTGAAGGGGCTGTTCTTGTTCACCGTGAGGATTTTTCAGGACGAAACCATGCCGCTCTGCTGAGCGGTTTTATAAAAGATTGCCTTGACAGGGCTGCCGAACTGGAGCTGAAACTCGATGCAGTGGCGGTGTCCATGGGTCCTGGTAGCTACACTGGATTGCGCATAGGGCTCAGCGAGGCAAAGGGGCTTGCTTTCGCTCTCGGCATTCCGCTTATCGGCATTGACACTTTGAAGCTGCTCGCTGTGAGTGTGATGTTTTCAGGAGTGGATTTGCCCGATAACGCTTTGTTCGCGCCGATGATTGACGCGCGCCGCATGGAGGTGTTCACTGCTGTATACGACATGGCTCTGAATCCGCTCATGGAGCCGCAGCCGCTTATTCTTGAGTCTGACAGCTACAACCGGTTTGCCGATCACGGCACTCTGGTGTTTTTTGGCAACGGCAGCGACAAGGCCCGCAACGCGCTTGCATGTCCTGACGCTGTTTTTGTGCCAGATGTAAAGCCTGTGGCGGTAGACATGCTTGCTTTGTCGGAGCTTGCGTGGAGCAAACGCGAGTTTATAGACATCGCTTACTCAACACCCTGGTATCGCAAGGAGTTCCAGACAACAAAACCTAAGAGTATGTTTGAATTTAACACGAAGATATAATTTTGGATTTCTTTCTATCCCCTCAAAGGTCTTTTCGGGCGATTTCCGTCAAGTTTCATCGGTCACGATGCCCGCATCGCTCCCTCCTCAACTCACACAAATCTCTCCGAAAATCCTCTTTGAGTGAATAGAAGTGAAATTCAAACATACTCTTAGAAGTCGTTTCTGAAGGCTGCTGCAAGCCGCTGGCGCACCAGTTCCTGGTGGTCGGAGTCGCCGTAATTGGCAAAAGGGTATATTGAGATACCTCCTCTGGGGGTGAATAGCCCGATTACTTCGAGGTAGCGCGGGTTCATAAGCGCCACAAGGTCCTTCATTATTATGTTTATGCAGTCTTCGTGGAAGTCTCCGTGATTGCGGAAGCTGAACAGGTAGAGTTTCAGGCTCTTGCTCTCTACCATTCTTTCGCGGGGAATGTAGTTTATGATTATTCTGGCAAAGTCGGGCTGACCGGTCTTCGGGCAAAGCGATGTGAATTCGGGGCAGGTGAATGTGACGAGATATTCGTTGTCGGGGTGTTTGTTTACGAATGTCTCAAGTACCTGCGGAGAGTATTTGTCGGGATATTTTGTGGCGGTGTCGCCCAGCAGGCTCACGCCTTCGAGTTCTGTGTCGTTTCGCATCAGTTGTCGTTGTCTGTTAATGAAAAGTTTGCCATCTGAGAGTAGATGTTCATAATCCGTTGGGCGTAGTGGTCGTTGGCTGCCCATTTGCGGTTGAGGTCCGCCCATGTCGGTGCAATGCCTCTGGAAACAAGCGTAAACCTCGGGTCAATGAGTTTTTCGCCTTTAGGGAGGTTGTCGTGACATGCGTATGCGTACAAGTGCTGTATCTGTGCCTTGACTCCTTCTTCGACAGTTTTGAAAGCGTGCCCCTTTTTGCCGAGACGGGTCACTCCGAGACCACAGTAGTTGTGCTGGTCAGGCTTAACTGCCGTGCCTCCGGTGAACCGGAACCACCCTGTTTCAAGTATGGACTGGCAAAGGGCTATGTCTCCCCGTATGCCGTAAGCCGAGCCTATACGGTGAAACGCTTCGGCTATCTCTCTGGGAAAATCTTTGTTCTGGCTCTTGACGAAGAGGTACATCTGGTCGACATCGAGCATAGTTTCGCCCATAATGGACATGTTGATGTCAAATGTCGCAGAATATTGAGATTCGTTTTCTATTTCAGACGACATGACATCGAATATTATGTCCTCGGGAATGACGATTGTGTCAGTGGGGATGTTTCTGAGCGGCTTGTTTTTCTTTGCGGATGCGTCATAGCCGGTCAGAACGCAGCAAACACACATTATTATAATGCGTATTGTCTTCATTGCGTTTTATTCTTTAGCAGCGGGAGTTTCCTCGTCTGTTTCTCCTTTTTTGAATGTGTTTCGGAGGTCTCTGCCGAACAGAATCCAAGCGGCAGCCGCCATTACAGCGAGGAACGCGCAACCGACAATAATCATCATTTTGGAGGGCTTCGAAGGTGCCAGTGGCACTGTTGCCGGCTGCAGGATTGTGTAGACAGGTGTTATTTCCTGAACTTTTGCTTTTGCCATCTGCAGCTGTTGAGCTGTGGTGTTGTAGAGGTTGAAAGCAAGTTGCATTTCGTTTTGCAGGCGTTCCTCCTCGTTGCGCATGGAGCGGAGAATCACCCCTTGGTTTTTGTCCATGTAGGATGCGTAGCGCTGCTGTGCGGCGTAGTAGTCCTCGCGCGCCTCGTCGTTGAGCTTCTGTGCGTAGAGCATGTCGGCGCGCGCTTTATTGGTGCGGTAGTCGGTGACATATTCCTTCAGCCGTTCGGCTACGGTGTCGGCGAGCATTGCCGATACCATGGGGTCCTGCATTGTGACGCTAAGGGATATGATTGAGGTTTTGCCGTCCACATCCACGTTGACTCTGCCGGAGAGGGCGCCTACAATTCCGCTTTCTTCCGGGGTGAGGCGGAATGAGTCGGGCTTGCGGTTTTTCACTGCCTCGCTGTCTGAACCTGAAAAGAGCGACCTGATACCGCCTATGGCTTTGCCGGGCAGAGACATTACGGCGCTCCACCAAGGGGCGCTGAGGTCGTTGCTCACATAGTCCTTGACGCTTTTTGTCACGGTTGCGTCTGAGTTTGTGACCTTGACATCGAACAGCTCGAGGGTAAAGGGTATGGAGCTTACAATGTCCGGGTAGAGCTGAGGATTGACAGCGTCCTTTCCGGATGTGCCGGCAGGGGATATGCCCGCCATGGCAGCCAGTGCTCCGAGGTTGCCTGAAGACCCTCCTGACTGAGATGCCTCGGGGGCGAGCTTTATGACTGTGGTGTACTCCTTAGGTATGGATAACCCGATGACAATGCCGGCGATGATGCCAATGGCACCCCACCTGAGGATTGTTTTTCTTCCGCTCCATAGCTTGCGGGCGAGTTCTATCAGGTCAATTTCCTGTTCGGTGTCTTTGCCGGAGAGGTTTTCTTTGTTCAGGTCTTCCATAGAGGGTTTAGTTCTTGAAAATGGAGTATATTGTCGCAGCCATAGTGCCGATAGACGAGAATGAGCTTATATAGCCGAGTACCTGAGCCCAGTTGGTGCCTCCGTTCTTGGGCTTGGAGGGTATTATTATCTGGCATCCGGGTTCTATCGGCGAGCTGCTTTTTGCGCGTGCCACCATGCCGTTCATGTACACGATGAATGCCTTGCTTTTGCGTGCGCGTTCGCCATAGCCGCCTGCCTGGTCTATGTAGTAGCTGAGTTTCTTGCCCGGCTGGTAGCCTACCACGTTGGGGAACATCACGTCTCCTGAAATCTTGACTGTGCTGACTTCTTCAGGGATTACGAGTTTGTCGCCGTCCTTAAGAACCAGGTCATAGGAGCTGCCGGGGTTGGCAAGGGCTTTTTCGAGTTCGATACCTACGCTGTAGACATCTGACAGGTCGAGCTGATCCACGGATATGGAGTCTTCGGCAGTGTGAGTGGCAAGTCTCAGCGATTCGTCGCGGGCGGCTTTTTCATCATCGGTCATTTTGCGAAGGAGACGCGCGCCTTTCAGGTATGCGCCTTCCACAACGCCCCCCGCGCGGCGTATAATGTCGCTTATGCGCTCGTTACGGCGTTGCAGGGCGTATTGTCCGTCAAAGAGCACCTCACCCTCTACGGTGATAAGTCTTTGAGTCTGATAGCCGGGGCTTTTGCGCACCTCTACGATGTCGTAGGGCTTCAGCTCGAATTCAGGGTCGCCTTTAAGAACAAGACCGTTTTTGAGCGCGAAAGAGAATACTTCGGCGGTGTTTTCGGTCTGATTCATGCTTGAGGGGTCTATTATTCGGCGAGACACGTCGACACGGGTTGTGGACGCACCCTGCAGCAGACCGCCTGCCATTACAATAAGGTCCTCGATAGTAGTTCCTTTGGCATAGGGGTAGTCGCCGGGATTGGTGACCTGTCCGTTTATTGTGAGTTCGCCCTGGTCTAAAATCTCTTTGGCGCTTGCCACCACCAGCATGTCGTTGGGGCGCAGGATTATGTCGGCGGTGCGTCCGGCAAGAATGTCGGCAAGAGCCACGCCCTTTGCTTCGAGTTCCTGATTGTCGCCTTCACGATACAGAATGGCACGTGTGGCAAAGGCATCGTCGGCAAGACCTTCCGCCTGCCGCAGGATTTCGCGCAAGGTTGTTGTGCCGGGTGTAATGGCATACATGCCGGGGCGCGCCACCGAGCCGCGGAGTTCCACGCGGTTGAGGAACTTGTCGGTAACAACGCCTACGTTTACAATGTCTCCGTCTCTGAGGCGGTACGAGGTGAAGTCTGTGTTTTCGACATTGAAGATTTCGTTGTCCTTGCCGGTAGCTCTGTTCACCGTTACCATGTCGGTGTAGGCGTTGCCGGCAAATCCACCGGTGTATTCAAGGAGTTTGGCAAGAGTCTCGCCATCGGTCATCTCGTAGTACATGGGGCGTTTGACACTGCCTTCTATGTTGACAAGCTGTGCGTAGGGGGGCACTATGACGACATCGCCTTCCTGCAGGCGGATATTGCCGTTTTGTTTACCTCCGAACAGATAGTCGTATAGGTCTACGTTTACGAGGCGGTTGCCGTTGCGAATAATCACGATGTTTCGCAGAGTACCCACTTCGTTAATGCCTCCGGCGCGGTAAAGTGCGTTGAATACATTTGAGAACGGAGACAGACGGTATGACCCCGGCACATTGACTTCGCCCATGACGTTGACGAGAATGCTGCGTATCTGTCCGAGGTTTATGCTGACATCTGTCTCTTCATCGGCAACGCCGGCGTATTTCGAGGCGAAAGCCTGTCGCAGACGGTCGTTGGCTTCGGCTATTGTGAGTCCGTTCAGGAACACCGGTCCAATCTGCGATATGATAATGCTGCCTTCGGGTGAAATGTAGTCTCTTATCTGGTCCTCGCTCGCTCCCCAGATGTCTATGACCACTTCGTCGCCGGGACCGAGACGGTAGTCTGCCGGAGTCGCCATGTTTTCATTGGGTTCGAACGAGAGCGCTTTGTTGGTGAAGATGTCGTGTCCGAAAATTTTCTTTTTCGTTATGGTGTCGGGTTCTTCTATAGCGAGGGAGTCAGGCATCATTATGTCGAAGATGCTGCCCATTTTGGATATAGTCTGGTCGTCGGGTTCAAGGGCTTTGCGCAGTCTGCTTTCGCGGGTGCCTTCAAGTTTTTGCCCGGCGGTGCCGCTCTGTTTGGAGTTCTTGTTCTTTTTGCTGTCAGAAAATGTCTCGTCTGAGGAGTATTGTTCTTTCAGGCGTTCGACCTGCTCTTTGGTTACGCCCTTTGCCAGCAATTCTTTGCCAATCTGCTGTTCGGACTTGCCGACAGCACTTTGTCTTTTTATGTAATCGATTACCTGCTGGTCGGTCATCTTAGCCCATGATGCGAGCGCGGAAACAACAGCTGCGATTATCAGGAGGGTCCTGAAAAAGGGTCGTGACATAGTTTAAGTAAAAATGGGTTATGGGTTGAGTTTTTATTTTTCCGGTCAGTTATTTTGCATTTCTCTTTGTTTACGCTCGCGCACTTTGCGCAGGTGCGTGAGCCACACGTTGGTCAGAGTCCAGGCTACAATGTCAAGCAGCAGAAGGATGTTTGGCTCGATGTATCTGGAGAGGAGGATATTTGAAATGCTGAAAAATACAGCCGAGAATACAATGAGAGTCATGGCGAGGCGCTGGTTCATGCCAAGAGCAAGCAGCTTGTGGTGAATGTGGGTTTTGTCGGGCAGAAAGGGGTTGCCGTGGCGCATGATTCTGCGGAAAAACACGCGTACCACATCGAAACTCGGAATTATCAGCGGCGAAATAGCCAGAATGAGCGAGTTAGTGCGGAAGATCGGAAGCGATTCGGGAGCATATTGCAGCAGGGCAAGGGCAAGAAATACCAGAAACAGTCCTATGGTAAGACTGCCAGTGTCGCCCATGAATATTTTTTTGCGTTTTTCGGGGTTGCCGTAGACGTTGTAGTAGAAGAATTGTATAAGGACACCCACGCATGCGAATGAAATCATTGCGTATACCGGTTTGCCTATGAGCAGAAAGGCAATGCCGTATATTACGAACGCGGCTCCCGAGAGTCCGGAGGCGAGACCGTCAATGCCGTCAATGAGGTTTATGGCGTTTATTACATACACAACAATCAGCATTGTGAGCGGAATGCCGAGAAACGGGCTTATAGCGTGGAGTCCGAGCACACCGTGCATGTCGTGTATCCAAAGCCCTCCGCCAATCAGAAGAACGGCGCAGAATATCTGTATTATGAATTTGGCGCGGTATCTTACTCCTACCAGGTCGTCAGACATTCCGGTGAGGTACATTATGAGCAGGGCGCAGAATCCGAATGAGATGGCCTGGGCGTTTGTGCGCATCATGTATTCAATGTCCATGTCGCCCATAAGGTATGCGAAGCCGAGCAGCAGTGACACGGAGAAGCATATCACCGGAGTGAAGGCGATGCCTCCGAGCCGGGGCACTGTGCCGCGGTGTATTTTTCTTTCATCGGGTTCGTCAAAAAGTTTTCTGCGGAATGAAACGAGAAGAATCTGCGGAATGAGTATTCCAGCGAACAGGATGCTGAGCAGCATAGCCGCAATGGAGTTAATAACCCAGGATGTCATGGTAGCTTACAGATAAAGTTTTTGAAGGTGTGCCAAAAATGCTCCGGCGTCCGGAAACAGACGATTTCCGACCGTGTGTCTGTCCGGCAGCCGGCGGTGCGGGCTTAAGAAATGTGTCATAGCATCTTTTCAGGAGCATTGGCTTTGTTATAGTTGTGTTACACGCGGCAACCTATTCCCTGTCATTGATTGCCGAGCGGATTTGCAGTTCACTCAGGCGTTATATAGAAAATGTCCTTCCGCAAGTGTCTATTTTGCAAAGTTAAAATAAATGAATTTATTATGCAAATGTTTTTTTGCCTAAGAGCTATGCGTCAGCGGTTAAGCACTATCAGTATTTTTTCAGGCTGATGCGGGCGGCATCGCTTGCCATAACGAGGGACTTGGAAGACAGGTGTTCGATGGTGAATGTTGTCTGCCAGTTGTATATGCCCCATTTGTTAAGCGAGGTGTTGTCGGTGTTATACGGGAATTCAAAAGCGACCTGAGGGTATGAGTAGGTCATTATTCCGGTGGTGGCGATAGTGCCTTGTGTGAGGTTGACGGTGTGGAGATATATGTTTATGAACAGGTTATGAGGTTCGGTAATCTCTCCGTCTGCGAGGTTTTCAATGGATATGATGCGCCATTGCCCGTCAAGGTCGCCGTTGATGCCTCTTTTGGCACATGAGGCGGTCAGGATGCAAAGAATCGCAGCAAGGCACAGTGCCAGCGCTTTGTTGAGTATCATTTTTTTCATAGCCAGCCGGTTTTTTTGATTGATAGCATGGCACCGACGCTTGGCCCGAGCAGGGAGCCGCCGTCGGAACCCAGTGACAGGGTAGCGCTCCAGCCTTTAAGCCGAGAAGGTGCATAGGTTGTTTCGAGGAGGGTGTTGAAGTTGTGCATTATACGGGAGGTGGGTATGTCGTATGTGCCCCAGCTACGGGTGTATGAAAGCAATACTCTGTATTTTACCGATTTGGAGGGTTCGCCCTCGAATCCGAGGTGGTGACCTTTGAGGCGGTTGTGGCGGAATGCGATTATGTGGTCGTTGTTATAAATGGGGGATATGGCAAGCGGGTTGCCTATGCCCATGCCCCAGTGTTGCCAGCCTGTATAGAGGTAGTGGTTGTAGTATTGGTCGCGTCCGCTGACCTGTTCGGTAATCTCGGGAGTGTGATCCCAGTACACCGGGCCCGCCTGGTCTTTTGTGTACAGGTATTCGTACACTATTGTCGACAGGAAGGGGTTTTTCGGCAGCTTTGCCTCGACGCCGAGGAGCATGTCGCGCCAGGTGTATTCAAGAAACATCATGGAGTGGTCCTCGAAGTAGTGGTCGTAGTACACTTTCAGCGCCCAGTCGGCATCGCGCGGGGTCCAGTTGACGGCAAAATTCCAGTCGCCGACATGGTTGCCATACACATTTGCCTGCTCGGCATAGGGGGTGTCGCTGCCGCCCGAAGATGGAATTATTGCCTTGAGCCATTCTTTAATTCCTTGTGGCATATCGATGACTTTGTCGCCGGTAATCGATTTTCCTCCAAACTGCGCCGCCATCTGCAAGCCACCTTCTACCGACAGAGGAAACCCGTCGGGGTCGGCAATTTTCAGGAACCCGCCTTTTGAATGGAACAGTACTCCTTCAGTATGCTTTGAATCTTTCGCCGCGAAGTTTTTCTGCCACCTGCCGTCGGTGAATGCTCCGTAGGCAAAATAGCCTTTGACCGACAGCCACCCTTTTGTCAGCGGCACGGTGGTGTATTGCGGAATCTCTATCCGCGCCTGTGGAATTGGGCGGGCATTCGGTGAAAACAACAGATTGCCGCTTGACAGGCGGGGATTGGTGAAGCCTGATGTGAATTCTTTGCTTCCGACCGTCAGCCCGAGGCAACGGTAGCGCAGGTCGGCATAAAGTTGCTGAACTATGAAGGTGGAGGTGAAATTGTATGCTACCGCGAGGTCTACTCCGGCACCCCATGCAAAGCGTTTGCCGTTTTTGTCGGCTTCCTTGAACATCCCTGCTCTGAGGTATCCGTTGTTCTTTTTAACGGAAGAGAGTCCGAACCGGTTGTTGGCGAGCCAGAACGGGGTGTGTTCTCCTGAGCTGACAGAAGACATTGCTTCTACGGAGTAGCTGATGCTGTCGGGCATCGCTGTGGATGCGGCAGCAGGCAGAGAGGCAGTTGCTGTAAGGAGTAGAAGGGTCTTTATAAAACGCATGAATTATATTTGATTGATAGACATTTTATTCAAAGCATGTTAAGCTCATGCAGCGGTTAGTACGAAACCGGGGTGCAAAGGTACGCAAAATAACGGAGTAAATGAGCATTAAGAGGATAGAACTTCATGAGCATCACGGTGTCATAGTGCATCAGATAGTGCCGAAGTTCTTTCAAAAAGGGAGGGAAACATGGCTTGCGGGTGTCAAATAGCCGCCTGATTGGCATGTGTGTGAACAAAATGTGCCGGAGCTGTTTTTGTAATAGAGCAAAATGTTATAAATTTGTGCCGTTTACTAACATAAAATATGTGATATGCCATTAATACTGCCAAAGAGATATAAAAGAAAGCTGCTGCCTGAGACAACTGAGGTTGCAATAAAAATGATTAAGGACGAGTTTCAGCGCAGGCTTGCAGAAAATCTGAACCTTCGCAGGGTTACTGCTCCGCTGTTTGTGCTCAGCGGCACCGGTCTGAACGATGACCTGAACGGTGTTGAACGGGCTGTGGGGTTTCCGGTAAAGGCGCTTGGTGACCGGCGCGCGGAGGTGGTGCATTCGCTTGCTAAATGGAAACGGGTCAAGCTCGGAGCATACGATATAGCGCCGGGGTTCGGGCTTTATACCGACATGAATGCCATACGCGCGGATGAGGAGCTTGACAATCTTCATTCCATGTATGTTGACCAGTGGGACTGGGAGCAGACTATAAAAGAGTCGGACCGCACTCTTGAGTATTTAAAAGAGACGGTGCGCAGAATATACAATGCGCTCAAGCAGTGCGAACTGACGGTGTATCGTCATTTTCCGCACATAACCCCGCGATTGCCAGAGGAAATCACTTTTATACATGCCGAGGAGCTATTGCGCAAGTATCCGGGAATGACGGCGACAGAAAGAGAAACAGCCGCAGCCAAGGAGTATGGGGCTATATTCATAATAGGAATCGGAGCCCCTTTGAGTAACGGGGAGCCTCATGACGGGCGTGCTCCGGACTATGATGACTGGATTAGTCCCAACAGCGACGGCTATTCAGGACTTAACGGGGATATTGTGCTGTACGACAGTATTCTCGACCGGTCGTTTGAAATTTCGTCCATGGGGGTGAGGGTCAGTCCGGAGTCGCTGATGCGTCAGCTTGAGGCGCGCGGGTGTACAGACCGCTGCGGGTTGAATTTTCACAGGTCGTTGCTTGCCGGAGAGCTGCCGTATTCCATCGGAGGGGGCATCGGTCAGAGCCGCCTGTGTATGTTTCTATTGCAGAAAGCTCACATCGGCGAGGTGCAGGCGAGCATCTGGCCCGACGAGCAGATAGAGCGGTGCCGCGAGTGTGGCATAGAGCTTCTTTAAACGCAAGTGGCGCATAAATATACAGCCTCCCGACGGACCCGTCGGGAGGCTGTGTGCGTTTGATAGGATATATTATTCGGTGATGTAGTTGTATGCTTTCAGATTGGAAATGCGGCTGTTGAAGTTGCCGGTGTTTTGCAGAGGGAAAACGAGTGTCTGGAGATAGTACATCTTGTTTTTGCCTTCGTTGTGCCATTGTGTTATTTTGTCAAGGCTTTCGTATTTGCTGCCGTTGACCCACAGGGTTGTGCATTTGTTGTCGCCCGTGATTTTAATGTGGGCTTTTTCGCCTGGATATGGACGGAAGTTGAATGTGTTCAGGTAGCCGTCGCGAGCAAAGCCGAAAAGACCCTTGACGGGGTCGCTCAGGTAGAACACGGCGTCGGGCGAGCTGAATAGCACGGTGCCTTTGCCTTCCGGAGCGGCTTCTATGTCAAATTCCACAGTGTAGCCGTAGCCGAGCTCTTTTACAGGCAGAGTTGTGCCGGGAGCTACGGTTGCGGCTTCGTACACAAGGCTGTTCGGGGCGCCGACTTTGCCGAGCCGGTTTATGCCGGGCGCTTCGGAGATGATTGTGCGCTCCTTGTCAAAATCCTCGAACGGCACTGTGACATTTACACCGTCCCAGAGTTTCACGGACATTGTGGCAATCGAATGCATGATGCGGTGGTGGACATCCTGTACGGAAATGCCGTTTCCGACATGGTCGTTCCACACGGCGAAGTATCCTCCGACAATGGCGGGGTCTTTTTCTTCAAACTGAACGTTGCCGACGCGCGCCGGTGTCCAGTTGGCATAAAGCCACTCGTTGTTGAGATAGTCGTGGTAATAGCCGGCATTGGGCACTATGTAAACCATGCCGTCGGGAATGCTGTTGATTTTGAAGCCGAGTTTTACCATCTCCTTGGGGTCGGCATAGCCGTTGTACCAAGCGTCAAGCATGACACCTTCGGTTTTTACCGGAGTTTCGCCCGGCGCTGTGGAAAGAGAACCCCATACCCACGGTTTTTTGCCGTAGCTTTCAATGAGCCTGATGTAGTGGTCCATGAAAGAGCGAAATTTTTCCACGGTAGCTTTTTTGTTTTCAAAGCCGGCGTAGTCTTTGCCGAATTCGTCTGTGCCTATGTGAACATAGTCGTTGACAAACACAGGGTTGTCGCCTCCGATATACTCGTCAAAGAGCTGGTCGAGAAACGGCATTGTCTCTTCATTGAACAGGTTCAGGTGGTCTTGTCCGAACTCTTCGCTGCCGATGCCTTTTTTGTACTTGGCAAATGCGAGAGCATGTGCGGGTATGTCAATTTCGGGTACAATGTCGACGAATTCGCCTGCGGCGAAACGCTGAAAATCACGGAATTCATCCTTGGTATAGTATCCGTCGCGTGCGGTAAGCCCCGGAAATCTTGTGCTTTCGAGGCGGAAAGCAGAGTAGGTTTTGTCCCAGTCGTTGCCGAAGTAGTATGGAAATCCGTTGTCGTTAAGGTGTATTCTGAGAGAGTTCATTTTGTAGTACGCCAGAACTTTCACGAGGTCTCTGAGATAGCTCATGGGAAAGAATTTGCGGCCTACATCCATAGACAGTCCGCGGAGTGCGTAGTCGGGCCAGTCGGTGATTTTGCCGCATGGCACAGATCTGTCGGCAGACTGTTCCGAAATCTGCAGCAGTGTTCTGGTTGCCCAGAAAGCGCCGGTTTTTTCGGGGGCGGTCACTGTTACCCTGTCGCTGATTTCAATCGAGTAGCCTTCGTTTCCGAGCTTTTTGTCGGCTTTCAGTGCGAAGTGGAAGTTGCCTTTGGCACTTTTGCCCACTTTTACGGGGAGTGCAGTGCCAAACATGGCTTTGTAGTCGTCGGCAAATGCTCCGGCTATTTTTAAAAGAGAGGAGTCGGCAACCGTGATAGCCGTGTTTGTGGGGTTTGGAGTGAAAGAGCCTTTCGCTCCGGTCCATTGGCGCAGCTCGGGTACTACGAACGGCTTGGGATTTGCCCCCACAGCCGGGTTGGCTGAAAAGGCGAAGCTGATAAGAATCAGCGAAACGAAAACTGTTGCAAGTCTGCTCATTTTAAGTATTTGTATGTGGTTAGTGATTCAAGGTAGTTAATCTTCCGTTTTCGGATTGTCTTCAAGCCGTATGAGTTCAAGCCTTGTGGCGCTGCCTTTTTCAATGGTAAAGGTTTTGCCGTTGATTTCTATGCGGTCGCCTTCGGCGGGTATTTCGCCAACGTGGTGTAGTATGTATCCGGCAAGGGTTTGGTAATCATCGTCTTCGGGAATGTCTATGTGGAATGATTCTCTGAGGTTTTCAATTTCCACTCGTCCTGAACACTCGTAAATGCCCGGTTTCACCTCGCGTACCATTGGGCGGCTGTTGTCATGTTCGTCCTGGATGTCTCCGAAAATTTCCTCGACAAGGTCTTCGAGAGTAACAAGCCCTGCAGTGCCTCCGAATTCGTCAACGACCACCGCCATGCTGCGCTTTTCAGCGAGCAGGCGTCGCATGAGTTTGTTTGCAAGCAGGGTTTCGGGCGCGAATATAACGGGCTTGAGATGTTCTTTCCAGTCGCTCTCGGGTACAAACAGCTCGCTTACATGAATATAGCCAAGCACATTGTCTATATCGCCGCTGTAAACCACAATTTTGCTTCTGCCCGATGATGTGAACAGGTCGCTGAGTTCCTGGCGGGAGGTTGTGTCGATATTTACCGCCACAACTTCGTTGCGGGGCAGCATGCAGTCGCGGATGTGTGTTGAGGAGAAATCGAGTGCGTTATGGAAAATCTTCACTTCGTTTTCAACCGGGGTCTTTGCCGGGTTCACCTCGTCAATGGTGCGGTCAAGGTAGCTGTTAAGGTCTCCGACTGAAAGCATGCCGCCTTTCTGGTTGCCTGACTTTATGCCGAAAAGTTTCATCAGCACCTTTGACAGCCAGGTGGTAAAGAGAGACACGGGATATAGTGCGAGGTAGAACAGGTATATCGGCAATGCGAATACTTTTAGTGAAATATTGGGGTTGATGCGGAATATGGATTTCGGAAAAAACTCGCCTGTGAGCAGTATAATGCCGGTGGAGATGAGGGTGGACAGAATCAGAACCACCGCCTGGTTGAAGTGGTAGGATTCGAGCCACGGTTCCAGGACGGCTGCCGCTCCCATGCCGTATATTACGAGCATTATGTTGTTGCCTACCAGTATTGTGGAGATAAAGAAGTCGGAATCGCGGTAGAACCGGGAGATGATAGTGTTTACAAACCCGCCTTTCTTGACATCAAGCTCAACCCTGACGCGGTCGGCTGTGACATAGGCTATTTCGGTGCCCGAGAACAGGGCGGAGAACACCAGAGCTATTATGGCGAGAATCAGTATTGACATTGTTATTGGTTGGGTTGTCGTGTTGTTTTGCGTGGACGCGGTTGCCGCATTGCGGTGCGGGAGGAGTCAGCATTGACAGAGGTCGAGTCGGACAGCTCCGGTGCAGATGCCTGAACAGCGGCGGAGTCTGCACCTGCTCCGGCGTTGCTGCGGTTTACAGGCAGTATGGCGCTGACATTCTTTACATAAAAGTCGGTCATTGTTTCGTTTGAAACAAAGCCGTAGCCTTCCATTATGCGGTCGGAACGTATAATCTGAATGAATGAATCGGAGTAGACCGACTGTTTGCGCTGGTCCCAGAACAGTTGCTCGGTAAGGAATTTTTCTCCGGCAAGGTTCACAACAGCCACATGACCGTCGAGTATCCACAACTGTTTATTTTTGAGGTAGGTGGCGGAGTCGCAGTCAACAGTCGCCTCTTTGTTGAAAAAGTTGTCAAAGCGTTCGAGGTGGAGTGTCCTGGGAAAAATCCAGAAGGGTTCTTTTGCCTCGTCGTAGACAAGCCACAGGGGAGCCTCGACTCTGTAACGGGTTATTCCGGAGTCGGAAATCAGAGTGCTTACATTGCGGGTCAGCATTGTGGGGGTGAGCTCGGGGTCGACATTTGCGGCATAGACCTTGTTGTCATCGTCTGAACATGATGACAGGTGGACGGCACACACCATAAGCAGCATTGCCGCGAATATCGGTAATGCCCGCAGTTGAACGGTGCTCTGAGAAACCCTGTCAGGCATTCGTCATCAATCGATTTTGCGCTTGAAGAACCATAGCTCGTTGAAGTTTACTCCCAGAGTTATGGAGAAATATTTTTCCTGAAGGAGCGGGTTAGGTGTAGCCTGGCGGTTTTTGTATTCAAAGCCGAGGTTTATGATTGTCTTGGTGGACATGGTCGGAAATCCGAAGCCGCAGCTCAGCCCGTATTCGCGTACATTGTTTGAGCCGACAGTCATATAGTCGCGGTTGTAATATCCGCCGAGCCGGTATGTCACGAGGCTGAAGTAGTTGCCTCGGTCTTTCGGACGCCATTCGCCGCCGACACCTATTTTCCAGCGGTCGGCAAATTTTGTTGCCGGGAAGTCAGCCATTTTTGCGAATTTCACTTTGCTCCAGGGCTGGTAAGTTACGTCGGCTTCCACCATCCAGCGTGAGCCGTGGCGCAGGTTCACACCTGCACCCCAGGTGTCGGGCAGTGAGAAGTTGCCGCGTAGGCGCATGCTCTGTACTGTGTCGGGTTTTTCGTTGGAAGTCACGTCGTATTTTATCACTCTCGCATTTCCGAGCAAGTCTTTGCCGGGGGTGTATACCACGCCGAAACCGAGGGTGTAGTCCCGGTTTATGTCGAGGGTGTACTGGAGTCCGGCGGAGAAATGCCAGTCGCGCACTTCAATTTCCTGCTCGAAAAGAGATGTCGAACCGGTGGAAGTATAGGCGTAGATGTCGTTTATGTTGTTGCCGAAAAGGTACGAGAAGTTGAAACCGGCGCTGAAACCTTTGAATATGTTGCCGCTGAGTCCGACATATAGCTGGTTAAGCCCTCCGGAACCCTGATGGGAGTTGGTGCCGTTTTTGATTTCGCTGCCGAACGCATAGCCTACAGAGGAGTAGGGCAGCAGTCCGACACTGGCTCCTATGCGTTTGCTCAGAGGAAATTGCATGGTGACATAGTCAAGACCTCCGCCTTTCTGACTAAGAGAGGATCCCTCTTCCTTTGAGTTTATGAAAGAAGCGTCGACACCCATGTCGAAAAGAAATGTCAGGGAGTCTATTCTGGAATATGACGCCGGGTTCATAGCGTTAATCTGCCTTCCGGATGTCATTGCGTATCCGATGCCGCCCATCTGGCGTTGGGCTGAAGTGGCGTTGTCGCGCAACAGTCCGTAGCCGAATCGTGAGTATGGGCTTGATGTCTGCTGAGCAACTGCTGCAGTCACCGATATAACTGCGATTATTACGGATAAAATTCTATTTTGTCTCATTGTATAATAATATTCTGTTTAATCCTTTGCTTGCGAGGTCGGGTTCCACGACAATCTCGAAATCGCAAAGTCCGCTGAGCTGGTTTGCCCAGCCTCCGGTCATGACCACGAGGGTGTCGTTGCCCAGCCTTGCGCGGTAGTAGGATATGGCTCCCACTATGCCGTAAATGGCTCCGAGAATCATTGCCGAAGTAGTGTCGTAGCCCATGAAGGTGTCGTATTTGAGCTCGCGCGGCACTTCTACCTGCGGCAATCTTTTAGTGAAACGGTGCAGCGCGTCGAGTCTCATTCTCATGCCCGGAGCTATGTTGCCACCTCTGAAATGCCCGTCGGCAGAGACCACGTCGTAGGTCACTGCTGTTCCGGCATCTACAACAAGCATGTTTTTGCCGGGGTGGTTTGCCCACGCTCCGACGGCGGCAGCGATTCTATCGGTGCCGAGTGTGCACGGGGTACGGTAGTCGATGGCTATGGGTAGCGGGGTGGCGTTGGTGAGCCTTGACACTCTGTGGGCGAGGTGGGTGATACCGTTGACAATCTCGTCGCCCGGAGTGGCTACAGAGCAATATATCGCCGCGTCCGCAACGCCATGCTTTGCCATGAAGCACTCGATTTTGTCAACAGAAAGGCTCGGCTCGATCAAAAGATCCAGCAGTGCGTCGTTGCGCCACAGAGCCAGCTTAGCCGCTGTGTTGCCCTGGTCTATCGTTAGATATAGTGCCATTTTACGCCGCAAAGGTACACAAAAAATAGAATTTGGCAATCATCTTTTGCCTGAACCGTTGTGGGCGGCTTCGCGTGCTTTGGGTATCATTATGGAGGCATAAGCCTCAATGACCCCTCCGGCGAGTGTGAAAGCCATCCAGTCCATGGCTCCACCGTTTTTGTAAAACATAAAGAATGCGCCGGCGCAGAATATCACGCCTGCCCATACTTCTATGCGGTACAGCCGGCGCACACGCAGGTTGTCGCTCGGGCAGGGGTTGAAGAGCCGTCCGATGAATACCGACAGGGCGCCGGCGGCATACAGGTATCTGAACACATCGCCCTGAAATCTGAACAGGGGCATGGCTGTGGCTGTAAGGATGAGCAGCAGCCCGGCGACTGCGAGCCATTTCGCCCACGGGCGTGAGGCGGAGGGGTGCGGGTTGTTTGTCTGTTGTTTCATTCTACTATATAAATGTCCTCGTTCTGCCGCTGCATGTGGTATTGCTCGCGTACAATGCGTTCCATTGTTTCGGGGTCGGTGCGCAGCAGCCGGTTCAGGTTTTCGTAATAGGTTATGGAGTCATTGCACTCTATGATTTGAGCGCGCAGTCTGTCGGCTTCCTGCTGGTACCGGTAGTAGTCTATTATGGAGTTGTCGCCGAAAAACATTATATAGGTAAGGATTCCTACCATTAACAGGAAACTCAGCCTTATGTATCTTCGGCTCCACCTTGCAAATTTAATTAACCTTGAGTCCATGGGGGCAAAATTAGTGAAAATATTGAATTATTTTGTACTTTTGTAATCACACACTAAAGTTATAGTCACAACTATGCAGTCATACCAAGTTTCGGCGCGAAAATACAGACCGGCGACGTTTGATTCGGTGGTGGGGCAGAAGGCTCTCACCGCCACTCTCAAAAACGCCGTGGCAACGGGGCGGCTTGCACATTCCTATCTGTTTTGCGGATCAAGGGGTGTGGGCAAAACCTCCTGTGCGCGAATTTTTGCCAAGACCATAAATTGCGAGCACCGCACTCCGGACGGAGAGGCTTGTAACGAGTGTCCCTCCTGCAAGGCATTCAATGCCGGTACCTCATTGAATATACTCGAACTCGACGCGGCTTCGAACAACGGAGTCGACGCGATACGCGAGCTTGTGGACCAGGTGCAGGTGCCGCCGGCAAACGGCAGGTACAGAGTGTTTATAGTCGATGAGGTGCACATGCTGTCGTCCGGAGCGTTCAATGCGTTTCTTAAAACCCTTGAAGAGCCTCCGAAGCATGTCATATTCATTCTTGCCACAACCGAGAAGCACAAGATAATCCCCACTATTCTGTCTCGATGCCAGATTTATGACTTCCACAGGATAACCATTCCCGACATGATAGCGCATCTGGCGTATGTGGCGGGTCAGGAAGGGATTAACGCCGAAGAGGCGGCGCTGAACATAATAGCGCGGAAGGCAGACGGCGCAATGCGCGACGCTCTTTCTATCTTTGACCAGGTGGCGGCTTCGTGTGCCGGAAACATAACCTACAAGGCGGCGATAGACACGCTCAATGTGCTCGACTATGAGTATTACAACAAGCTGCTTGAGGCTTTTCTTGCCGGAGACGTGTTCTCGACGTGGCTTATATATAAGGAGATTCGCGATGCGGGGTTTGACTCGCAGTTCTTTATAAACGGTCTCGCCTCGTATCTGCGCGACCTTATGGCGGCGTCGGACCCAGCCACTCTGAATCTGATAGAGGCAGGTGACGAGGCTAAAGCCGCAATGGGAGCCATCGCGGCAAAATGTACGCCGGGGTTCCTGTTCTGGGCAATGAATCTTTGCAACGAGGCAGACCTGAACTATCGGACGGCAAGCGGCAAACAATTTCTGATAGAGCTGACGCTCGCAAAAATATGCCAATCACTCAGCCCCTCCCCTAAAGGCAGCAACGGAGAGGGGCGGTTAAAACCAATAGACGCTGCAAAATCTGCTGTAAAGCAAACAGAGAATAGTCCGGCAACGGTTGCCGGTGCCGCCGAATCTCCGCGTCAGGAAACTTCGGAAGCCAAGGCGCCTGCCGTTGCTGTGTCTGCGCCGCGACAGGCAGCCGCGCCGCGGGCAACAACCTCGTTGCGTACTCCGAGAGTGTCACTTCGCTCCGGGCTGATAAAGGACAAGCCCGCGTCGGGTATGTCCGGCGCAGAGGGTGCGACCAAGCGCGCCAAGCTGTTCTCGTCTGCCGAGTTCGAGGCGGCGTGGAACGCGTATATCGAGGCTAATCCGACGGAGCGTATCATAGTGAACACAATGCGTACCTCTGTGCCGGTTACTACCGACAGTGTACACTTCACAGTTGAGGTTACCAACGAAATGCAGCAGGAACTCATGGTTCAGAAAATGCCCGAAATAACGACATGGCTGCGTAACCGGTTGGAAAACGACCATATAGAAATCCGGGTGTCGGTGTCTGAGTCGGAAGACGGTCAGCGCTATACGCTTAATGACCGTGAATTGCTCGGCAAGCTGGTGGAAGAAACCCCGTTTGTCGGAGAATTTATCAAAAAACTTAAATTGAAGTTAAGTTAGAAACACACTTATGCACTTACATATTTTACATTGCTTTATGAAAAAATTGATTATTGCCGGAGCTGTGGTTTGTTGCATTGTCGCAGGCATTTCATGCTCCGGTGGATTGGAGGACCGGTGTGACGCCAATATACGCGAGGCTGAAATGGCTTTGGTGCAGGGCGATATGCGCGCGGCGGAAAGTGTTGCCAATCATATTATGGGCAGCGCCGATACCGTAGGGCTGACTCCGAGACAGCTTTGCCGCCTGTCGCTTATATATATGCAGCTTTCCGATTCTGCCGACCAAGGCGAGCGTGTCACACTCGCGGCAGATTGCTACCGCAGGGCATACAATGCGAATGCGGACAGCGCGGCGGCGTTTTATGCCAATGTGGCACCGGAGCAGATACCATACGCGGTTATGCTGTCCACATTGGTGCACTCGCAGGATATACCCGCTGACTCATTGCGTCTTGATGAATAAATTTACCTATATGATACTCTGAATTTATGGACTGGCAGGAACAGCTTGGCAGCCTTCGGGCATCGCTGCCCGAGGGCGAGGAGATAGAGCAGCCGCAGCAGGAACCGCTTCAGGAGAAAATGCCGTTGCTTGACATTGTTTTTGAGCGCAAAGGGCGGTGTGGCAAGTCAGCCACAATCATATGTGGCTTTGAGTGTGAGGAATCGCGCATAAAGGAGATTGCCTCGCATCTCAAAAAGTCGCTTGCTACCGGCGGTTCTGTGCGCGGAGGCGAAATTCTTGTGCAGGGCGACCGTCGGCAGGATGTACTCGCCGCTCTGTCAAAGCTGGGGCTGAAGGCGCGGATAATTTAAAGTCAGCAATACACACAGCTATGCTCTCTATATACAAGGCATCTGCCGGTTCGGGCAAAACGTTCACTCTGGCGTATGAGTATGTCAGACTGTTGCTCGGTGAAAAAAACAACACTACCGGAAAGTATTCGCTGAGAAAGAGTGCCGATGCGGCTCATCGTCACATTCTTGCGATTACCTTTACCAACAAGGCTACGGAAGTGATGAAGAGCCGTATAATAGAGGAGCTTGCCAGGCTTGCCGGTATGGGCGGCGGCAGGTCGGACTATAGAGAGATGCTGTTGAAAGATTTCGGCTGCGAGGCAGAGGAACTGACAGTGCTTGCCCGCAAAACACTGCATCAGCTGCTGTTTGACTTCAATTACTTCAATGTCAGCACTATCGACTCTTTCTTTCAGACCATACTGCGTACCTTTGCCCGGGAGGCGGAGCTGTCGGGTGACTATGTGCTGAGTGTAAAGGGCGATGATGTCATGGCGGAGAGTGTACACCGCTTTTTTGATTCGCTGAGTCATAATAGCGGTGACAAATCGATAAACCGTCTTATTCACAGCATCACCCGCTTTTTGGTAGAGGAGTTTTACGGAGGCAAATCCGTTATGCTGTTTAACCGGGAGGCGGGGCTGTATGAGAGTTTCCTGAAAACTGTGTTGAAGCTGAGCAGCGAGAAATTCATAAAATCGTTTGACGAGTTCAGGGAGTTTTTTAACGACCCGGAAAAGATAGAGCGCTTTGAAACCGCACTCGCATCGCGCATCAGCCTTTTGAGAAGCAATGTCATAAAGGAGGCGAAAACAGCACTGCGAGAGATAGAGAAACTGCCCGACATATATAACGACAAGAAAAGCGGCGAGATGAAAAAGCCGCTTAAGGCAGACCTTATAAAGTGTATAGGCACTCTTGCCGCTGTTGGAGAAGTGGAGGGCAAGACGGTTGCGAATATCGTTGAAAAGGGAGTGGCTTCATTTTATTATGCCGGTTGCCGTGGCTATATGGAGGCATCGCCGGCTCCCGAATGCGAGGTGGCGGTGACGCGAGCCGCCGAGGCTGCGCTCGAACAGGCGGCGGAGGCTCCGTTGCTGAAAGAGGTACGCACCAATCTTTTCTATCTCACCATGATGGCTCATGTGCACCGCTATATGGAGGAGTATCGCAAGGATAACAACGCATTGCTGCTATCCGATACTAATGCGATTGTCCACAGCATAATAGCCGGAGACGACACACCTTTTATATATGAGCGTCTGGGGCTGCAGCTTGACCATTATCTTATCGACGAGTTTCAGGACACCTCGCGCATGCAGTGGCAAAACCTATTGCCGCTTGTCAGGGAGGGGCTGTCAAGAAACAGGGACTCGCTGGTAATCGGCGATGAGAAACAGTGCATATACCGGTTCAGAAACTCCGACCCGACTCTGTTGCAGCATGAGGTGGAGCAGGAGTTTGCCGACGAATGTCGCGTAAAAGGCGCGGAGCCTCACGAGAATACCAACTGGCGCAGCAGTGCTGATGTGATAGATTTCAACAACAGACTGTTTTCTGCCATAGCGGGAGCCAATGGGGCAGAGGAGATATACTCCAACGTGTGTCAGCAGGTTTCTCCGAAACACAAGAATCACAGGGGGTATGTGTGCTTTACCCCGGTCGAGGCATCAAGAAAAGATGATTATGCCGAGCAGGTGCTTGAACGGCTTGCGGATGATATAGACCGTCAGCTTGAAGCAGGATACAACCCGAGTGAAATAGCGGTACTTACGCGAAACAATGGCGAGGGCAGGGCTATAATAACATATCTCATAGACCGTCAGCGGGAGTCCGGGCACCGGTACAATGTGGTGTCCGACGAGCTTATGCGCGTGTCCCAGTCGCCGGCAGTGAGCCTGATAGTCAATACCCTGAGGAGCCTTGCTTATCCCGGCGCCGCAGGCGGGCAGGAGAAGAAGTACAAGACTCGCCGCGATACCATGGCTATGATATCTCGCTATGAGCTGTCTCTTCACAACGGCTGTTCAGCATCGGAGGCAATGGATGCCGCTGTGAGCGGCGCCGGATTGGGAACCGGCGGAGAATACTCGTCGCCCACTCTTGTGGAGCTGGTCGAGGATATTATATCTGACATGAATCCCGAAATTGTCAGGACGCAAAACTGTTTTATCTGTGCGTTCCATGATATATTGTCGGACTACAGCACCACAGGGCTTAACGACATTCGCAGTTTTCTGAGATGGTGGGATGAATCGGGCAGATTTCAGACAATATCCGCCCCTGCCGACCCCAATGCGGTGAGGGTGATGACCATACACAAGTCGAAGGGGCTTGAATTCGAGTGTGTCCATATACCGTTTGCCAACTGGAAGGTGTTGAATTTTTCAGATGTAAGGTGGTTTAAAGCCGACCCGCTCAAGGGGGTGGACGCGGAGACCCCTTCTATGTTGCTTATAAAGCCGTCGGCATCACTCGCCGAAACCCAGTTTGCCGAACAGTACGGGCAGATGTGTCAGGAAGCGGTGCTTGATGAGCTTAATGTGCTTTATGTGGGTTTCACCCGCGCTATTGACGAGTTGTGTGTGTGCTATGGCGTGAACTCGGAGATAGGAGAGATGATAGGCAGTGCGCTTGACAAAGAATTTGCGGAAAGTCTTGATCCGGACGGGCAGTATGTGATTGGAGCGCCTGTTTGTCCTCAACGTGTGGAAACAGCTGCACAGACAGATATTGAAACAGTTGTTATAGACGGCTATCCGACTTCCGGTATTCCTGAGGGTGAAGATTTCTGGAATATAGATTACAACCCTGACGAGGTTGAATGAGGAGCATGCGTATGGGCATGAAAAAAGGGTAAGCGACCTACATCGCACCGCTACGACCCGGTACCGCTGCTTCGATCAAGACCTGACGGAGTTCCCGGGGAGCTGGTCGTGTAGGACTTACCCGCTGCAAAGGTAGCAATAGTTTTTTATATGCCAAGCATGCGGCGCCATTTTTTTGCGCATATAGCCCCCGGAGTATTCCGACGAGATATATTTTAACGCGGCTATAATGTTTTTTGGTTGATTTAACGTAACTTTGTACCCGATTTTTCAAACGAGGAATTTCAGTTTATTTGTATAACCAATCATATTCATCTTTATTCCACTTAATTATGAAGAGACTTTTTCTCTTTGTCAGCGTTTTATGGCTTGCATGTGCAGCCGCGTATGCCGCTGACATCAAGTGTTCGGGTATTGTGGTTGACGAAGAAGACGAGCCGATGGCAGGCGCTACAGTGTCTGTTCCCGGCACCGCAATCGCGACTTCAACCGACATCGACGGCAAATTCACTCTTTCAGTGCCATCAACAGCCAAAGCGGTGAAATTTACTTTCATCGGCTACAAGACAGTTGAGAAAGCACCTGCCGCAGACATGGGTGTAATCAAACTGGAAGTAGAGGGCACAACCCTTGCTGACGTGGTTGTAACCCAGTCCATCGGTAAAACCCGTGAGACTCCGGTGGCTATGTCTACAATTGCTGCTGAAGCAATTGAGTACAAAATCGGCAACCAGGAATTCATGGAGCTGCTGAAAACAACTCCGGGCGTGTACACAATACGTCAGGGCGGCGGCTTTGGCGATGCCGAAACCCGTATGCGCGGATTCAAGAGCGCGAATGTCGCAATGATGGTAAACGGTATTCCCATCAACGATATGGAGTGGGGCGGAGTGTATCAGAGCAACTGGGCAGGCCTCAGCGATGTGGCTTCAAGCATTCAGACCCAGCGCGGACTCGGCGCCACAATAGTGTCGACCCCCTCTATCGGCGGTACTATAAACATTACAACCCGCACAATCGATGTCAAGCGTGGCGGAAGCGTTTGGTACGGCATGGGCAACGACGGCATGAATGTATATGGTGTCAAAGTTTCCACCGGTCTTATGGACAACGGCTGGGCTGTGACTTTCCTCGGCTCCAAGAAATGGGGCGACGGCTATATCCAGGGCACCAACTACAATTCGTACAACTATTTCCTTAACGTGTCAAAGCGTCTCAATGACTCTCATCAGTTGAGTTTCACTGCGTTCGGCGCTCCCCAGACCCACTATCAGCGTTCCTATTATTACGGTCTGTCAATAGAAGGCTGGCAGTCGGTCAAAAACTATATGAACGGAGAAAGCATGTACCGCTACAATCCTACATACGGTTTTGACAAGGACGGCAAGATGCGCAACTCCAACTATAATGCCTACCATAAGCCCCAGCTTGCGCTTGCGCACACATGGCAGATTGACCATACCCAGAGCCTTTCAACCTCGGTGTACGCTTCAATAGCCCAGGGTTATGGACTCAAAGGCTACGGACGCAACGGCTACAGCAGTGACTGGTATGGTTCGTCAAACGGAGTGCTCAATACCAAATTTCGCGCAGCGGACGGCACCTTTGACTATGCTGCCATTCAGGACATGAACGCAGCGTCTGCAACCGGTTCAAACATGGTTATGGCGCGTCAGAACAACAATCATGAATGGTACGGGTTGGTGTCTTCCTATAAAAAGAAGATTCGCTTCAGCAACGAGGATGTTCTTAGCATAATAGGTGGTCTTGACCTACGTTATTATATCGGTCATCACATCAACAAGATATGTGACCTTTACGACGGCGCTTACTACCTGGATGACTCCAACCGTAAGAATATCAAGCCGGTAAACAGCAATCTTGCCAACAATCAGGAGTACATATACCAGAAACTCGGCGTGGGCGATGTCATTGCCCGAAACTACAACGGCTATACTGCGCAGGAAGGTGTTTACGGACAGGGAGAATACTCCATGCTGTCTGGCAAACTCAACTTTGTACTGTCCGGAGCGCTGAACAACAACACCTACTGGCGCCGCGACTTTTTCTATTATGACAAGGACCACGAGCGTTCAAAGACCATGAACTTCCTTGGCGGAACTGTAAAAGGTGGTGTGAACTATAATATTGACCGTCACAACAATGTGTTCTTCAACACGGGCTATATATCTCGCGCACCTTTCTTCAGCGGCGGTGTGTTTCTCAATTCAAACTACTCGAATGTGACAAACCCCAACGCGGTAAATGAAAAGGTTTATTCTTTTGAGGCCGGTTACGGATTCACTTCACAGAAACTCGCAGTGACATTCAACGCCTACTATACAAAATGGATGGACAGAACAATGGCAAAGAGCGGTGAGATTGAAACCGGTCAGTATGCCGGCGACCGCTACTACTTCAACATGGAGGGTGTGGATGCCCGCCACATGGGTCTTGAAGTGAATTTCAAGTACATCCCGGTACGCTGGTTTGAGCTTGACGGAATGTTCTCGCTCGGTGACTGGCAGTGGGACAGCAATGCCACAGGCTATTTCTACAATCAGGAAGGTCAGCCTCTTGCAAGTATCTACGGAGACGTGGCATCCGGTATCCTCGCTCCCGACCATCTCAGCGCTACCCTTAACCAGAAGGGCGTGAAGGTGGGTGGCTCGGCGCAGACAACCGCTGCTCTCGGAGCTACTTTCAAACCCTTCAAAGGGTTCCGTATCGGTGCCGACTGGACAGTGGCAGCCCGCAACTATTCCGACCTCGACATAACAGTAAGCAAGCTTCAGAACGGCAAAGAGATTTATGCCGGTGACCCGTGGAGAATTCCCTGGGGCAACACCCTTGACCTCAGCGCAAGCTATAACTTCAATATCGGAGGCGTGAACGCCACTATCTACGGCAACGTGAACAATCTGGCTGACTACAATTATGTTACCCAGGCATACACACCGGTATCAGCAGCCGGTACATGGCAAAACGCTTATCAGACATTCTACTCTTTCGGTCGTACATTCTCCGTCAGAATGAAAGTTAATTTCTAAATTTTACGCACAACACTGCAATGAAAAAACATATATATTCAGCTCTTGTAGCCTGTGGGTGCATAGCATTATTCGGTTCTTGCGACGAAAACTCGTGGAACGACAATGAACTCGACGGTTTTGAGGTTCCGGGTGTAACCGAGGTTCAGACCGTAGAGTACACCCTCACCGATGCCGACTATGCTTCGATTGCATCAAATAACACCAACAAGACTATGGCCGAAGATGCCGGCGTTTCTGCCGCCTTGAAGGCTGTGGGCACAAAGTTCTGTTTCAGCGAACAGATTGCCGCGCGTGATTATGTGCCGGCATTTCTCAGCAGTACAGCCTTCCCTAATTTTACTCTTGACAACGGGTCGGCTGTAAAGCTCACATACAAGACTTCTCAGGCTCTGCCCGAAGAAATCTCAGCCATTGAGGCTGCCAAGACCTATATAGTAAGCAACAGCGACTATCAGGAAGTGTGGGGCAGTGAAAACGATTATGTAAATGCTTTCGCACCCTCACACACCGCTGCTTCCGAGCTCCCCGCAGTGCTCAAGGCTGCGTATCCCGATGCCGCTGACGGCGATTATGTGCTTGTTACCTACAATGTTTCAGCAACTGACCCTGTGTTCAACGCTGCGCCCGACACTGAGGTGCCGGAATTTACAATGTCAAATGTGATTTCCACACTGGCTGCCGGTGACGACTGCACTGTCAACGGAGTGGTGAGCGCAATGTGCGTGCAGGGATTCATTCTGACCGATGCCAGCGGGTCGATTTTCGTGTACCGTGGCGGCAGCTTCGGCTCAAATGACTATGAAGGCTTGAAAATCGGCGACCAGATAGTTCTCTCAGGCACAGTCGGCTCCCGTAACAAGAGTGTACAGATTGAGTCGGGTGCGACTTTTGACGTTGCCGGTTCTCAGGAGGTTACATATCCTGCGGCAGAGGCATTCACCGCCGAGAAAATGACCGAAATAATAGCGCGTCAGAACGATGCTACGGCTATATACGGCACAATGACCGGAACAGTGAAGGTGAGCGGCAACAACATAAATATTATTGTTGATGAGACTATCAAGGCGCAAGGCAGCCCCTACGGCGCGACCGACGCGCAGAAAGCCATGCTTGCAGATGGTGCGAAAGTAACAATCACCGGCTACCTCATAAATGTTGCCGGTTCACGTTACTGCAATATGGTTATGACCGACATAAAGGTTGCCGGAGCGGCTGCTTCTGCTGCGTCATTGTCTCGTGCGGTGGAAGTGGCTTCTGTGTCGGAGTCTGCCGTTTATGCGTTCAATGGTACGAAGTGGCTTCCGGTAACGGATGCCGTGGCTCTCGGACATGCCGATTATCAGGCTATGGGTCAGCGCTACGATAACCTGTCGGGTGACAGTCCTGAACAGTACCTGCCTGTATTTCTGAAGCAGAAATATCCTTATGCCGCTGAGGGTGATGCCAGATTTGTAGTGTACCTTTATTTCAGTTCGACAACATCTGTGCGCTGCGACCAGTATCTGTACAACGGCAGCGAATGGATTTTGAACGACGGAGTGGTTACCGAAACCGCGCAGTTTGTCAAGACTCAGGGTAAATGGATGTACGACCCCAATGTGACAATAACACTTCCCGCCGGCAAGGGTATTGAAATCAGCTCTCTTTACTATCAGACATGTGTTGACTGGGTGGCAGCCAACATAGACAAGCCAACAGGAGCCAAGTATGTGACTTCATACGGCAACAATGAGTACTACTCCGGAACTTCGGCATATCAGGGCAATGTGGACTTGCGTGCCGCAAGTGCGAGAGCGCAGTATTCCGCCGGCTATGAAGGCATGAGCGACGACGAGGTCGTTGCGGCGATGAAGCACAGGTTTGAGACAGAGACCTTACCTGCCGCTCTGGCAATTCTGCATCCCGACGCGGATGTGGTGCCTGGGGTTGATGTAATTTATACAATCAACTTCGCGGCATACAACGGTTCTGCCACAAACTCCTATGTAATAAAGTACAAGGTGACAGGCAAAGCTCAGTTTGAGTTTGTCGAGTGCGACTGGTAAAATTGCCACAGATAAGACTTTGATGCGGAGGAGATGCTTTAAAAGTGTCTCCTCCGTTTTTTTTATGCGGAGACCGATATAAATTTGGATTTTGCCGACGGACTGTTGTAATTTTGCAGAATATTAACAGGAACCAGACTCTTAGGGTTATTATGAATTATACTGAACAGGAAAATGCAATAGAAGAATCGCAGACGCCTAAAGGTGTTTTGCGAGACATTATCGCCAACAGGTGGTTTGAGCTTGCAATAACAGTGGTTATAGTGGTCAACTCCATACTTATAGGTGTGGAGACATACTACTCAAATACGGTCATTTCAAAAATACAGTCGTTTATACTGTTTGTCTTTACTATTGAGATAGTAATGCGATTTTTTGCCGCCGAATCGGTAAAAGCCTTTTTCAAAGACGGGTGGAATATATTTGACCTGCTGCTTGTGGTTGTAGGTTATGTTCCGGAAACCATTTTTGAAGGAGGAGCTTCGCTGATGGCGATAAGGGTGCTGAGAATACTGCGCGTGTTGCGCCTGCTGCGCGCGTCTGCCGAAATAAAGGTGATAATAACAGTGCTGCTGAAGTCGACAAGCGCCATGCTGTACAATGTGATGCTTTTCGGCATATTCATCTATCTTTTTGCAATTCTCGGAGTGGGTATGTTCAAGCTTCCTGACCCGCAGAGTCTTGAGGGGGAAAAACTGCGAAATTATGAAAAGCTTATGGAGATAGCGCCACATTCGCCTTCCAATTCTCCGGATCCGTTCGGAACCCTCGGCGAGAGTATGTTTACTTTGTTTCGTGAGGTGACGGGCGAGGACTGGACCGACCTGCGCTACAATCACATCACCGCCTATGAACTGGGGGTGATAAAAACGCCGCCTGCTGTAATCAATATATTTCATATATCATGGTTCGTAATCTCGGTGTTTCTGCTGCTGAATCTTATAACCGGAGCTGTGATAAACAATTATCAGCTTGTCATGAGCCGGTCGGACAGCAAGGATTCCGATGCCGCAGCCAAAGAGTGATTTCTCCCGGCGCCATGCAAAGAAGGGGGTATAATTTGGTGTTGCATCCAACTTATTTGTATCTTTGCAGAATATGGGAAGATTACTCGCTATTGACTACGGACGGCGTCGCTGCGGCATTGCGGTGACGGATTCTCTGCGTATTGTAGCCACTGGTATGCCTACTGTGGCGACTTCGGAGCTTGTTGCGTTTGTGAAAAGCTATGTGGCAAAGGAGCCTGTCGATGCTATAATAGTAGGGCTGCCGAAAGACATGCACGGCAATGAGTCTGATTCGATGCGCTATATACGTCCCGGAATCGGAGTCCTTAAAAAGGAGTTGCCCGGTATGGAGATTGTGTTCTGGGACGAGAGGTTCACTTCTGTAATGGCGCATCGCAGCATGCTTGACTCAGGAATGAAAAAGATGCAGCGCAGAGAGAAAGGTGTAGCCGATGAAATGGCTGCGGTAATCATTCTCAACAGTTATCTTGAAAGCAGAAACTATAACAATAGATGAAATTACCTGTATATCTTTACGGACATCCGGTGCTCCGGCGCAAGAGCGAGGATGTGTCTCCGGAATATCCGGAACTCGAGAAACTTGTCGCAGACATGTTTGAGACCATGTATGCATCCGAGGGGGTAGGGCTTGCCGCTCCGCAGATAGGGCGCAATGACCGCATAGTAGTAATTGACGCCGACCCTGTAGGGGAGCAGTTTCCGGAATGCAAAGGGCGCAAGTTTGTTTTGATTAATCCTGAAATCGAGATTCTCGACGGTGAGAAGGTTACCAGAGCAGAGGGGTGTCTCAGTGTTCCTGGTGTCAGCGAAAATGTTGCAAGGGTGGAGCATATACGTCTGAGCTGGCTTGATGAAAAGATGCAGCCCCGGCAGGAGGAACTGTCCGGATTTCTTGCCAGAATAGTGCAGCATGAGTGTGACCATCTCGAGGGTACACTGTACATTGACCGTATATCTCCTATCCGCAAGCAGCTTATCAAGGGTAAGCTGAACAGCATAGTGACCGGAAAAACATATTGCGACTATCCGGTGCGCTACGCTCCCAAAAAACTTAAATAACCTTCATTTTAACCATACAATGGCAGACGATAAAAAAGTAATCTTTTCAATGGTGGGTGTCAGCAAGACCTACCCGCCTCAGAAGCAGGTTCTGAAAAATATATATCTTTCGTTTTTCTATGGTGCCAAAATCGGCATAATAGGTTTGAACGGCTCCGGAAAATCCTCTTTGCTGAAAATTATTGCAGGCATAGACAAGAGTTATCAGGGCGAGGTTGTGTTCTCGCCCGGTTATTCGGTGGGTTACCTCGAGCAGGAGCCACGGCTTGATGATGACAAGACTGTCATTGAGGTTGTGAGAGAGGGAGTGCAGCCGATAATGGATATGCTTGCGGAGTTTGACAAGGTCAATGAAGGCTTTGCCGATCCGGATGCCGATTTTGACGCGTTGCTTGCGCGTCAGGCTGAACTACAGGATGCTCTTGACGCAGCAGACGCATGGAATATCGACAGCAAGCTGGAGCGGGCAATGGACGCACTCCAGTGTCCGCCCGATGACCAGAAAATAAGTACACTTTCAGGAGGCGAGCGCAGGCGTGTGGCTCTTTGCCGACTGCTGTTGCAGCAACCCGACATTCTTTTGCTTGACGAGCCGACCAACCATCTTGACGCGGAGTCGATAGACTGGCTTGAACAGCATCTGCAGCAGTATCCGGGTACTGTGATTGCCATTACTCACGACCGTTATTTCCTTGATCATGTGGCGGGATGGATTCTTGAGCTTGACCGCGGGGAGGGTATACCCTGGAAAGGAAACTATTCTTCATGGCTTGACCAGAAGACCAAGCGCATGGCGCAGGAGGAGAAGCAGGCGAGCAAGCGGCGCAAGACTCTTGAGCGTGAGCTGGAGTGGGTGCGTATGGCGCCGAAAGCGCGTCAGGCTAAGGGCAAGGCGCGCCTTTCAAGCTATGACCGCCTGCTTAACGAGGACCAGAAAGCGAGAGAGGATAAACTTGAAATATTCATTCCCAATGGACCGCGCCTCGGCAACAAGGTGATTGAGGCTACAGGGCTGGCAAAAGCCTTTGGCAGCAAGCAGCTGTTCAAGGACCTTGAGTTTTCATTGCCGCCGAACGGTATTGTGGGAGTAATCGGACCCAACGGAGCCGGCAAGACAACGTTGTTCAAGCTCATAATGGGGCTTGAGAAGGCGGATGCCGGAACCTTTGAGGTAGGAGAGACAGTGAAGGTGGCGTATGTCGACCAGACTCACCATGACCTTTTGCCGGATAAGACTGTCTACGAAGTGATATCTCAGGGAGTGGAAAGTTTCCGTATGGGCGGCAGGGATGTTAATGCCCGTGCCTATCTGTCTAAATTCAATTTTTCAGGCGCAGACCAAGAAAAGAAAATAGGTGTTCTCAGCGGCGGCGAACGCAACCGACTGCATCTCGCAATGGCGCTGAAGCAGGAGGGCAATGTGCTGCTCCTTGACGAGCCGACCAATGATATTGACGTTAATACTCTGCGGGCTCTTGAAGAGGGTCTTGAGGAGTTTGCCGGGTGTGCGGTAGTTGTGAGTCATGACCGCTGGTTCCTTGACAGAATTTGTACTCATATACTGTCGTTCGAAGGGGAGGGCAAGGTCGTGTACTACGCCGGCTCGTATTCGGATTACGAGGAGTACAAGAAAGCACAAAACGGCGGCAAAGAGCTGCCGCGCAAGCGCTACCGGAAGCTGATGGAATAAATAAATTATGTTTGAATTTTAACACGAAAAAGAGCAGCTTTAAGGCTGCTCTTTTTTTGTGTAGAAGTCAATGAGTCTGTTTAATGCGGCGGTGCATGCCTCGCAGAA